>WUUC01057807.1_pt1 | contig 15087 bp, 18 predicted proteins | sample 6278441 | NCBI WGS metagenome assembly WUUC01 (sample SAMN13675441, study PRJNA597444) | soil metagenome | isolation source: soil | place: USA: Washington | collected 2017-10
CTCTTACATCGAAGGCTTCTACAACCAGACCCGCCTTCACTCCTCCCTCGGCTACAAAAGCCCCCTCGACTACGAATCCATCCTCAACTAACTCTCCCTTAAATCACGCTCAACGCGTGTCCGTTTTTCCGGGGCAAGCCCAAACATCGATCAGCCCCGGCGCTGCGTACGCGATCCAAGCGGGATGCCGCATCGAGAGTAGCGATTTTTTCTGCTGTCTCGTCGATCCAATTGACAACCGCTTTTGTTTGCGAGGCCGTCAACCGTGCATCGTCCACCTGCAGGACTTGAGTGGCATTTCCCCATCTTCGATCTCCGCGGCGCACACCTCGAGCTGCTGTTTGGCGCGTTTCGCCGGGAGCTCACCGAATTTCTGAGAAATTCAGCCGCTTTTCCCCGTCACTTACGTGCTTTGCCAGAATCCGTCCGCCGGGCTGAATCTCCGCATACCAAGGATACCGCGTCTTATTCGAATGACAGTCGTAGCAAGCCGCGACCATCACACGCTTCACCTCGTCCGTCGCCTGATACCGCGTGAAAAGATCGTTTGGCTCGGACGTCGTGAACGGACGATTCTTCGAGGGACGGATTAACTGTATCCCCGCGAATACAACCAAAAGGGTGATCGCCATTTTTCGGGTCATGAGAACTTCGCTCTGAATTTCCGGTCATCATTTCCACGTCGGAAGCCGCACACGGTAACAGGCCTGTTACACTTGTGGCATGGCACCCTCCCGTCCGGCTTTCGACCCTGCCGCCGCCATGAAAAAAATAGTCATCGCTTTGTTCGCTCTCGCGCTACCCCAGTTTTCCTGGGGACAGCTGATCTTCTTCGAAGCCCAACTTGACGGCGCTCAATCCGGCGTCGCCAGTCCGGGAACTGGTTTTGCATCCGGCACGGTCGATATCTCCAGCTTCCTTTTCACTCTGGATTACACCTTCACCGGCATGCTCGCCCCGCAAACAGCCGCTCACATCCATCGCGGCCCAGCCGGTGTGAATGGCCCCGTCGTCATTGGAGCGCCCTCGTTCCCTCTCGGGTCACCGATTCACTACACCACGACAATTAACGCCGGTCTCGTGAACGACCTGCTCAATAACAATCTGTATCTCAATATTCACAGCGAGCTCTTCCGAGGAGGCGAAATCCGCGGACAGCTCATGGCCGTGCCAGAACCCTCCACATACGCGCTAGCGGGTGCGGCGATTTTGGGTGTGATGATCGTTCATCGTAAGCGACGCGCGTGTGTGAGCGCCACCTCCTGACCCACTTCTCCGTCCGTAGATCCGCGCGGGTGAAACACGGCGGCCCGTCTTCACTTGCGCGTGCGACATTTACCTCGCCTGCCCCGTGAAAAATTTCCGCTAACTTCCAGCGCGGTGCATCTGATCGCTCACGCTTGCCGTGGAAACACTCCTCGTTAGAACCGCGCCATGCGTATCCTGGTGGCGGAAGATGAAGCCCAACTCGCGCGGCATATCTCCAGTGCACTCGCCCGTCGCGGACACTCGCCCGTCACTCGCAATGACGGCATCGACGCGCTTCAAACCGCTCTCGAGACTTCGCCCGACCTGATCGTCCTCGATCTTAACCTCCCGCGGCTCGATGGCCTCTCGGTGCTCACGCGCCTTCGCCAGGCGAGTTGCCTCGCGCGCGTCCTGATTTTAACCGCACGGAGTGAGGTGGAACACCGCATCAAAGGTCTCAACGCCGGCGCGGACGACTACCTCGCGAAACCGTTTTCCATGGATGAACTCGTCGCGCGCATCGAAGCACTCGGCCGCCGCGGTGCCACACCCACGGCGGCCGATCTGCTGAAGGTCGCCGATCTCAACATGGACGTGCATCATCGCCGCGTGACTCGTGCCGGACAGACGATCTCACTTTCTCCGCGAGAGTTCGATGTCCTCCAACTCCTCATGCAGGAGCCGGGCCGCGTATTTTCTCGCACAGAGCTGTGCGAACGCGTCTGGCAGCGTGATCACGAGTATGACACGCGCACCGTCGAAATTTTTATCACGCGTCTTCGCCGCAAAGTGGATTCGCTTTTCTCGCCGCCGCTCATTCACACACGTCGCGGTGTCGGCTATACTCTGTGCGAAACCCAGCCCGCTGGCTCGGCCACTCCCTTTCCGAAATAATTCCGGCTTTCACCCACCGAGCTCCAGCACTCGTAGCTATGCTTATTCGATGCACCGTTCTGCTGTTTCTCTCCGTCGCACTCGCAGTCGTCGCCACTGCCGAAATCGTCATCGAGGGTCATGTCGAACTTCCCAAAGCGAAGTCTGCCCCGGTCATGAACAAGCGCTACGAGATCGTCGCCAGCGGCGGAACTGTTCGCACCAACCCGCCGCTCGCCATCGTTTACCTCGAGGGAGCATTTCCGAAATCGGAATCGCAGCCAGTCACACAAATGGTCCAGAAAGATCTTACGTTCGTGCCGGCGTTGTTACCCGTTCGCGCTGGGACGAAGGTCGAGTTTCCCAATCGCGACGAGGCCTACCACAACATCTTCTCCTACTCCGCACCTAAACGTTTCGACCTCGGCCGCTATCGCGCAGATGAGCGGCCGATCCCTTCCCAAGTATTCGATACTCCAGGGCTGGTCACATTGCGTTGCGATGTGCACGAGCATATGCGCGCGCTCATCCTGGTGCTGGACACGCCCTACTTCGTCCTGACCGATGCTTCAGGAAACTTCCGTCTGTCGGGAATCCCTCCCGGCCGCTATACGCTGAAAGCGTGGCTCAACAGCAAGACGACGCTCGAAAAACCGGTGGAGCTCACGCCTGGAAGCAGCGTGCAAATGCACTTCCCGTGACCCCCGCTGCCGAGCAACGCAAGGCGGGCCTCACAAGCTTTCGCGCCAGGTTGCTCATCGCGATGATGCTCATTGTATCCGCGATCACTGCACTCGCTGTGTACCTCGCCGAGCGCAACGCCGCCGCCAATGTCGAGAACGCCCTCCAGCGCGAATTTCAAAGCGATCTCGCCGTCCTCCACAACCGTCAGGAAATCCGGCACGCCGCCCTCGTCGAACGTTGCCGTGCGCTTATTCGCCGCCCGCGCATCCAGGCGGCGCTCGAGGATGACGCACTCGATCTTCTGTATCCGACAGCCAAAGACGAGCTGCGCGACTTGATGACCGTCGCATCGGCGCTGCCGGTTACAGAGTCCGGTTCTGTCTCGCTGCGAGCGAAGTTTTACCGTTTCGTCGATCGCGACGGCGCCGTCATTCGCCCCGCTCAAGCGCACGAAGTCGGATTGCTCACCTCCGCCGAGGAAGCGCAGCTGCTCCTTAAGTCCCCGCCCGATCGCCAGCAGCTCGGCTATCTGGCGCGCACTTCCGGAGGCACCGCCGATCCTTTGATCACGGAGATCATCGCGATGCCGATTTTATCGAGCAATACCGCCGAACTCCTCGCGGCAATTATCCTGGGCTTCGAACCTTTCGAGTTCGCAGGAGCACACGCCACGCGCGGTTTTAAAAACGGAATCTGGCTCGAGGAAAAACTCCATCTGCCGGCGATCTCCCCCTCGGCACGCGAGGCGATCGCCCGCGAAATCACCCTCGTGACCACCACTGATTCCACCGCGCGCGACCGGAGCCGCTTTCCCGTGTCGGTCGACGGCGCTCCGCATCTGCTTTTCTACAAGAAACTCAACGCCGGTTCGCTTTTCCCGCCAGCCTACGAGGTCAGTCTCTATCCGCTCGCTCCGCTTCACGCGCACCAGCGTCTGCTTCGCTGGCAGGTCGTCGGCACCGGCGTTCTTCTTTTCGTCGCCGGATTGACCGCGAGTCAGTTTCTTTCCGGTCGCCTTTCCGCTCCGGTCGAAAAACTGGCAAAAGATTCCGCCGAAAATCGCGTTCGGCGCGAGCTCGTCGAAGCCGAGCTCGAGCATGCCAGTGAGGAACTCCAGCGTTCCACGCGCTTCTCCGCCGACGCTTCCCATCAGTTGAAAACTCCCGTGACCGTTCTGCGTGCGGGCCTGGAGGAATTCATGCGTCGCCCCAATCTCACCGCCGCCGACTGCGATGAGATCTCCGCACTCGTTCATCAGACTTACCGCCTCGCGAACATCATCGAAGATCTTCTTCTGCTTTCGCGCATCGATGCCGGTCGCGTTCAAATCGACTTCGCTCCCGTCGATCTCAACCAACTGATCGAAGCCTGGCTCGATGATCACACCGCCCTCCCCAATCCGCTCAACTTGCGGATCGGCACCCAGATTTCACCTCGTGTTTTGATCTCAGGGGAAAAGCGCTATTTGAACCTGATCCTTCAAAATCTCCTGGAAAACGCCCGGAAATATAACCGAACCGGTGGACGCATCCGTGTCGCCGTAACCGCGCAAAATGGCCAGGCCGTGCTGATCGTCGGCAACACCGGGCACCCTGTCCCGCCGGAAATGCACGAATATATCTTCGAACGTTTTCATCGGGGCGCCATGGGCGAGAATATTCCTGGCCACGGGCTCGGCCTCAATCTCGCCCGCGAGCTCGTGCGCATTCATGGCGGCGACTTGGTCCTCTCACGCTCTGAGGAAGACTGGACAGAGTTTGAGGCACGCTTTCGATTGGCCTAGCGGGATCGGCATTCCGCGCGAAACCATGAATCGCCTCGCTCCTTTCCGCGTCGCTTTCGCCCTGACCGCTTGCGTCAACGTGGGCTGGGGATTTTTCGATTCTCCGCCCGCCGTCAGTTTCCTGGATGCACGCGCGCGGTTGCAGCTCCGCGGCACGATCGACACCGAGGCCTACTGGTTCGACCGCCCCGCACCGGGATTGATTTTTACTCCTGAGGATGGACTCGTGAATCCGCGCGCCGCGTTGTTCCTCGATGCCCAGATTGGCAATCACCTCTACATTTTCGTCCAAACGCGCATCGATCGCGGCTTCGATCCCGCCAAACAAGATCTCGAGTGCCGCCTCGACGAATACGCGCTCCGCTACACGCCGGGTAAAGACGGCCGCTTCAATATTCAGCTCGGCAAATTCGCCACCATCGTCGGCAGCTGGGCGGCACGGCATGGTTCCTGGGAGAACCCTTTCATCACCGCTCCAGTTGTCTACGAAAACGTCACTGCGGTCTGGGACGCGCAGGCCGCCCCGTCGGTGAATACGCTTTTGCGCTGGGCGTTTGTTCGGCCGCAAGGAACACCCCAGTTGGAATATGCCGACAAGCACCTGCGGCTCCCCGTGATCTGGGGTCCCAGCTACACGGCGGGCGCGGTCGTTGCCGGTAAGTTAGGGAAAATCGAATACGCCACGGAGATAAAAAATCAGTCCCTTGCGTCTCGCCCGGAGCACTGGGCTCCGGACAACAAACCGTGGAGCTCTCCCACGGTCAGCGGCCGTCTAGCATGGCATCCCACCCCCACGTGGACCTTCGGCGCATCATCGAGCTGCGGCTCCTATTTGCCCGCCGACGCGCGTGGGCCCCTCGCCGAAGGGCACGATCTCGACGACTATCGGCAATTTGTCGTTGGCCAGGAAATCGGTTTCGCCTGGCGTCACTGGCAGGTCTGGTTCGAAGCCTTCCAAGCCCGATTTGAAATCCCCGAAGTCGCCGACCTGGATGTCCTCTCCTGGTACATAGAGACGAAGTACAAATTTACTCCGCAGTTCTTTGGAGCCCTTCGTTGGAACGAACAGATCTTCGATCACGTGACGGATTCACAAGGCAACCGTGTCCGCTGGGGACGGACTCTTCGACGCCTCGATCTGGCTCCCGGTTACCGTTTCTCCGCGTACACTCAGCTGAAGCTGCAAGTGAGTCTTCAACACGAAGAATCGGCTCCCGACTCCTGGAGCCCACTCGCCGCCCTCCAGTTTACCCTGCGTTTTTAGCAGGTAGTTAAAAATCCACGTCGACCGCCGCTCCGGACAGATCGGATATTCGATCGATCGCGGTGGGCGATAGTGCTCACGAAACGCACAAGCGAGTAACAGGCTCGTTACGCTTGCCCGCTTTCGTCATCCCCCGCCGGGATTAGCCCTTGCGCGCTGTGAAAACAAACGAGGCGGCCCGAACTCAACACACTGCGGACGTCCATGATTTTTAGCCAAAAAAATGGCCCACCGCGAATCGTCGTTGGCGCCTCCCGAAGATCGCTTTCTCCAAACCGGCTCGGAAACGCGTCTTCTTGGCGACCGCCGCGCTATGCACGCAATTTCTGATTTCCTGCATGGTCTTTTCGCAACGCTCCATCGTAGCGCCACCTGCGATTGCAGGAGCCTCGTTCGTTGGCAGCGCAGAGTGTCGTCAGTGCCATGCGGACATCACAAATAATTTTCACGACGCCACGCATGCTCGCCTGCGGGCGTCGGAAGCCGGCAAAGAACTCTCCTGTGAAGCGTGTCATGGGCCGGCGAGTACGCATATCCGGACTGGCGGCGCCACCGACACAATCGTACGCGCGGAGAAAACGTGTACGCGAATTTCGGCTACCGACGATATCGCATCTTCTACGATGGATCGGGTACTTTGCGCCGACCGCATCGTTCTTTCCTCTCTACGACGACAAACTCCACCTCGACCGCGAACGCCTCTGGCTCGAGGCGGGCTTCACACCCGCCGATTTTCCTCGGCTGAAGCTCCGCTACGAGCAGCTCCCCCGCAAAGGACTCAAATCCTCCTCTGAATGGGGAGACACCGACTTGACCGGCAATCGTGGCGCGCGCGCCATCGTGCCCAGCTTCATCGAGCTCGCTGAGGTACGCGATATTCTTGCGATCGGTGCCGATCACCAGACTGACGCCTATCAATGGGCAGCCGGGCTCCGTTATGAACACAGTACGATCGAAAACACCCGGCAAAATTTTCGGTGTCCTCAAAAACCGCGGCCCGCGTCGTCACATCAACGGACTTTGCATCGAGCGACTTATTCAGCGCGCATGGTTTTTTCCTGCTCGAAACCACGTTAACGCCGGCCCTCTTCGCCGCAGACGCCAAGGAGAACTGGAAACAACATTGCGTGCGTTGCCACGGAGCCGACGGCAAAGGCGTCACCAAGATGGGCCGGAAACTCAAGATTCGAGACCTGACACAGGAAAGAACGCAGAAGCGCCTTGCTGACGACGACATCGCCGACCTCCTCGCTAGCGGCTACAAAGACAACTCGGGCGAAGAGCGCATGCCTGCTTTCAGAGATAAACTTTCCCCAGAAGACCGCGCCGCGTTGGCCGTCTTCGTGCGCAGTTTAAAAAATGGCCCATCTCCATGATTCTCCACTGGGTGTCCAGGCGAGTGTGGATTGGGAAGAGTTGGGCCGCCTGCGTTCTGCAGCACCGATGGCGGCTACAGTTTTACTAGAACTGCTCTAATCTCCGCCAAATCATCGCCGTTCACTTTCGGTAGCTGACAAACACGGCTTCCCGCCGCACGTTCCTCGGCTCTCGTACCGTGAAGACGCCGCAAAATATCCAGCTCATCGGCACCGAGGTGGCCATTGTTTGGAGCGATGGCACCGAGACTTATTACAGTGGCCCCGAACTGCGCGCCGCATCACCAAGCGCCGAGACGCGCGGCGAGAAGGATATTTTCGGCAACCAGTACGGCGGTGGGGAGAAAAAGAATTTCTCCAACGTACAAGTTCTCAGTTTCGAGCGTGTCGGAAATTACGCTCTTCGCTTCGACTTTAGCGATGGGCACCGCACGGGGCTTTACGGTTTCGATCTATTGCAAGAGCTCGCGGCACGACATCAATAGGAGCCCTGGTCGGCTCGCTTGGCACCGTCATCGCACGCCGAGGCTCGCGCCCCCCTCAACGAAAACGTTCCGCGCGATCTCCACAGCCATTTCCTCGCCGAATCCTTTCCTCTAACTCGCACATTTCAGCCATGTCATTCCCCGCACGCACCAATTCCGCCGAGATCGAGCTCGGTAAAACGCTTCAGCCCAAATTCGGCCCTGATGGGCTGATCCCTTGCATCACGCAGGACATGGCGACCGGACAGGTCTTGATGTTCGCGTTCATGAACGCGGAGTCGCTTGAGCACACATTAAAGACGAAAAAAGCCACCTACTGGAGCCGGTCGAGAAGCAAGCTTTGGGTCAAAGGCGAGGAATCCGGCAACGTTCAATGGGTCAAAGAACTCTACACCGACTGCGACCAAGACGTGATCTTAATCAAAGTTGAGCAAACAGGCGCGGCGAACGCCTCGTGCCACAACGGCTACAAGAGCTGCTTTTACCGCAAGCTCAACGACCTCGATGCAGCTGGCTCAGCGGCGTCCTACCAACTCGACTACACGGCGGACCGTCTGTTCGACCCGGCCGTGGTCTACAAAAAGAAATGAACGTGCCACATCCCGGCCCGCTCACTCGTCTGCCCGCTTGCATAGCGTCGCCACGTCGGGTCCTGCTAGCATTTCTTTCTTCTTGCGCTCGCTCGTGAGCGAGCGGCGAACCCTCCGGAATAGCTACGCGGGCCGCTCACTGCTTCAGTGTTATCGCCAGTTTAAACGGAGCCCGGCGCTAGTCCGCGTTCGCTTTTGGCGGCGAAAACGAGCACGCGTTGTATCTCGTCGCTGTCCGCATGGGGGTGCTGCTGCAATTTCTCCAGTGCTTGCGTGCGATTGAGGCCGTCACGAAAAAGAATCCGGTAGATCTGCTTCACTCGGTCCAGTTGCTCCACGCTAAACCCTTTGCGCTCGAGGCCGACCTTGTTGAGCGAACGGATCACCGCGGGCTGCCCGTCGGCGATGAAGAACGGCGCGACGTCTTGGACGACTTTCGCGTATGCGCTCACCATCGCGTAGGCCCCGATCCGGCAAAATTGATGGATACCCGCGACTCCGCCAATCGTGACATGATCCTCGATCGCCACATGGCCAGCCACGGAAATCGCGTTACTCATCACAATGTGACTGCCAAGAGTGCAATCGTGGGCGATATGGCTGTACGCGAGGATCGTGTTGTCGTCGCCCAAAACGGTGAAATCGCCGTCGTTCGTCGCAGCGTGGACGCTTACGTATTCACGAAAAACATTTCGCGCGCCGATGCGCGTACCGGGGTTGCCGCCTTTGAATTTCAAATCCTGAGTCTTCGCTCCGATGTTTGCGTAAGGAAACACTTCGCAATCTTTCCCAACGACCGTGCGGCCCTCGACGCTCGCATGATGATGGATGCGCGTGCCGTCGCCCAGCTGCACGGTCCCCGCGATGTAGGCAAAAGGACCAATGTCTACGTCGGTTCCTAATTGAGCGCCTGGCTCGATGATCGCTGTCGGATGAATTTTCAAAGCCATGAGCGGTTATTCGAGTTCGCTGGTGTCGAGGATGGCGAACATCAGCTCACCCGAAGACACCACCGTGCCCTCCACGGTGCAGGTAACCTCGGCGGTGGCGAGTTTCGCTCCGCGCGTTTTCGTGAGTTTGGCATTGATGATCAGCTGGTCGCCTGGGCGGACCGGTTTGCGGAATTTCACTTTATCGGCGCTCATGAAAAGCGACGTCTTCCCTTCGCTGGATCCACGGCGGAGCATGAGAATGCCGGCCGCTTGGGCCATCGCTTCGAGCTGAAGCACCCCGGGCATCACCGGATTATTGGGGAAGTGTCCCTGGAAAAACGGCTCGTTTATGCTGACGTTCTTGATCGCGACGAGTGCGTCGTCGCCGATGAACTCCATGACCCGGTCGATCATCAGAAACGGATAACGATGTGGAAGCGTGTCGAGAATGCGGCGGATATCCAGCGAGGTCTCGCTCGGCATCACCATCGCGGGACGTGGCTTTTTCTTGGGACCTTTTTTCTTTTCCTCGAGTTTGGCCGCGAGAGCTTTGGTGAGCTCGGCGTTGATCGCGTGCCCGGGGCGGGTAGCGATGATGTGGGCCTTGAGCGGCAGGCCGAGTAGCACGATGTCACCAATGATATCCAGGATCTTGTGACGGACAAACTCGTCCTTAAAGCGCAGCCCTTCCTTCGAGAGAATTTTGTCTCCGCGGATAACCACCGCGCAATCGAGTGAACCGCCCTTGATCTTACCCATCTTCAAGAGCTCCTCGATGTCCTCGTAGATCGTGAAGGTGCGAGCCGCCGCCACTTGCGTCATGAAAACGTCCGGATCGATCGTCAACGTGAGATGCTGCGTATGGATGCCGCGATCGTCCGCCGACGTGCAGGTGATTTTAAGCCCGTCGTGTGGCAGCGCGATGATCGACGAGTTTCCTTTTTGAACCGACACCGCTTCTTCAAGGACAAAATACTCGCGTTCTTTGTCCTGCTCGACCGGCTCGCCTTGCATGAGCAGATCGACAAAGGGCTTCGCAGAACCATCGAGAATCGGCGGTTCGGACGCGTTCATCTCGATGGTGACATTATCCACTCCGCAGCCATGCAAAGCGCTCAGCACATGCTCGACAGTGTGGATCTTCGCATGCCCGACCTGGATCGTCGTCGCGCGAACCAAATCGGTCACCTGGTCGATACGGGGGCGCAGCTCCGGGGCGCCGCTCAAATCGATTCGTTTGAAAACGATGCCATGATCAACCGGTGCGGGTTTGATCGTGAGCGTGACGGATTCTCCGGTGTGAAGTGCACTGCCTTGGATCGAGACGTCGCGCGCGAGAGTGCGTTGTTTCATAAAGATTTGGGCCGGACTTTCGGCGAAAGCCCTCCGTCAGCGCAAGCGTGGAGATAGGCTCATGCCGAGAGGGCGGCGGCACAGGCACACGGCCGGTCGCCACTCGCATCTGACGTTGTCAATGGCGAGCCGGGCCCGTCGACGCACGGATGATCAATTCGGGATCGATCATGCGGACGAGCGGCTTGGTACGCGGAGATTTGTCGATCTGCGAAAGGAGCATTTCAACCGCCGCGTCTACAGTGACGTCGATCCGTTGATCGACGCTGGTGAGATTCGGCGCTGTCATCAGGCAAATGTCTTGGTTGTTGAAACCTGTGACGGAAACCTCGTCGGGCACCCGCACGCCCAGCTCCTTCAGAGCGTGCATCGCACCTATGGCAATCTCGTCATTCAACGCGATAAACGCCGTGGGGAGATTGCCGCGCTCGACGAAACTTTTCGCGAGCGCCCGGCCGTACTCGAAGTCGTTACCGCGCACGTGCAGGTGGTCCAATGAAACGGTGCACGTGTCGAAATGCAGACCACGCAGTGCGAGCGACTCGCGGATTCCTTGAGCGCGATCGAGTGTGCTGCGCACCGTATCCGAGTAAGCCAGCAGACCAAAGGTTCGGTGGCCGAGTGCGTAGAGATGTTCAACGATCCCCGCCATGCCGCGCACGCGGTCCAGGGAAACTGTGTTAGCTCCCTTGATGCCGAAATGATCGATAACGGTGCTCGGGGTTCCGCTCGTGGCGAGGCTTCGCAAATGTTGTGTCATTTGCTCCTCATCGAAGTACCCGATAAACACCACCGCATCGACGCGCAGAGAAAGGAAATGCCGGATCACGTCCCAGCTGCTCTCGGGATCAACAACCTCGATAAACGTGGTGAAATTTTTTTCGCGCAGCCGCTGCTGTAGGGACGCCAGTTTGTGAACCAGCGTCTGCGTCATCAAGTTCTGCATGCATACGCCGACCGTCGACGTCCGCTTACCCTTGAGGTGAAGCGCGTAGGCGTTCGGCACAAATCCGGTCTCTTCGATCGCACGTTTCACGCGCTCGATCGTCTTTTTCTTGAGGCCGGGCTGGCCATTGAGCACCCGCGAAACCGTCGTTCGGGCAAGGCCCACGTAACGAGCGAAGTCGGTCGATGAGCGGATGTGGGGCCGAGAAGCTTTCTGCTGAGGACTACTCACAATTTTTTGGACGGCAGAGATAGGGAAGCTGATATCCGACTGTCAAACGCGGGAAACGTCGGCGGTCAGCTACGCTTCCGATTACGTCCTTGCGGACACTTGTCCAAAATAATTTGACGCCGCTCGAAGCGCTCCAAACCGTCACCGGTCCCCGCACGCCAAAGGCCGTCGTCCGCGACGTCAGCATGAACATCATCAACACAACCGGCAGCCCGCGAGCGATGGTCATCTTTCATTTGAAGTGCCGGGCGCACAAATCGACGACATCCGCATCGCCAACTCCACCTTCTCCAGCATCACGCTCAACAACGTGAGCATCATCTCCGGCCAGAGCCGCCCGCGTCAATTCAGTCCCGCCGTCCGAGCTCTCGGATAATCCCTTTCAAACCCATAATACCTGAATCCGCGCGTTAAAAACGGCGTGTAATCCCTTCGCATCTCGGAAAGATCGCCACGCCGCCACCCGTTTTTGACAGCAACCACCCACACCTGTTACCTATGCAAGCAATCAACCCCGCGCCCACCGGCTCCCTGATCGGCCGTTACCGCTGGCGCATCTGCGCCGTGCTCTTCATGGCCACGACCATCAACTACATCGATCGGAACGTGTTTTCGTTCACGATGCTCGATACGGCTTTCCGCCACCAGATGCTTGGCATTCCCGAAAGCGTCCCGCTCACAGACGCCGACATAGCTCTTTTCCGGGAGAAGGTCAGCTTCCTGGACTCGATGTTTAAATACGCCTACGCGTTCGGCTTTTTACTGGCGGGTTACTTGATCGACCGTCTCGGTATTCGCCGAGGTTATACTATAAGTATTGCCGGTTGGAGCATCGCCGCGATCGGTCACGGACTCGTTCACACCGTCGCCGGCATGGCCGGCGCGCGCATCCTTCTGGGCATCGGCGAGGCGGGCAACTTCCCCGCCGCCATCAAAACAGTGTCGGAGTGGTTTCCGAAAAAAGAGCGGAGCTTCGCCACCGGCATTTTTAATGCGGGCGCGAATGTCGGCATCATTCTCACAGCGATTTTCGTCCCTATGATCATCCTTCACTGGGGATGGCGGGCCAGTTTCATCATCACCGGAGCGATTGGGGCGCTCGTCCTCTTCCTGTGGCTAGCCACGTATCGCAAACCCGAAGAACACCCGAAACTTTCCCCCAAAGAACTAGCTTACATTCGTCAAGATGGTGGGGCCATCAGCGAGCAGCCGGTAAAATGGCGCGATCTCGTCAAATTCCGCAACACGTGGGCCTTCGCCATTCCCAAACTCCTCACCGATGCGATCTGGTGGTTCTATCTAACGTGGTTGCCGACTTTCTTTAACGAGAACCCGGCATTCCCCGAAAAGTTGAATCTCAAAGAGGTCAGCGTTCCCTTCATTATCATCTACTTGGTTTCGGACGGCGGCAGTGTGTTTTTCGGTTGGTTGGCTACCCGGTTCATGGGACTTGGATGGAGCCTCAACAAAGCTCGCAAGACCACTATGCTGATTTGCGCCCTGTGCGTCGTTCCCATCGTGTTCGCAGCTTCGACAAGCAGCGTCGCGGTCGCCATCGCGTTGATCGCTCTTGCGACTGCGGCCCACCAAGGCTGGAGCGCAAATCTTTTCACCACAGTTTCCGATCAATTCCCGAAGCGAGCCGTCGGCAGCGTCGTCGGTATCGGTGGACTGTGCGGGGCTCTCGGAGGCGCGCTCCTTGCCGCCCATTCGGGATGGATTATCAACCACGGCGGATATGTCCCCCTGTTCGCCATCGCTGGATCCGCCTACCTACTCGCGCTTCTTGTTCTGCAAATTCTTTCTCCAAAGCTCGAGCCCGTCGCTATCCCGGACGACACAGCCGTTAAGGCCTGATCGATCTTCATCAAATCACTCCTTCCAGCCCGGCCCGGCGTTTCCCGCCCGCCGGGTTTTTTTCCGCCGCGATATTTCGGCATATTTCACGCCTCGCGCCGCGTCCCAATCCGCGATTCACGTCGGTCGCTCCCCATGCAACGCCTTCGTCACATCACACTCGTCGCGGCCGTTCTCGTCGGCGCTATCGCACTTCCCGCTAACGAACCGCCTGATTGGCGAGGTCGCCTTCCCGCGGACTGCGCCGCGCTCGCGACGCCCGAAGCCATCGCCGTCGCCGACAACCTACTCGCCTACCAATACAAGTCCGGGGGCTGGCAGAAAAACATCGCGATGGAAAATCCGCTCACCGACGCCGACCGAACCGCGCTCACCGCCCGCGATGAAAGCAATCCCAACAGCGAAAACGCCCCCACGATCGACAACGGCGCCACCACGTCGCAGATCCGCTTCCTCGCCGCCGTTTTCAATGCCGGTGGACACGAGCGCCATCGTGACGCCGTCCTTCGCGGTCTCGATTACCTTCTCACAGCCCAATACGCCAATGGCGGCTGGCCTCAGTTTTTTCCGCTGCGAAAAGGCTATTACAGCCACATCACGTTCAACGACGACGCCGCCCTCCACGTTCTCGAAATCCTCCGATCTGTCGCCGCCGGCGAAAAGCCCTACGCGTTTGTCGACTCGCCCCGCCGTATCCGCGCCGCCGATTCGCTCGCGCGCGGCCTCGATTGCGTCCTTCGCTGCCAGATCGTCGTCGAGGGGAAACGCACCGTTTGGGCCGCTCAGCACGACGAAATCACGTTCGCCCCCGCGGCCGCTCGCAGATTCGAGCCCGCGTGTTTCGTCAGCAAGGAAAGCGCCGGACTCGTCCGGTTCTTGATGTCACTTGACCGGCCTTCGCCCGAAATCATCGCCTCCATTCAAGGCGCTGTCGTCTGGTTCGAACGCACCCAACTCACCGGTATCCGGTTCGCTCGCCTCAACACGCCCGCGGGCGTGGACGGCGTCGTCACCCAGGATCCCACCGCCGGACCACTCTGGGCCCGTTTCTACGAACTGGGCACCGAGCGCCCCATTTTCATCGGTCGCGACCAGGTCATTCGCTACACACTCGCCGAGGTCGAACGCGAACGCCGCGGCGGCTACGCGTGGTACGACGAGCGCCCCCTCGAAATTCTCAAACGATACCCGGCGTGGGCCAAAAAGTGGGCAAAAGCTGAATAATCTTCCACCGCCCCGCCCGATGTTTCGCGGGCCTGGCCGCGCAGCTTGACACCCCCTCGCGCCACCGAATAACCCAATACCCTTTAACCACTCGAAAAACCGTCCCTCGTCATGCCCTCCGCCAACGACATTCGCAAAGGCCAAGTCATCAAATTCAACAACGAGCCCCACCTCGTCATGGAGACCCAGCACCGCACCCCGGGCAATCTCCGCGCCTTTGTGCAGATCAAGATGCGCAATC
>WUUC01238481.1_pt1 | contig 15081 bp, 12 predicted proteins | sample 6278441 | NCBI WGS metagenome assembly WUUC01 (sample SAMN13675441, study PRJNA597444) | soil metagenome | isolation source: soil | place: USA: Washington | collected 2017-10
CCGTCGGATCACCGCATGCGGCCGAGCAGAGCGAGAAGGTGATTCGCGCGTTCCAGGCCCGGGGCCTCCGCAACATTCAGATGGACCTCATGTACAACATCCCGGGGCACAGCATGGAAGTGTGGCGCTCCGATCTCGAGAAGATGGTCGAACTCGACATTCCGCACTTCACGATCTACCTGTACCGCATTCACGAGGACACGCCGCAGCATGCGCTCATCCGGCTCGGGAAGGTACAGCCGGTGAAGGACCCGGAATCCCCGATGGTCAAGGCGATGTACCGAACCGCGCTCAAGAGCGCCGAAGATCTCGGGTACCGGATGACGATGGTGGACCACTTCTCCAAGCCGGGCTACGAGAACAAATACAACTACTGGAGCTGGAAGGTGTACACGGACGCGCTGGCGATCGGGCCCGGCGCCTACAGCTACTTCGACGGGTACCGCCTCGGCACCGACAAGGACGTCGAGAGCTACATCGCGCACGCGAACCGCGGCGAGTTCATGATCAGCACTGTCACGCAGCGGATGTCTCCACGCGTGCAGCGCGAGCGGTATGTGATCTTCACGCTCCTGTACTACTGCGTCGAGTACGTGACGTATCGCAACAAGTTCGGGACCTCCTTCCTGGACGACTTCTCCGACACCGTGGAGCGGCTCGTCGACAAAGGGCTGGTGATGCTCGCCGGCGATCGCATGCAGCTCACGCAGCTCGGTCTCGAGTGGCACACCAATGTGCTGCTGGAGTTCTTCAGCCCGGAGTTCTGGAGCGATCCCGACGCCCTCGAGCAGCCGAACTGGGCGATGAACGTGCCGATGGTGCAGCTGACGGCATCAACGAGAGTGGAATGGCTCGGCGCATAAGGAGGCAATGTGGCAATCAAAGACGAAGTGGTGGCCGTGTTTGGGGCGCTCCACATCAACACGGTGCACGGCCCGGACACACTCGACGAGGGCCTCGGCATGGACTCGCAGGAACTGGTCAGCCTCGTCTGTGAACTCGAACGCCATTTCGGCGTTCCGGTTTCCGAAGAGGAGATTCGACCGAACATGACGGTCTCCGACGTCGAGACGTTGATGTCCGGGAAAGTCGCGTCCCGGGCGCCCGACGCCAGCGCCGCTGCCGCACGCGAGGGATCGCTGACCGAGCAGATCGTGGTGAACGCACCCGTTGGTGAGGTGTACCAGGCCCTGTTGCAGGTGCAGGACTGGCCGGCTCAGCTGCCGCATGTCGAACGGATCGACGTCATTTACGACGACGGTCGGTTTCAGGAATTCTACATGACCGTCCGGAGCGCGGACGGTCACACGATCCGGGTCCGCTCCATCCGCAGGTGCCGGGAGGGGGAGATTCTCTTCTTTCAGCCGCAGCCGCCGGCCTATCTCGCTCGACATTCGGGCGGCTGGAAGTTCGAGTCGAAGGGCCTCCGGCAGTGCGTCGTGACCACCTATCACGAGTGGACGCTCAATGACACCGCTGCGGACGTCTTTCCGGCGACCGGCAGTCAGACGATCGCCGAACAAGTCGAACGCGTGCTGCGCGACCACGCCAGGTTGGCGCTGAGTTCGTGGAAATCGATCATCGAAGCACGAGGGTCCCATGATCCAGGAACAGATTCAGATCCACGCCCCATTGCCGTCCGTGTATGACGTCTTCGCGGGCCTGTCGCACTGGCGCGCCGCGCTTCCCGATGTCCTGAGCGTCGGGGTCCTATACGACGATGGGCGCCACCAGGAGTTTCTGATGACGGTGGAACGCCCCAATGGTCCCGAGACGATTCGCGGAATCCGGTATCTCGACCGGCCGAATCGGATCGAGCTCTTCCAACCGATCCCGCCGCCCGGCTTTCGGCGGATGTGCGGCAGCTGGCACTTCAGCGGGGCCGGCCAAGCGACGCGGGTGACCGCGACGCGGACTTTCGAGCTCGAGGTCCCCGGTGCCGCCGCGGCCGTCGCGGACAAACTGGGCGGCTTCCTGAGGACGAATCTGCAGTTGTTCAAGAGGTACATCGAAGATGGATCGCATTGACCTCGAGACAATACTTCCCGTCCCCGCCAGGCAGACAGCGGATGTGTTCTGGAACATCGAGCGATGGCACGGCATCTGGAATCCGATTCAGCAGGTAACCGTGCTCTATGACGACGGCCGGTTGCAGGAGTTCGAGATGGTGCTGGTCTGGAACGACGCGCCGATCACCATTCGGACCCTGCGCATCCGCGAGCCGAACGGCGATATCGAGTTCTTTTCGCCGAACCCGCCCGGGGAGTTCAGTCATCACACCGGCCATTGGCGGTTCTCGGCGGTTGATCCCTCACGGTGCCGGGTCCGCGCGGACCGCGAATTTGATGTGCGGCGGGAGCCTGGCGAGTCAGGGAACGCGTACCGGGTACGCAAAGAAAAAGTCCACGCGGCGTTCCGAGTGAGGCTGAGGCGGATCCTGGACGCCTTCCAGGTGCATGCCGTTCACGGGTTCAACGACTGAAGGCCGCGACTCTGGGAGACGCTATGTCACAGACTCAGTTCGACGTGGTCATCATCGGGGCAGGGCCCGCGGGCGTAGCCGCAGCACTTCCCTTGCTCGCGGCGGGACGCCGCGTCCTCGTGCTCGAGCGCGGTCCGCTGGAGCCAGCGAAGCTGCCGGAGACGCTCCTCGTCAGCGGTTCTGGCTCCACCACGTTGACCGACGTCATCCGGCAGGCGGCAGTTGATGCCGCGTTGCCGTTCGACGTCTGCTTCATCGCCGCGAACGGGGCGCACAAGCTGCGGATCGAATACATCGCCGACCACGGCGCGCCAAGCCTCGTGCGCATCGATCGTGTGCAATTCGACCGGCTGCTGCGCCAGGCCGCGCTCGACCGCGGCGCCGTGATGCGGTTCAACGAGAGCGCGACCGGTGTGGGCGTGCCGGACGACCCGGATCAGTTCGTGACCGTCTCGCATTCGGGAGCTGCCGGGCCAAGCAGCTCCGGCGCGCGCCTGGTCATCGATGCGTCCGGTAAGACCTGTTTCCTCAGGACGGAGCTCCGCCTCGAGGATGCGGGACGCGTCCTCGACAATCGTGGCGGATGGTTCACGCATCTGCTCGTCAGCGAGGACCGCCGCCGGACGCTCCCCGCCACGGTCAACATTGTCCCGTTCGAGAACGGGTTCCTGTACGGCGTCTGGATCAACCCGACGCGTCTGAGCATCGGGGTAACCCTTTTCGCGCCGACCACCGAGCCGGGAGAGCTGCAGTACCGGCGGGCGATCGAGACCATCGGCTGGATGTCTGAACTGCTGCAGGGCGCACGGCAGGTTCTGCCGGTGATCCCGGTCCAGAACCGCGAGTTTCAGGTGCAGCGCCTCGCGTCGCCACACTATCTCGTGGCTGGCGATGCCGGCGGCTTCAGGGACCCGTTCTACTGCAACGGCATTCAGACGGCGCTCGAAACGGGCGAGAGGGCGGGGACGGCGGCAAACGACATCCTCGCGAGCGTGGTCGCACGGCGCCACGAGATCGCGACCGCCTACCAGGATGGGTACTGGTCGTCGGTAAGTGCCGGCGACGCACGCCTGAGGACGGTGCTGGCCGGTGCCTTCGAGCCGCTTCGCCAGTGTCATCTCGCCGATCCACACGTGCCATATCCCATTTCCGCCACGCTCGTTGCGCTGGCCGCCAATGCGGCCGGCGGCGTCGACGCACAGATGGCGTCGCTGCGGCGAGCCCTCTAATCCGGAATTGATTTGTGCTGCAGTCGCGCCGCCCCGTCGCGCAGGGGTGTTCAGCCCATGGCACGCGGAGCGGGCGGCTCTAAAGAGCTGAGCGCGACCAGTGCCAACACCAGCGAACTCGAGACCAAGGATGACCATGCAACTCTACGACCTGAGTCTCTCGCTTGCACCGAACGCGAGCGAGCCGGCGCCGGTCAGCATCGAGTACGTCTCCCACGAAGAGGGCGCGGGGATTCTCGGCGCGCCGATCGGACTACAGGCGTCCAAGTGGCCCGATTGCATCGGGCTGTCGACCGAGAAGATCTCGCTGACGAGCCACACCGGCACGCACCTCGACGCGCCGCTTCACTATGGGCCGACCTGCGATGGCGTGCCTAGCCGATCGATCGAGGAGGTTCCGCTCGAATGGTTGTATCGGCCGGGCGTGTTACTGCGTTGCGCGGACGCCAGCGCGACGGGACCTATTACGCTCGACGAAGTCAGGCGCGAGCTCGACCGTATCGGCTACGCCATCGAGCCGCTCGATATCGTGTTGATCGACTCAGGCGCGGCGCGGCTCTGGGGCGACCACCGGTACTTCACAACGTTCCGTGGGGTCAGCGTCGAGGCGGCAGATTGGCTGACGTCGCAGGGGGTCAAAGTCATCGGGATCGACAGCTTCGGCTTCGATCCGCCGTTTCACCGGATGCTGTCCGATTACGAGCGCACACAGAACCCGGCCGCGTTATGGCCGGCGCATGTGTTCGGCAGGCGCCGTGAGTACTGCCAGATCGAACGGCTCGTGAATCTCCACACGCTGCCGGCGCCTTCGGGCTTCAAGGTGATTTGCTTTCCCATCAAGATTCAGCGTGCCGGAGCGGGCTGGGTTCGCGTGGTTGCGGCATACGGCGAATAGGACATCAGCAAATGCGGAAACAGCAGCGTGTAGTCGTGACGGGCATGGGAGTCTGCGCTCCCCTGGGCACCTCGCTCGACGAATTCTGGGCGAATGGGCTCCGCGGGACGCCGTGCATCGCCCCGCTCACCAACTTCAGGATCGACGAAGGGTTCACCCGTGTCGCGGCGATGGTGGGCGAGTTCGAGCCGCAGAGCATCTACCGCGTCGGACAGCAGCCGCCGGAGGACGACCGGGTGTTCCTGATGGCGAAACACTGCATCGAGCAAGCGCTCGGCGACGCGGGCCTAAGTGAACCGGAGTACCTCGCCACGTGCGGTCTGTTCATCTCCTCGGCGATTGGCCAGATGGGGAGCATGGAGAGCTTCTTCATCTGCGAGCCGCGGGATCGGCAACGGCTCCTCGAGAAGTTCTCGTTCGGAACGCTCGTCGGCAAGCTCGCGCGCGCGGCCCGCCTCGGCGGCGGCCACCTGCTGATGCCGACCGGCTGTGTCGGCGGCTGCGATGCGGTGTCGTATGGCGCCGCCATGATCCAGTCCGGCCGGTGTGAACGGGTCGTGGTTGGCGCGGCGGAAGCACCGATCACCCCGCTGGTCGTGGCGGCATTCGGCCGGATCAGGGCGAACTCCACCCGCCCCTGCGACCCGAGAGAGGCCAGTTGTCCGTTCGACAAGCGCCGGGACGGTTTCGTGCTCGCCGAGGGCGCGGCCATGTTCGTCCTCGAGTCGGAAGCGGCGGCCCAGGAGCGCGCCGCCCGCGTGTACGCCGAGATTGGCGGATCCGGCAGCGTGAACAACTGCCGGCACATGACGGACATCGATCCCGATGGCGACGCGATCGCCCAGGCGTGCCGGCTCGCACTCGCGCATGCGCGGCTCGATCCCAAGGCCATCGACTTCATCAACGCGCACGGCTCGTCAACTCCGCAGAACGACGTCGCCGAGTCGGCAGCCTTCGCGCAGGTCTTCGGGCGAACGCTGAGCGACATCCCCGTGACGTCGCTCAAGTCGCAGTCCGGGCATGCCCTGGCAGCGGCGAACGCCATCGAAATGGTCAGCACCATCCAGTCGATTCGCAACGCGCGGATTCCGCCCACGATCAACTTGGAGCACCAGGACCCAGCGTGCCACGTCAACGTGGTGACGGGCCACAGTCAGAGCCATCCGATCAGGCACGCGCTCAAAGTCAGCAGCGGCTTCTCCGGCATTCATACGGCACTCGTGATCTCTGCATATCAGGCCTGAACCATGACACCCATCGAAATCGCCGGCGTCGGCGTCGTCGGCGCCGGCGCTTACACCGTCGAGGACTTCCAGCGCCAGTTGTACTCGCCGGCCGACGACATCGGCCGGATCAGGATCGACGACGGCGTTGACCTGCCCGTCCTGCGCGTGGACGACGCCGCCTGGACTCACGGGATCAGCAAGCGCGTCCTGCGCCGGCTCGATCGGTTCACGGAGCTGGCGATCTACGCCGCCGAACAGGCGGTTGCCAGTTGTCCGGCGGCTGGACAGGCGCTCGCCGGGGATCCCTCCAGAATCGGATTGTCCATCGGCAACAACTACGGCGGCTGGACGTACGTGGCCTCGATGATGAAGCCGCTCTATGAGCGCGGCATGACGGCGATCAATCCGTTCGTGGCCACGGCCTGGTTTCCGGCCGCGGCCCAAGGGGAGATCTCCATCAGGCTGGGCATCAAGGGGGCCAGCAAGACGTTCGCGGTCGAACGGCTCAGTGCTGCCTATGCGATCGAATTTGCCGCTCTGCTGCTCGAACAGGATCTGCTGGATGTCGTTGTCGCCGGCGGCGCAGAAGCCCCATTGACAGAGGCGGTGCTGGCATCGATGCACGCGAGCCATATCGTGTCGGACGAACTCCCCGCGGGCGAAGCGGCATGCATGTTGACGCTGAAGAGGAAGACATCCAGCAATCACCCGCAGATCGTCGGGATGGGCAAGGGATCTGATCCGCAGACGGCGTTGGCAGGCGCGGTAGCGGATGCGGGCTTAATCGGGCGCGACGTCGATCTGCTCCTGGTCGATCCGCCGCGCGGCGCGGGTGAGGCGCGACACCTGCACCTGACAGGCCAGCTGGAAGCCGTCACGGCGCTGTGCGGGCGGCGCGTCCCAGTGGCGCAACCGCTGCCCTTCGGTGAGACCGTCGGCGCCGCCTTCTCCCTTCAGCTGGCCGCCGCATGTCTGGCGCTCGAGCGGCAGCAGCTGCCGGTGTCGCGCTTCGAGGGGCGGTGGGCCGCCGAGCTCGACCGCCTCTGCGTCCCGACCTTCCACAGCACGGCACGGCCCCTGGTCAACGTCGCTGCCCTCAGCAGCGATGACTACGGACAGTGGGTGGCGGCCGTCGTCATGAGAGAGAAAGGCGCCGGTGCGCCGCGAGGAACTATCAGCCATGCCAAGTAACTCGACGTATCGTTCGGTCTGCAAAGCGTCGCCGGAAACGGCGGTTCTCGGGATGTTGTCGGCGACGTGGATGGCGCGGTCGATCTACTACGCGGTGAAGACCGGCACCTTCGAGCGCATCGCCGCCGGCAGCGCCACCAGCGCACACACGCTGGCGCCCGCGCTCGGGGCCACGCCCGAGTCGCTCTACCGGCTACTCAAAGGACTTGAACATCTGGAGCTGCTGGCCGAAATGCCGGACCACGAGTTCCAGCTGACGGCATTGGGCCGGACGCTCCTCCCTGGTGCCCGCGGTCGTCTCGCCGCCATGGCGCTGCTGTGGGGTGAGGAGTTCCACGCCGCATGGAGCGCGCTCCCCGAAGCGATGGCCACGAACCGGACCGCGTTCGAAGTGGCGTTTGGCGAGCCGTTGTTTCCGTACCTCGCCCGGCGCACCGACACCGCCGCGCGGTTCAACGAGGCGATGCAGGGAATCGCCGAGTTGTTGTATCCAGAGCTGGCACTGGCGCTCGACTGGGGCTCCACATCCCATGTCATGGACGTTGGCGGCGGCAGCGGGAGACTGCTCGCGACGCTGCTCGACGCTCATCCGCACCTCACCGGTACGCTGTTCGATCTGCCGCACGTGATCGACGACGCCGTGGCACTCGAGACAAACGTGCAGCTCGGCAACCGGCTGACGCTCTATAGGGGCGACTTCTTCGAAGAGGTACCGCGGCACGCGGACTGCCTCATCCTCGCAAATATCCTGCACGACTGGACCGACGATCGCGCTGCGCAGATTCTGTCCAACTGCCGGCGGGCGCTCGGGCCCGAGTCGAGACTGATCCTAGTGGAGATGGCGCTCGACAACGCGCAGGAGCCCCTGCTCGCCCGCTCGACGGACCTGAACATGCTGACCCTCACCGGTGGCAGGGAACGGTCCCTCGATGAGTTCCGCGCGCTGCTTCACCAGGCCGGCTGCGAGCTGGAGTCGGTCACCAACATTCAGAACATGACGTGCGCGCTGATCGCCAGGCCCGCAGGATAACGAGTGCGTTCACAGCTGTTTCACCGTCGATAACCTTGCAAAGGAGAAAGTTCAATGAGTGCACGTACATTCCGGGCCAGTCACACCGAGCAGACCACGGCAACTCCCGACAAGATCTGGGCCCTGTGGTCTGACGTCAACAACTGGCCGCAGTGGGACCTCGGTCTCGAGGCCTGCCGGCTGCACGACGCCTTCGCCGTCGGCAACAAGTTCACCCTCAGGCCGCGTGGGTCTGGTCAGGACATCACCGCCGAGCTGCAGGTGGTGGAGCCCAACCGCCGGTTCAGCGACTCGACGCAGCTGCCGTTCGGCAGGCTGCAGGCGAGCCACGAGATCGACACAGCCTCGGGAACGACAACGGTGACCCACACAATCCTGGCGGAGATCGCAGAAGAGCAGGCCGATTTCTTTGCCAATGCCATCTGGAAAAACGTGGAGCACGGATTGAAAGGTTCGGTCGCCAAGCTCACCGCACTCGCCGAGAACGCATAGTCCCCGGCCGTTCATGGCTGCATCCGTCGTGCGGCCATGAACAGCCTCCACGGTGTCCCAATCATCAGACGAACAGAAGGCCTCTATGTCCACCGGCAGCGACTCCAGGGCGACATGTGCGACTGACGCCGCCCGCAGCGGCCCCGGCCGGGTTCCGCGCGGGCCGACGCCCCTCTACTTTTTCAGGAACCGGCATGCTCTGAGCGATCCCGAGCGCATCCTCGAAGTCTTCGCGGACATCGAACGGCAGTACGGCAGCGTCGCGTCGTTCAAATCCGGCCTGTTCGAGCGGAGCCGAGCAGCTGTACGAACAGCTCGCCGCGGTCGCGCCCGACGGCGATCCGACCGACCAGCAGCTGAAGCGGCTCCCCCTCCTCGACGGCATCGTCGACGAGACGATGTGGCTCTCCTCGGTGCTGTGGTTCAACATCCGCCAGCCTGGCGACCATGGTTGTCGACGGCTATCGCTTTCAAAAGGGCGCGCGGTTCATGGCGCTGCCATACCTCGCGAGCTGGGATCCCCGCCACTACCGAGCGCCCGATGATTTCAACCCGGGTCGATTCGCCGCGGGCGAACCGCGGCCCGTCTACCCCTTCGGATACGGCACGCGCATCTGCATCGGCAAGTCCCTCGCAGAGCTCGAGCTCCGGCTCTTCACCTGCCGTATGGTGCGCGCATTCCGGCTCGGACGCGTCAATCTGCCGCGCGCCATCGTCGGCGTGCTCCTGCAGCCGAACGAAGACATCGTCCTGAGGCTGACGACTCGTAAGGCCCAGTCCTCCGTCCATTCCTTTGATGCCAGTGCCCCTGGAAGAGGTGTTCGAGATGTCACGTACGCCAGTGCTCATGTTGTGTAGCGTCCTCGCGGCCGTTCCTTTGGCGGGGTGCCGCTCAGAACCCGCGGTTCAGGCGTCGACGCCCGTATCGGCGATGCCGGTCGGCATTCGCGTGATCGAAGTGAAGGATGTGCACGACGCGACCGTCTACCTCGCGACGCTCAAATCGAGGACGTCCTCGAATGTCAGCCCGGAAGTCGCCGGGCAGATCACGCGCATCTACGTCAGGCCTGGAGACCGCGTGGCGGCTGGTGCCGCCCTGGTGCAGATCGATCCATTGAAACAGCAGGCATCCGTGTCCAACTACGAAAAGCAGTACATCGCGCAGAGCGCGAGTCTGCGCTTCGCCAGCCAGCAGCTCGAGCGCACCAGGCATTTGGCTGCCGCCGGCGTGGCGAGCGAACAGGAGTTGGAGGAGGCGCAAGCTGGGCACGACGTGGCAAAAGCCTCGCTGGAATCGCTCGCGGCCCAGGTCAAGGAGCAGCAGGAGCAACTGCGGTACTACAAGGTGACGGCGCCGACATCCGGCATAGTCGGCGACATCCCCGTTCGCGTCGGAGACCGGGTGACGAGCGCGACGGTGCTCACGACCCTCGACCGGCCGCACGGGCTCGAGGCTTACATCCAGGTGCCGATCGAACGAGCGCCCCTGGTGCGGTACGGACTCCCTGTCGAATTGCTGGATGCGCGCGGGAACGTCGTCTGCGCGACGCGGGTGAGCTTCATTTCTCCCGAAGTCGCCAACGACACGCAGTCCGTGCTGGTCACGGCGCCAGCCAGCTGCCCCGGCCAGGACCGCCGGACATCTGAGTACGTGCGCGCCAGGGTCATCTGGGGGACGACGCCGCTGCCGCTTGTCCCGGTGCTCGCGGTGTCGCGTGTGAATGGCCAGCCGTTCGTGTTTGTGGCGAAGCGGCACAACGAAGCAATCGTGGCCAGGCAGGTGGCCGTGCGACTGGGAGAAACGGTCGGGAACGAGTACGCCGTTCTCCACGGCGTCGGCACCGGGGACCAGCTGATTGTCACGGGCACCCAGATCCTCGCCGATGGCATGCCCGTTCAACCCGTCAAGTGACCTGAGGCACGAGTATGCTAATCGAGTTCTTCATCAAGCGTCCCATTCTGTCCATCGTCTGTGCGCTGGTGACCGTCCTGGCGGGCGCCTTGTGCATCCCGTCGCTTCCGGTTTCGCAGTACCCGGATCTGGCTCCGCCCCAGATCGCAATCAGCAGCGTGTACACCGGCGCGAACGCGCGGACGGTGGAAGCCGCGGTCACGGTACCAATCGAGAAAGCGGTCAACGGTGTCGAGGGACTGAAGTACCTGTCGTCGACGAGCAGCAACGACGGCACGAGCCTAATCTCGGCCACGTTCGAAATCGGCCGCGATTCCAACCGGGCATCCGTCGACGTCCAGAATCGGGTCAACACGGTGCTCGGGCGCCTGCCGGCTTCGGTGAGGGCGACGGGCGTCACGGTGTCCAAAACCACGGGGGACTTCGTCTTCGGCGCAGGCGTGTACGCGGAAGACAACGAGTACGACACGCTCTTCCTCAGCAATTACGTCGACCGATACGTTCGTGACAACCTGAAACGCATATCCGGCGTCGGCGACGTGGTGATCTTCGGCGAGCGCAAGTACTCGATGCGGCTGTGGGTCGATCCACAGCGGCTCGCGAGCCGCCACTTGACCGCGAGCGACGTCGTCAGTGCGCTCGCCGAGCAGAACGTCGAGATTGCCGCTGGACAGATCGGCGGACCGCCAACGAGCGGTGCGCAGCTGTTTCAGGTCAGCGTCCGGGCCGTTGGCCGGCTGAGCCAGCCGTCCGAGTTCGAGAACATCATCCTCAAGACCACGTCTGACGGCACGCAGATCCGGCTGCAGGATGTAGGGCGGGCGGAGCTCGGCGCCGAAAGCTACGACAACGTGCTCGAATTCAGCGGTCACAATGCCGTCGGCGTGGCGGTCGCGCAGCTGCCCGGCGCCAACCGCCTGCAGGTCTATCGCGACTGCATCGCCGAGCTCGAGCGCCTCTCGAAACGCTTCCCACCGGGGATGAAGGTGAAGCTTGCTTTCGACTCGACACAGATCGTCTCGGAGTCGATCAAGGACACGATCTGGACGCTCGCCGTGGCGATTCTTCTGGTCGTCGTCGTCATGTTCGTGTTCCTGCCGGACTGGCGCACCACGCTGATCCCGGCCGTTGCCATTCCCGTCTCCCTCATCGGGACGTTCGTGTTTGTCAAGCTGCTGGACTTCTCGATCAATTCGTTGACGCTCTTCGGCATCACGCTGGCCACCGGCCTCGTGGTCGACGATGCTATCGTGGTGGTCGAGAACATTCAACGGCATATCAGCCGCGGGATCACGACCGCTCGAGACGCGGCGTTGCTGGCGATGGGGGAGGTGGCCGGGGCCGTGGTGGCGACCTCCTTCGTACTCGTCGCCGTTTTCCTGCCCGTCGCTATGGCCCCCGGCACGACCGGCATCCTCTTCCGCCAGTTCGCGCTGACGATCGCGTTCTCGGTTGCGATATCTGCATTCAACGCGCTGACGCTCACGCCGGCGTTGTCGGCGGTGTTCCTCAGGGGCCAGTCCCACGCGCCCCGACGCTGGTGGCGCGCGGGCGTCGATCGGGTGTTCGACGCGGTCTCGGCTCGATATCAGGCAGCCCTGGGGCAAGTGATGCGCCGGAAGGCGGTGGTGCTCGGCGTGTTCGTCGTCAGCCTTGTTCTGACCTACACGCTCTATCAGCGGTTGCCGTCCGGGTTCGTGCCGCAGGAAGACCAGGGGTTCTTCATTACGATGGTTCAAGCCCCGCAGGGCGCGTCACTGGAGTACACCGCCGGTATCTCGAGACAGGTGCAGAAGGTACTCTCGGCGCAACCCGAAGTGGTCGGTGTGTTTGCGATCAGCGGCTACGGCTTCAGTGGAAACGCCCCGAACCGCGCGGTGATCTTCGCACCGCTCAAGAAGATTGGCGAGCGACGCGGTCGTGAACACAGTGCGGATGCGGTGATCAATCGCGTTCGCGGGCCGCTGATGGGCATCGCGGGGGCGATCATCGTGCCGTTCGCGCCGCCGGCCGTGTCCGGGCTCGGCAACATCGGCGGGTTCCAGATGGTCGTGCAGGACGTGCAGGGTCGCGCCCTCGAAGACCTGAGCCGCGCGGCCGATACGCTTATTGGCCGCGGCGCCGGCCCCGTCACGCAACTCTTCACCAGCTTCAGCGCCAGCGACCCGCAGGTGCTGGTGACCATCGATCGCGAGAAGGCGAAGCGCCTGCGCGTCCCGCTGACGCAGATCAGCGACGCGCTGCAGGTCTACCTGGGGTCCAGCTATGTGAACGATTTCGACCTCAACGACCGTGCGTATCGTGTGTACGTCCAGGCGGATCATGAGTTCCGTGCGGAATCCAGCGCCATTCAGCAGTTGACCGTCCGCTCCGACACGGGACAGATGATCCCGCTCGACAACCTCGTGCAGGTGGCGCAGACCACCACGGCGCAGGTCATCAGCCACCACAACCTGTTTCGGTCGGCGGAGATTGCCGGCGCCCCGGCGCCTGGCGTGAGTTCCGCGCAGGCAATTGCCGCGATGGAACGGACCGCGGCCGAGGTGCTGCCACAGGGCTTCGCCTATGAGTGGATCGGCCTCTCACGGGAGGAGGTCCAGTCGAAGGGCCACGCCTTGCTGCTGTTCGGTGCCGGGCTGTTGTTTGTCTACCTGCTGCTCGCCGCGCAGTACGAAAGCCTGTCGCTGCCGTTCATTGTCATCCTGGCCGTCCCCATGGCGCTCCTCGGCGCCCTCGCGGCTGTATCGATCCGGGGACTCGTGAACGATGTGTATTGCCAGATCGGCCTCGTCATGCTGATCGGAATCGCGAGCAAGAACGCGATCCTGATCGTGGAGTTCGCCGAACAGTTGCACGCCCGCGGCCTGCCGGTTGTCGATGCCGCGATCGAGGCGGCGGCGATACGGCTGCGTCCGATTCTGATGACGTCGCTGGCCTTCGTGTTCGGTGTGGTGCCGCTCGTCCTGGCCAGCGGGGCGGGCGAGGCGGCGAAGCATGCGGTCGGAACCACGGTATTCGGCGGCATGGTGCTGTCCACGGTCCTGAACCTGATCTTTACCCCGGTCCTGTACGTGTCGATCAAGGCCGTCACCGTTCGGGCCGCGAGGACGCTGAAGGGCGCGGACGCCGTCGAGCGGGAGCAGCTGGAGCCTCAGGCTGTATGACAGGACACTGTTCGGAATGGGGGCAAGCGTCGTTTCTACACATGAAACACATGGAGAGGTGCCCGAGATGACGATGGGTGGCAGGACGTCACGGCGGTCGGTTCTGGGGATGCTTGTCCCCGGTTCGATGGTGTTCGGCGCGTGGGGACTATGCTGTACGCCGGCCCAGGCACAGGACGCGGCACGGCGGCCGCAGCCGTCGCCCGGCATCCTGGCCATCCAAAACAGTGGCCGTGGCACGTTGGAGCTTCTTCCGGCCTCGGCCGGACGAGTGATCGTCCACGACAACGCCGTCCGCCTCTCGTTGTTCGACGCAATCGCTCTGGCCATCCAGAACAATCTGGAAGTGCAGGTGAGCAGGTACCAATTGGCAGTCGCGGACACGGATGTCGCGAGAGCCAGTGGCGGCGGCGCGATCCGCGGGCTCAATTACTCGATCTTCGAGGCGCCGATCGGGGTGGGCAGCGCGCTCAGCCCTCTCCTGCCGAATGCAGCCACGAGCGTCGTTCCGGGCACGCCCCCAGTGAGTGAGGTCATCGGGATCAATCAGATGATCGAAACTGCGGCGCCATGGACGATCCATACGGCTCCGTTCTCCCCCGGCCCGAACATCCCGGCGCTCGATCCTGCCGTTATCGGGCAAACGGGCTGGTACCGGCGTGCCAATACCTTTCCGATCGTCCTGTACCCGCCGCCATCGGGACCGCCGACGTTGCAAAACTTCGATTTCGCTGCGGTGAACCTGGCGTACGTCCAGGGATTCTCGTCGGGCACACAGGTGCAGATCTCGACCAGCAACGCGTCTCGCGCGGTTTTCGGCAGCCGAAGCGCCGCGAATCCGTTCTCCGACGCCAACATTTCGTTCACCGTCACGCAGCCGCTGTTGCGGGGACGCAGTAAGGACGTCAATCTGCGTTTTCTGAAAATCGCGAGCGTCAACCAGAAGCTGTCGAAGCTGCTCTTCTATCAGCAGTTGATCAGCACCGTCTACGGCGTTGCGCGGCTCTACGCGGACTTCATCAGCCTGAACGAGAACGTCCAGGTGAAACGGGAGACACTGGTTGCGGCTCGAACGCTTCACGGGACGCAGCTGCTGCAGGTTCGCTACGGTCGGGCCGCCCCGGTCGAAGTCACGAGAGCCAACGCCGTGGTGTCGTCGAGCGAGCTCGACCTCATTCAAGCTGAAGGCCTGGTCGCGCAGCAGGAGATCATCCTGAAGAGCCTGCTGGCCCGCAACGGCGAGGCGGACCGCGCCTGGAACGATCTGCCGATCGTTTTGACCGATCGGATTGCTATCCCAGCCACCGACCGTTTGAAGCCGGTCAGCGAGCTCGTCGAGCAGGCGCTTGCGGCGCGTCCCGACCTCGCGATGGCGGCATTGCAAGTGGAGGCCGCCGAGCTGGCGGTCAAGGCGGCGCGTCATGCGACGCTTCCTGAACTGGACGTCGTCGCCAACTATC
>WUUC01132784.1_pt1 | contig 15080 bp, 10 predicted proteins | sample 6278441 | NCBI WGS metagenome assembly WUUC01 (sample SAMN13675441, study PRJNA597444) | soil metagenome | isolation source: soil | place: USA: Washington | collected 2017-10
CAGGCCGCAGCACGGCCGACGCGCAGGACCTCATTCAACCACGCAGCCGGCGGCAACTCCTCGCACTCGACGCTCCATCCGCTCACGTGTGATAACCGACACGCGCGCACGCTACCTGGCTTCACCCGAATTGGCACGAATGCCGAGGTCGCAGCAGCCCCTTTGCGCGACGACGTTCGCGGCCACGCGCCCGCGTCCATCAATACCCGCTTCGCTTGATACAACGCGCCCGCAGACAATCCATGCGCGGCGGCATACGCCGCCAGCGGCATCCCTTGCTCACTGGCTGCTCGCACATGACCCAACCACGCCGCCTGCTTCACCGATAACTCGTCACTCATCGCGCACCTCGTTAAAGAACTTCGGGCGCGAAACGTGGCACTTCTCCATCTAGGCTGAAAGGGTGTGTGAGATGGAGCGCTTACCCTATTTCACTCGTCCCTCTCTCCAAGCCTGCACCAGCTTTTCGTAGGCCACCGTTTCGCCTTTTGGTTTTTCATTCGCAAGCTTGGCCCATGGCGCGGCATTATTGCTCAACCATTGCGATGCGGGCTTCTTGTCGGCCAGTTTGGGCGCGCACTGCGGCATGCCGGCGCGTTGTAGACGCGAGAGCACTTGATCCATTTGATTGGCCAGGTTGTCCATCGCCGCCTGAGGTGTGCGGTCACCCGTGACGGCGGTTGCGACGTTTTGCCACCAAAGCTGCGCAAGCTTTGGGTAGTCGGGCACATTGTTGCCCGTGGGCGTCCAAGCGATGCGCGCCGGGCTGCGATAGAACTCGATGAGGCCGCCGTACTTCGCAATGTTCTTGCTGAAGTAGTCGGAGCGAACGTCGCTGTCGCGAATGAAAGTGAGGCCGTGGATGGATTTCTTGAGCGACACTGTTTTGGCCGTCACGAACTGCGCATAGAGCCACGCCGCAGCCAGTCGATCTGGAGGCGTCGACTTGAAGAACGTCCAAGAGCCGACATCTTGATAGCCGTTTTGCATCCCGTCCTTCCAGTAAGGACCGTGTGGCCCGGGCGCCATCCGCCACTTAGGCGTGCCATCGGCATTGACCACGGGCAGTCCAGGTTTAGTCATGTCCGCAGTGAACGCCGTGTACCAGAATATTTGCTGCGCGATTTGCCCTTGAGCGGGAACGGGTCCGGATTCGGAAAACGTCATGCCGAGCGATTGCGGCGGCGCGTACTTCTTCATCCATTCGATGTACTTCGTCAGTGCATAGACAGCCGCAGGCGAGTTCGTTGCGCCACCGCGCTCCACCGAGGCGCCGACAGGTGTGCACTTATCGGCCGCGACGCGAATACCCCATTCATCGACGGGCTGGCCATTCGGCAAACCCTTGTCCGCCGCGCCTGCCATCGAGAGCCACGCATCGGTGAATCGCCAACCAAGCGACGGATCCTTCTTGCCGTAATCCATGTGACCGAAAACTTTCTTGCCATCCAATTCCTTGACGTCATTGGTAAAGAAATTGGCGATGTCTTCGTAGGCGGACCAATTTACGGGTACGCCGAGATCGTAACCGTACTTCGCCTTGAATTTATCCTGGAGGTCCTTGCGCGCGAACCAGTCGGCGCGAAACCAATACAGGTTGGCGAACTGTTGATCCGGCAGCTGATACAACTTGCCGTCAGAGGCGGTCGTAAACGACGTGCCGATGAAATCCTTGAGATCCAAGCCGGGATTCGTATACGGCTTGCCTGCACCGGCAATGTAGTCGGAGAGCGGCAGGATGACGCCGTAGCGATAGTGTGTGCCGATCAAATCGGAGTCGGACACCCAGCCATCGTAAATGCTGCGGCCGGATTGCATGGAGGTCTGCAATTTCTCGACGACGTCGCCTTCTTGAATCAGATCGTGCTTGACGACGATTCCCGTAATCTCGGTGAATGCCTTGGCTAGCGTCTTCGCTTCGTACTCGTGAGTCGTAATCGTCTCGGAGACAACGCTAATCTCCTTGACGCCGCGCGCTTTGAGTTTCTGTGCCGCATCGATGAACCATTTCATCTCCACCAGCTGTTGCGGCTTGCTGAGCGTCGAAGGCTGAAATTCCTGATCGATCCATTTAGTCGCGGCCGCTTCGTCGGCGTGCGCACCGACTGCGAACGGTAAGGCGACGATCGCAATGAGATATCTTTTCATGGTTCCCCCGGAAGTATCGAAATCGAATCCGCTCATCCCCAGCGCATAGTGGCCGCTAATACGAGCGCGCTGATGGCGACGGCGCCCCACTGATTGAAGTCGGTCAGACCTGTCCACGCAAGATTGATAAATGCTGCAGTCAGTAAACCGATGAACAGCCGGTCGCCGCGCGTGGTGGCAAGCGGCAAGAAGCCGCGACGCTCGATCGAAGGCGAGCGTAACTCCCACACGGTCATTGCGGCAAGCGCGATACCGATACATATAAAGAACACGGCGACAGGCGTCGTCCAGGCCATCCAGGAGAAAAGGGAAGGAGTATCGTTCATCTCACACCCGCCCCATTGCGAAGCCCTTTGCAATGTAGTGGCGGACGAAGTAGATGACCAGGGCGCCGGGGATGATCGTGAGAACGCCGGCGGCGGCAAGCGTCCCCCAATCCATCCCCGATGCCGAAACGGTGCGCGTCATCGTCGCGGCAATGGGCTTCGCATTGACCGATGTCAGCGTTCGGGCGAGTAAGAGTTCCACCCAACTGAACATGAAACAGAAGAAGGCCGTGACGCCTATGCCCGCTTTGATCAGAGGTATGAAAATGCGCAGGAAAAAGCGCGGGAACGAATAACCGTCGATGTAGGCCGTTTCATCGATTTCGCGCGGCACGCCAGCCATGAAGCCTTCCAGAATCCAGACTGCCAAAGGAACGTTGAAGACCATGTGAGCGAGCGCTACGGCAATGTGCGTATCCATTAAGCCGACCGTACTGTACAGCTGAAAGAAGGGCAGCAAAAAGACAGCCGGCGGCGTCATTCTGTTTGTTAGCAGCCAAAAGAATAAATGCTTGTCGCCCATGAACCGGTAACGGGAAAACGCATAGGCGGCCGGTAACGCCACGGCAACCGACAGAACCGTGTTGATCGCAACGTAGAGCATCGAATTGAGATAGCCGCTGTACCAGGCGCTATCCGTCAGGATGGTCGCGAAGTTCTGGAGCGAAATCGATTCAGGCAGCCATGCAAAGGCGCCGACGATGGCGGCGTTGCTGCGCAGGCTCATGTGCACCATCCAATAGATGGGCGCAAGCGAAAACAACAAATACGCGATCAGGGCGCAGCTTCGCAGTCGCGACGATTTCATCGCGGCATGTCTCTGCTATCGACCTGTCTCATCGAGTTGTACAAGACGAAGCACAACAACAAGATGATCAGGAAATAAACGAGCGAGAAAGCAGCCGCCGGTCCTAAATCGAATTGTCCAACGGCTTTCTGTGTCAGATACTGCGAGAGGAACGTGGTTGAATTTCCGGGGCCGCCGCCGGTCAGAACGAATGGCTCGGTGTAAATCATGAAGCTGTCCATCAGCCGCAACAGCAGGGCAATCATTAATACTCCGCGCAGCTTCGGCAGCTCGATGTAGCGAAACACTGCCCACCGGGAAGCGCCGTCGATGAGTGCCGCCTGATAGAACGCATCAGGGATCGCTCTAAGTCCGGCATAGCAAAGCAACGCCACCAAGGGAGTCCAGTGCCAGACATCCATGAGCAACACCGTCAGCCACGCATGCGTTGGGTTTGCGGCGTAGTTGTAATCGATGCCGAAGCGCGATAGCGAATGGCCCAGCAGGCCGATGTCGGCTCGTCCGAAGATCTGCCAAATCGTCCCGACCACATTCCACGGAATGAGCAAAGGCATCGCGACGATCACCAATGACGCGGAAGCGCGCCATCCGGCCGCCGGCATGGCCAACGCAACGCAAATGCCCAGTGGAATCTGAATCAGCAGCACGGCGCCGGAGAAAGTCAGCTGCCGCAATAGCGCGCTATGCAACTCCGGATCTCGTAACACGGCTTTGAACCACTCAGTGCCGACGAACACCTTTTGCGTGGGACTTAGGATGTCCTGCACTGAATAGTTCACCACGGTCATCAAAGGCAGGACCGCCGAGAACGCGACGCAGATCAGCACCGGCAACACCAAAAGCCAGGCGCGTTGATTGAGAGGCTTCATACGAGCCGCTCATTGGCGTAGAGCAGCAGACGCTCGGGTGGCAGACGTATCCATGCGGTGGACGTCACCGGAAAGTCCGCCGACGTTTTCACCCATAACGCCTGCTGATCGACTCGTGCATTGAGCATCGTATGCGTGCCCATCGGTTGAACGGACTGTAGTTCGATGCGCGTGCAGCCTGTTTGCTCCGTCGCATGGCACTCGATGAACTCAGGCCGAATTCCGAGGCGCAGCGCTCCGGTCTGCAATTGCGCTCGTCGCCGGGTGCTGGCATCGAGCTCGATTCGATGCTCGCCCATCCACGTCGCATCGTCGCGAAATTCGCACTTGAGAAAATTCATGCCGGGGCTGCCGATAAAATGACCGACAAAGGTATGTGCGGGTCGCTCGAAGAGTTCCTGCGCCGAACCGGTTTGGACGATTTCTCCTTGAGTCATCACGACCACAGTGTCCGCGAAGGTCAGTGCTTCCACTTGATCGTGCGTGACATACAACAATGTCAGCTTGAGCTGCTGGTGAATTTGCTTGAGCTTGCGGCGCAGCAGCCATTTCAAGTGCGGGTCGATAACGGTGAGTGGTTCATCGAATAGGACGGCAGCGACATCCGGCCGCACGAGCCCGCGACCGAGTGAAATCTTTTGCTTAGCATCGGCCGAAAGTCCGCTCGCGCGGCGGCCAAGCACTTCGGTCATTTCAAGCAGTTCGGCAATCTCGTGTACGCGAGTCCGCACCGCGGCGGCTTGCCAGCCTCGATTTTTCAGTGGGAACGCCAGATTGTCGAAGACGGACATCGTGTCGTAAATGACCGGAAACTGGAACACCTGTGCAATGTTGCGTGCCTGCGGTGGCAAGGAAGTGACATCCTTGCCATCGAATAGAACTTTACCCCTCGTGGGTTGAACAAGGCCCGAGATGATGTTGAGCAACGTCGTCTTGCCGCAGCCGGACGGTCCGAGCAGTGCGTAAGCCGTGCCGTCGTCCCAAGTGACCGACATCGGATGAAGCGCCGGCGCGCTTTGGGTGCCGTACGCATGCGTCACATCGATGAGATCGATACGGGCCACTAGGCGGCTTCCGGCAGAAAACTGACGCCGCCGGCGGCATCGAAGCCGTAGACGTTGCGCGGATCCACATAGAGCGTGACCGCCGCTCCGATTTCAAAAGGATGCACGCCATTGAGATGCGCGACCAAAGAAAGGTTGCTGCATGACACATGCAGATATGTGGCGGAACCGCTGATTTCCGCTATTTCGACCCGGCCCTGCAAGCCTAAGTCACGGTCGTGACGACGCGCGAGCGCAAGGTGATGGGCGCGAACGCCGATTTGATGGGCGCTCAGTCCGAGCGGCAGCGACAGCATATTTCCGGGCACAACGTTTAACGGCGGATCGCTAAACGCACGAGCTGCAGCAATCGAAACCGGCTGTCGATAGACCGACAGCGTTGGGCCGAACTGAAGCAAGCGGCCTTCCGCCAGGACGGCGGTGTGTCCGCCTAATTGCAGTGCCTCTTGCGGTTCGGTCGTTGCGTAGACAACCGTCGTACGGCCGTCGCGAAACAATGAGCGCAATTCGTTGCGCAATTCCTCGCGCAGCTTGTAGTCGAGATTGACCAATGGCTCATCGAGTAGCAGCAACGCTGCGTCCTTTGCCAGCGCTCGAGCCAGTGCCGTACGCTGCTGCTGTCCACCGGAGAGAGCGGAAGGCAGGCGATCCAGGAATGGCTCGAGCCGTAAGACCTCGGCAATTTGTCCCACGCGACGATTGATTTCGGACTCCGGCTGTTTGCGAAGACGCATCGGCGAGGCAATGTTCTCGAACACGGTAAGCGAGGGATAGTTGATGAACTGCTGGTATACCATTGCCAAGTTGCGTTGACGAACCGTGACACCGGTAACATCGACATCGTCGACGAGCACGCGCCCGGAAGTCGGTCGGTCGAGGCCTGCGGCGATCCGCAGTAAAGACGTCTTACCGGCTAGAGTCGCGCCAAGCAGCACGTTCACCGACCCCGCCGCAAGGCTGAGGTCGATCGAATGCAGATGCGTATCGGGGCCCGAAAGTTTGGTCACTGAATCGAAGCGCAAAGTCATTTAAACGCTCCGAAGTTGCTTCGCAAGCGGACGCTGCTGCAAATAGTTCGCGATGCGTGTGGCGGTGTCCGGCGGCGCGTGCAATCCCATCTTCGATCGTCGCCAAAGAATATCGTCGGCACAAATCGCCCACTCGTGATCGACCAGGTAGTCGACTTCCGCTTGCGTGAGGTGAGCGCCAAAGTCTTCACCCAATTCCGCCAGCGATTTTGCATGACCGAGAATATGCGCGACTCGAGTACCGTATGCGCGGGCTAAACGTCGCGCCGTTGCGGTTGCAAGGAACGGCCAGCGCGACTGCGTCTGCGTGACGAAATCATCGAACGCCGCTGCGGGGTTCTTTCGATGGGAAAGGTCGCCGCCTGGGAGAGGTTCGGTAGCGGTCCACGACTCGGTGGAACCGCCCAGATGCGGCTGCAGTTTCTCGAGCGCGTGTTCGGCCAACTTTCGAAAGGTCGTCAGCTTGCCGCCAAAGACAGAGAGCAGAACGGGGCTGCCTTCGCCGCCGCTGAGTTCCAGCTCGTAGTCGCGTGTGACGGCTGCGGCGCTGCCGGCATCATCGTCATACAAAGGCCGTACACCGGAATAATTCCAGATCACATCCGCCGGCTTCAGCTGTTTAGCGAAGTATCGATTGACGCTGGTGCATAAATATTCGACTTCTTCGGGCGAAATGCGCACATCCGCAGGGTCGCCGGAAAATGGCACGTCGGTGGTGCCGATCAATGTGTACTGGCGCTCGTAGGGAATGACGAACTCGATCCGCCCATCCGGATTCTGCAGGAAGTATGCGTGATCGCCTTCGTAGAGGCGCGGCACGACAATGTGGCTGCCCTTGATCAGGCGCACATGCTTCTTGCTGATGGTCGAAAGCCGGTCGCGAATGACATCGCCGACCCACGCGCCGGCCGCGTTGACAATAGACCGCGCAGCGATTTCGCGCCGCGCCCCGGTTCGCGTGTTTTCGCACGTCGCTATCCATCGATTGCCTTCCGCACGCGCTGAAATCAGGCGCGTGCGAGTGCAAATGCTGGCGCCTCGAGCGGCGGCATCCATTGCATTCAGCACGACCAATCGGCTGTCCTCCACCCAGCAGTCCGAGTACTCGAACCCATGCGTATGCTGAGCATGGAGGGGTTCGCCGTAGGGCCGGTTGCGCAGCCGCACTCCTTTCGAGGGCGGCAGTCGCTTGCGTGCGCCAATGTGGTCGTAAACAAAGAGGCCCAGCCGCAGCAGCCAGCGCGGGCGCAGAGCCGGGACATGCGGGAGAACGAAGCGCATTGGCCAGATGATGTGCGGCGCAATGCCGAGCAGTCGCTCGCGTTCGAGAAGCGCTTCGCGCACCAGCCGGAACTCGTAGTATTCGAGATAGCGCAAACCGCCATGAATGAGCTTCGTTGCGGCGGAGGAGGTATGCGAGGCGAGATCGTCCTGTTCGAGAAGGCAGACGCTCAAGCCACGGCCGACAGCGTCGCGCGCGATTCCGACGCCGTTGATGCCCCCGCCAATGACCAAGACATCCGTGAAAGCGGCTGACAAATCGATGCCTCGTTTTCTGTATTGCGCAGAGCGAGATGGTAGTGGGACTGCGGCGTGCTCACAAGTCGTTCGTATTATCTGGTAGCCGGCGCATCCGTTCCCATGGATGCCGTCAACTTCGCCGACGTTGATATTGCAGTTGTACGGAGGAGTGCCTGCTGTGACAGTTGGAGTCTGGGATTCCCGGAAGATCGATGGAGTCCGTCAAGCGAACTGCCTCGACTACGCGGCCATTGTTTTAGCCCGTGAACGCAGTTTGTCCAGATTCTGGGTTTCTTTGGATGAAATGCTTTGGCAACTGGCAAATGCCCGCATGGTTCACGCTCGTCGTCTATAAGACAATGCATGAGTCGCCCAGCGGAATCGAGTTTCCGCATTGCGTCGCTGTATGAACAGACTTAAGATCGCCGCGCAAACAGCCTAGTAGAAAAGTACTCAAGGCGCGTTGCAAACAGCCAAACGGCTATTCAAAAAAAGTTGGGGGTTCAAGTGAGCGCGAAGAATTTACGATTGCGGTCTTGCGTGTGCGCAGTGCTTGCCACCGCTGCATATGCAGGCAGCGTGCTGGCGCAGGAACAAACTGCACTTTTGGAAGAGGTCATCGTCACCGCGCAAAAGCGCAGCGAATCCTTGCAGGAAGTTCCGATTGCGATCTCAGTATTTACGTCCGAGCAACGCGATGAACTAGGTATCATCACGCTGCAGGATTTCACGAACTTTACACCGGGCATCTCGTATTCGACGACGCTCGACCGCATGAGCGTTCGCGGCATTGGCCGTCAAACGAATAACCTCGCAACAAGCGCAGCGGTGGCCAGCTACGGCGACGGCTTCTACAACTCAAGCAATCACCAGGCCGACACATCGACGATGTTCACCGAAGCTGTGGAAGTGTTGCGCGGCCCGCAAGGCACTCTGTACGGCCGCAACTCCATTGGCGGTGCATTGAACGTAAAGCTACGCCGCCCCTCCGACGAATTCGGTGGCGAAGTGCGTGCCGTGGGCGCCTCCTACGGCCGTCGTGACATTGAAGGTACCCTCACCGGTCCGATCACCTCGTGGTTGCGTTATCGCGTTGGCGGCGGCTTCTACAATCAGGACGAAGGGTTCGTCGAAAACATCGCAAACGACGACGACGGTTACGGTCAACGACAAGACCAATACGGCTTATTCATGCTAGAGGCGAACATCGGCGAAGTCGTCGATCTGTTCTTCAAGTACACGTACACGCGCTGGGATCAAGGCTACGGTACCTCCATCAACATGGCGCCGTATGCAACGGAGCGAACCTGTACGCCAGCTGCTCCGGGGGCTCCTTGCCGCCCATCCTTAGTTCCTACGGGGAGCCTAGGTCCCTCCGCCTTGTACAACACAGGACCCGGAGTGGGTCTCGGTTACAGCCTGAACCCGGCGGTACCGCAATACACGACGATCAATCCGGGCACCTATGATCGACGCAAGCGTAATCACGATACATCTAGCCACAACACTTTGTTGCCGGACAACATCTATGTATTGGAAGCGATAGTTCACCTGGGCTTTGCCGACTTGAAGTATATCGGCGGCTATCACAACTACGAATACATCCTGCAACAGGATTTCGATAACTCGAATCGTCTGTCGTATGACTACACAGCGCCTGCCGCCGGCTCGCCCGGCTGCCCAACCTGTAATGGCAGCACCGTCACGTTGTATTCGCAGGTCATTTCCGAATACATCGAGCGCAAGCATTACTACAGCAACGAGTTGAACTTGATTTCGAATGGCGATGGCATGTTCGATTGGGTCGCGGGCGTGTTTCAATATCACGAGAAATACGAGCAGCCCATCGATACGTTCAATCCGTTGCAGACGCAGCTGCGTACGCCGGTCCTCTTGAGCCAAACAACGTTCGCTTTTCAAGGGTTTGCGCCGGCCAACAACCGCGGTACCTATCAATTGACGGACGCGCACACAACCACCAAGTCGCTGGCGGGATTCGGTCAATTGGATTGGCACATCAACGATGACATCACGACGAGCGTGGGTCTGCGATATACAAAGGACAAGAAGTCGGGTCAGGAATACGCACGTCGTATTTCTTACAACCCGACTCCGACCGGTGCAACTACGGTCGCAATCGACATTACGCCTTGGTCGCCAGCGCTCGGTGGCTTCAATTCGCCGACGATTGGCGCTGTGGCAGCCAACGACGGCACCGGCCGATTCACCCGTTCGTACGAAAAAGATTGGGATGCAGTAACCGGCACGTTACAGTTCAAGTGGTCGCCGTTTGAAGGCAGCAACACGTACTTCACCTACAACCGGGGTTACAAAGATGGTGGCATCAATGCCGGCAACTTGGTCGCGCTGGATGTTTTGTACACCAAGCCTGAGTATGTGAATGCGTACGAAGCGGGGTGGAAGCAAGAACTCGGCGGCCGATTCACGGCAAACCTTTCTGTGTTCTACTACGACTACATTGGCGCTCAGTTCCCGTTGACGTTGGTGCAGGCAAGCTCGACCACTTCGCAGATTTTCAACATCGACTCTATCTCGCGAGGATTGGAGCTAGAAACGGTGTACCGGCCATTGGACGATCTGCAAATCATGGCAAGTTACGCCTTCCTCAACACTCATATCAAAGACAAAGGCTGCTACAGCAATTCTATTTACGTCGTAGGCGTGGGCAGCGACAAGCCGTGTACGGGACCGTCGGCGACGGGTGGAGCCGAGGCTGTGCAGGGTAACGACATGCCTGGGTCTCCTGAGCACAAGGCATACATCAGCGCTATGTACACAGTGCATACAGGTCCCGGCGACGTGTCATTGTCTGCCAGCTACGTGTGGCGGTCGGAGCAGTACTCCAGCATTTTCTCGCGCCAGGAGTTTGAAGTTCCAAGCTACGACCAGGTGGATGCCCGCATCATCTTCACGGAAGCGGCAAATCGTTATAGCGTAATCGCGTTTGCACGAAACTTGCTTGACGAGGAAGGGTTCGACGGCGTTTCGGCCAATGCTAGCTCTTCCGGCATCACGCAGAGCTATAGCTTGACGCCGCCTCGTCAATTGGGTCTCGAGCTGCAGTACCGCTTCGGTTCGGCGAAGGGCAACTGATCGGAACCTAACCGAGGATTGGCGGCATCTATAAGATCGCCAAACTCGAAGGACGTTGAGTAAACTTAGAGCGCCGGTCGGGATTCCGACCGGCGCTTTTTTTATGGGCGTCATGAGGAGCGGGCATGAAGTGGTTGGCGGCGATCGATCAGGGCACCACGAGCACTCGCTGCATCGCATTCGATGCAGCGGGCGGAATCGTCGACGTTGCGCAACTCGAGCACGCCCAAATCTACCCGCATCCGGGATGGGTCGAGCATGATCCCGCTGAAATTTGGTCGAATACGAAAAAGGTGATCGACGCGTTGATCGCACAGTCGAAAGTCAAAGTTACCGACTGCGCCGGCATCGGTATCACCAATCAGCGCGAGACGACGGTTGCGTGGAATCGCCGGACAGGTCAGCCGCTTTACAACGCGCTCGTTTGGCAGGACACGCGAGTGAATGAGGCTGTTGCGAAGTATGCGGCTGACGGGCATCAGGACCGCATTCGCGAGCTCACGGGCCTGCCGTTGGCCAGCTACTTCAGCGCCCTGAAGCTGCAGTGGATTCTTGATGAAATGCCGGGCGCGCGCGCCGCAGCGCAGAACGGCGATGTGTTGTTCGGCACAATGGACGCTTGGGTGCTTTGGAATCTCACCGGCAAACATCTTACCGATGTGACCAACGCCAGTCGCACGCAGCTCATGAATTTGCAGACGCTGCAATGGGACGATGAGCTGTTGAAGCTGTTTCGTATTCCAACGGCAGTGTTGCCGGACATTGTCTCGTCAAGCGAGCCGATGGCGCCGGCAACATCGACTGCACTCCGAGGCGTGCAAGTGGCTGGCATCCTCGGCGATCAACAAGCGGCGCTCGTGGGCCAAGCCTGCTTCAATCCAGGGGAGGCCAAGAACACCTATGGAACAGGTTGTTTCATGCTACTCAATACCGGCGAACAGGCTGTCGTGTCGAAGGCGGGATTGGTGACGACGGTTGCGTATCGACTCGGCAAAGCAAAGCCTTGCTATGCGCTTGAAGGATCCATCGCAATCGCCGGCGCGCTGGTTCAGTGGTTGCGCGATAACTTGAAGATGATCGCCAAAAGCGAAGAAGTGGAAGCCTTGGCGCGTGAGGTGGAGAACAACGGCGATGTCTACTTAGTGCCCGCATTCTCAGGCCTCTATGCGCCTCACTGGCGCGAAGACGCGCGGGGGGTCGTGGCGGGGCTCACTCGATTCGCCAACCGCAGCCACATCGCCCGGGCAGCGCTCGAGGCAGTCGCTTTTCAAACTCGCGATGTCGTCGCGGCGATGGAGCAGGACGCGAAAATCAAAATGTCCGAATTGCGCGTCGACGGCGGAATGGTCGGTAACGAGCTTCTCATGCAATTCCAGTCGGACATTTTGAATGTGCCGGTGATCCGGCCGAATGTCACGGAAACGACTGCACTGGGTGCCGCGTATGCGGCTGGATTGGCGATGGGCGTTTGGCGGACCGTCGATGAACTCCGCGCCCAATGGAAGGAATCCAAGCGCTGGCAGCCGTCGATGGACAATGCAACGCGCGTGTCACTGTGCGCTTCGTGGCAAAAGGCCGTGCAGCGATCGTTCGGTTGGTTGGAGCCAAGAGGAAGTGACTTGTGATTCGTGATTCGTGATTGGGACAAGAGATTAGGACTCGACGATCTTCCCTACCTTCAGACGAATCACCAATCACCAATCACTAGTCACCAGTCACCAGTCACGAGTCACCAGTCATTCGTCTCTTGTCCGGCCCGGGCCCGCCTTTCGCCAATCCCGTATCCCGCCACTAGCTCTGCGCGGGGTTTCCGGTTATCGTCCGGCCCATCTGGGTGGGGAGCTTTCCGGCTATGACCATGAATTTCTTGGACTTCGAGCAACCGATTGCGGAGCTGGAGGCCAAAATCGACGAACTCAAATTCGTCGGTAACGATGCCGAGATCAATATTGGCGAAGAGATTTCGCGGCTACGCGCCAAGAGCCGAACGCTGACCACCAGCATTTTCTCGAATTTAACGCAGTGGCAGATCACGCAGCTGGCGCGGCACCCGCAGCGTCCGTACACGCTCGATTACATCGGCGCCTTGTTCACGGAGTTTCACGAACTGCACGGCGACCGTATGTATTCCGATGACCCGGCTATTGTCGGTGGACCGGCGCGGTTCGAAGGCCGTCCTGTGATGATCATCGGACAGCAGAAAGGTCGCGATACCAAAGAACGCGTGCGCCGCAACTACGGCATGCCGAAGCCGGAAGGCTATCGCAAAGCGCTCAGGCTCATGAAAATGGCCGAACGCTTTCAGATGCCTTTGATTACTTTTATCGACACGCCTGGCGCTTATCCCGGCGTCGGTGCGGAGGAGCGCGGTCAGAGCGAAGCGATTGCCCGTAATTTGTTCGAGATGGCGCAGCTCAAAGTGCCGGTGATTAGTGTGGTAATCGGCGAGGGCGGTTCAGGCGGAGCGTTAGCCATTGGAGTCTGCGATCGACTGCTCATGCTTCAATACAGCATCTACTCAGTCATTTCGCCGGACGGCTGCGCCTCCATTCTTTGGCGAAGCGCCGACAAAAAGGACTTGGCGGCGGAGGCAATGGGCGTCAGTGCAGAACGTCTGTCGAAGCTAGGCATCGTCGACGAAGTATTGAAGGAGCCGCTGGGCGGCGCGCATCGCGATCCGCAGACCACGGCCGACAGCATCAAAGCGGCGCTGCAACGTCATTTGTCGGAGTTGGATACGCGTTCGGTAGAAGAAGTCCTGCGACAACGCAGCGTTCGGCTCCGAGGCTTTGGCGTCTATAGCGAAGTCTGAGGATGTTCGCGCTGCCGTGATTCGGGTGGGTAGCGCCGATTGCTTGTGAGCAATGCAGCCTATGCAGACATTCAGCTTGCAAGCTTTGATGAACAGGATCCGGGCGCAATGGCCCACCGGCTTCGACGGTCGGTTTTGCGTCGCGTTTAGCGGCGGGCTCGATTCAAGCGTTCTGCTGCACGCTTTGACCGAGCTGCGCAACGACGACCCGCAATGGCATCCTGCTTGGCGGCTGCGCGCCTTCTACATCGATCACCAGTTGCAGCCGCAGTCCGTTTCGTGGGGCGAACGCTGTCGCGACGAGGCCATCAAGCTCGGCGTTGAATTCGCAGTGCTCAAGGTGGACGTCGCGCTGAATTCCCATGAAGGGCTTGAATCTGCGGCAAGGACTGCCCGCTATGCGGCCTTACGCCAGGCGCTGTGTCCGAACGAAGCGCTCATCACTGCCCATCACGCCGACGATCAAGCGGAAACGCTTTTATTAGCGCTGATGCGCGGCTCGGGCGTGCAGGGGTTGGCGGCGATGCCGGCGTGCAAGGCTTGGATGCCTGGCTGGCATCTTCGGCCGTTGCTCTCGTTTACGCGTCGCGAGCTTGAAGCATGGGCGCTCGAGCGCGGCGTTCAAGGTATCCAGGACCCCACCAACACTGTCCTGCGTCACGACCGCAACTTTCTGCGTCACGAAGTGTTGCCCTTGCTTGCCAGCCGCTGGCCGGCCGCCGCCGCCAACATGGCGCGAGCCGCCGATCATGTCGGCGAGTCATTGTCGTTGCTTGCAGAGATGGCGCAGGCGGATTTGACGGTTTGCCGTGTGGGTCCTGCGCTTCGAATCGAATCCCTGTTTGCACTGTCAGGTCCGCGCAGGCGAAATTTGCTGCGCTTTTGGTTGCGCTCGCTGGGTTTGCGCATGCCGTCGAGCCGCAAGTTGGCCGGCCTGGAAACCGACTTGCAAGCGGCCGCTCCCGATCGCATTCCCGTCGTACGCTGGAACGATGCGGAGCTATTTTGGTATCGAGGACTGCTGTACGCGCGAACGGAGCAGCCAGCGCTACCAACCGAGGTGAGTTGGGACTGGCGGGAGCCCTTGCATCTGCCTGCACTGGGGTCCTTGACGCTCACGCCGAGCGCGGTCGGTTTGGCCGCGCGCATGCTCCCGTCAACTCTAACGGTGCGCTTTCGAAGGGGTGGCGAGCGCATTCGCTTACCGGGACGCGAACATCGCCACCACCTTAAGAAACTCCTTCAAGAGAATGACGTGCTGCCTTGGTGGCGCGACCGTTTGCCGCTCGTATTCGCAGAGAAGCGGCTGGTTGCGGTCGGCGACTTGTTTGTCGAGGACGAATTTGTCGCGCGCGGCGGTGAACCCGCGTTGACGCTGGATTGGCGCGGT
>WUUC01071481.1_pt1 | contig 15077 bp, 13 predicted proteins | sample 6278441 | NCBI WGS metagenome assembly WUUC01 (sample SAMN13675441, study PRJNA597444) | soil metagenome | isolation source: soil | place: USA: Washington | collected 2017-10
GGGGCGGTCACCGGGGTTCGGGCCTTTGCGGTCGACCACGTAGAGGTTTCCGGCGGCGTCGAGGGCGATCACCTGCGGACCAAAGGCCGGGAACGAAAGCGTTTCGGTAACTCCTCCTCCTGCCGGAACGAGCTTGCGAACACCTTCTTCCGGATCGATCGGATCAGCACTCTCGAAGGCGGCGTAGAAGTTCCCCGCCCCATCCATAGCCATCACCTGGATTTTCTCGCCCGGCACCTCCAACTCCCCTAGGTAGGCGCCAGCGTCCGAGAATTTCTGGATCCTTTCTGCGTCCCCTACGAAAATCGCTCCATCAGGGCCCACTGCGATCTTGTTGCCGACGGCGAAGCTGTGCTCGAACTGCCCGTCGCCGGTGCCGGGAACTCCGGTTCCGCAGACGTCGCCGGCTTCGACCTGGGCTTTGGTGCAGAGGTTGCGTTCGGCTTCGCTCGCCCCTTCTCCCGCCTTGGTCTTGTTGACGTCCCCGCCCCACATCGCCAGGAACTCACCGTCGGGGCTGAATTTCTGGACGCGAAACGAGCGGCCTTCTCCGCGGGTTTCGGTCAGGCTTTCGTAGACGTAAACGTTATTTGCGGTGTCCAGCGCGATTCCCCCGTAGAGAGCAGGCATCTCTCCCGGCGAGTTGCCGCCGGCCTGACCGGCTTGGCAAACATCGCCATCTGCCGGCACGCACACCTCGAAGCTTCCGCCGCGCTGGACCGTCGCGACAGATGCGCTCGCGCCCCCGCCGCTGAGGGTCGAGCTGGTCACTCCCAGCGGAGGAATGTCTTTATCGGCGTACTCACCGACGAATTCGATCTCGTAGGGGCTGGAGCCGGTCCCGTCTCCGGGGCCTCCGGTAACGATCACCGAACCCGTAAAGGGGGCGAGACTCGGCAGGGCCTCTAGCGCCTCCTGGAGGCTGTCGATCGTTCCCGGAGTGCCGGGATCGGTTGCCGGCCAGTCGTATCCGATCGGAACGGTGATCTGTTCCCTTTCATCACCGGGGCGGTAGACGTTGAAGTAGGCAAGCCGGTAGGTGCCGGCGGTGGCGTTGACCGTCAAGTCCTGCCGCTCGTTTTGGGCGGGCGCATCACCGGGGCCCGAGGCAACCACGCCCCATCCCCAGGTGCGGACGAACTCTCCCCAGGCGGTCAGCTCGACGACTCTCGCGTTACCGCGATCGGCGAGGAAAAGGTGGCCGGTGTCGGGGTCTGCGGTAATCCCGTCCGGGAGCCTGAACTGGCCCGCTTCTCCTCCGGGGATTCCGTCCTCGGGCGTCTTCCAGAAGGAAGGCGGCGCCGCTGGGGAGGCGGCAGGTGATGCGGAAGCGGCCAGAACCAAGAGCGCGGTCAGCACAATCAGCGTGCAGCGAAACATCTTCAGCATCGATCCCGAACCTCGTCCATCCCCCACATCGATCCCCCTGAGTCGCGGGCCCCCGCTGCGCCAGCGAGCGGCCACTCCCGAAAGCGTACCCCAGTGTTTAGAGGAGAGTCAAATGGACGAGATCGATCAACGGCCACCGACTGGGATGCGCGTCGCATGAAGCAGGAGGCCGGGCGATGCCCGGCCTCCTGCCACTCAATCGCCATGCGGCGACTTGGGTACCTGCTAGTCGACGAAGACGCCGACGTGAGCGCCGCCGCTCGTGCCTGTAACGGTTGAGGTACCGGTGTAGGTCCCGGTGCTACCCGCGGCAGGACAGAAAAAGTCATTTGTCGTCCTGGTCGAGGTGATGCCGGTGACTTTCGGTTCCACGATGACTTCCCTTGTGGAGCCGGCGCCGGTGTTTTTGAAGCTCACCGTGCCGAGGTTGTTCTGCGAGCCGATGGTGTACCTGCAGATGCTGCCGACGTTGATTTCGATGACGCTGCCAGCCGGGCAGACCACGTCGTTCGTGCCGCTTGTGCTGCCGGCGGCGCTGTGGAAGACGTATTTGCAGCCGTTGGTTTTAACCGCGGTCGCGGCGCCAAGGAACGTCTCACAGTTGGAGTATGTGGGCTGGATGGTGACTGTCGTGGTTTTTTTGCTGGTCTGCGTGGAGCTGTCCAGCGAGATGGTTGTGCATTCGACGTCGGTGCCACCAGCGGTTGGAGCAAATTTCTGCATGCCGCTGCTGCTGACGCTCAACGTGGTGGTTTCGGCTTCCGATTCGAACTGGGCGGATGCCGTAGCTGCGGCGAAAGCGCTCATCGCCAGAAGAGCGACGAGGGCCAATGCCATCGCCTTGAGATTGCGAATCATTTGTAGATCCCTTTCGTTGCGTTGATGCCGACCTCCCAGCCGGCAACGTCCCCCCGTGGGGACAGCAGAATCGATAGCTGGCTTCTGCTGATTGAGCAACAATCTCCGCAGCAATCGAGTGCATCAGAGGAAACTGCAAGGCTGCAAATCGCGATTCTCCTGCACGACGCGTATGACAGCTTGTCGCGCGTGTAGTCCTGCGCGTTTGTGATTCCGCACTAGGCACGCATCCGCGCAAGGGCTTGGGGGAGGAAGTGCGGCCTGGCACAAGAAAGCCCCGGGACGGCGTCGCCGTCCCGGGGCTTCGAGTGGGTCGTGTTGCTGCGAGCCCTTATGGAGCCGTGAACATCACCCAGGATCCGTAGCCGGTGGCTGCGCCTGCTGCACCCGACTTGAGCATGGTGACCGCCCCGCCGCCACTCGAGGTGAGAGCGAAGGTGCCGCTTCCGGGGCCACCGGGGGGAGGAGGCGCAAGGTTCGTCTGCGCCGCGGCGTAGACGCACACGCCGCCCACGTTCATCGTTTCAAGCAGCCCAGAATTGATGGTCGGGCTTTCGGCGCTGCCGGGGCAGACCGTCGTTGCAAGGCCTTCTTCCTCGCCGTTGCTGAGGCCCCCGCCAACTGCCGCTCCGATGAAGCTGCTGCTGGTTTCCGGCACCGGCACACCGGTGGAGAGCGGAACGGGAATGTTCTCGCCGGCGGCGGCTGCCGTGTACTGCGGAACCGACCAGGTGCCCTTGAGGATCACTTTCGAGGGCGCCTCTCCGACGACCCACGGAGAACCCGCGGGACCCTCCGGTCCTTCGTCGCCGAGCAGCGAGGTCGGTGCGCCCCAGACGCCGGCGGTCTTGGGCCCGTAGATCTCGCTGGTGCTGGTGCGGATGTAGAAGTCGCCGTTAGTGCCGGTACCGGCTGCCGGGGCAGTGGTTCCGCTGAGGATGGTTTTGCCATCGGCTCCCGGGGTTCCGGGAGTTCCGTCGGTCCCGTCTTCACCTCTTGCCCCCGCGTCGCCCTTGTCGCCCTTCGCGCCGGCGGTGCCGGCGGCACCGGGTGCACCAGCAGGACCCGCGGTACCGGGAGCGCCGGGTTGGCCTGCGTATTTCTTGGCGATTTTCGTGACTTCCTTTTTCTGCTTGCCGTTGAGGCCAACGGCCGCCAGCGCGGTTCCGCTGAGCGCTGCGATCAAAGCTATGACTGCCACAACCAAACCGGCCGTACCGAGCCTGTCGTGGATTCGCGAGAACATGTGTTCCCTCCCTGTTTGAGATTCCCGAAATCCGGACCCAGCCCGGATCTTTTGGAAAATATAGCGTGCTGTCTTCGGTAAGCGGTCGGGATCAGAATTTGCAGCCGTCCAACCCGTAAGCCAAGGCCGGCCGATTTACCGGCTCCAAGGCAGCTTGCAATTTGAAGATGTCGGTCGGCGGCTTCTCTTCGATGGCCCGCGTAGCTGCCTCGACGGCGTCCAAGTAGGCTTCGACTTTCTTCGCGTCACCGGAGGGGGCTCCGAGCTCCCGGATTGCGTCTACCTCACGGTCGAGCGCTGGCGGGACCGTATTCACGACGGCCCGGCGAGCCACCTCTTCTCGATCTCCCTGCGGATGCGCTTCGCCGTATTTGACGAGAGACTCGAGCATTCCTTCATTGGTCTTTTTGCAGATCGCGCTGACCTTTTGGACGTAGGCGTTCTTCGCCAGCGCCGAGGTAGTCAGCACTTCGGCGCTGGCCTCATCGTCGTCGCTTCCGCATCCCGTCGTGACGGCCGCAAGAGCTAAGACAGCCGCGAGCAGCATGCAAAGTCGAAGTTTCAAGATCGCCTCCCCTGTTGTTTCCGCAAACCCGGCTTAGCATAAGCTATCCGCTGAGCAATGAGGAAGCTTGTATTCATATCGCTGATGCTCCTGGCCCTGGCGGGGTGGGGTTGCGGGTCCGATGACGCGCCGACCGCGCAGCTGAAGATAGGGCCGTACCGCGAGTACCTGGTGCAAAGCAGCGCAGATCTGCTGCGAGCTGTCCAAGCGATGAAACCGGAGCTCGAGCAGGGTGACGTGGGGCGGGCGCAGTCGCGCTTCGCCCGCGCCCGGGTCCGCTACTCGCAGCTCGAGCCCGCAGCGGAAGCCTTCCCCGCTTTGAACTTGCGGATCGACGGACGCTTCGGGGAGGTTCCGTTGTCCCGCCTGGCTGGCTTCCACAGGATCGAAAAACCGCTCTTCGGATCGGAAACCACGGTCGGCACGATCGCGCCGACGGAGAGCTTGATCTCGGACAGCAAGCGGCTGCAGCAGGCGATCGCGGAGAAGAGGTTCTCGGCACAGGAACTGGCATCGAGCTCCGAGCGAATCCTCGGCGAGGTCTCGACGGTGAAGCTTGCAAACCAAGAGCAGCCCTATGCCGACGCCGACCTCGTTGACATCTCCGCCAATCTCGAAGCCGTCGGCGCTGCACTAGCTGCCCTGCGCCCCGTTCTCAATGACGAAGAACGGCAAGACATGCAGGGATTGATGAATGACGCTTACAGCGCGATAGGAGAATACGGGACTCCCGCGCGCGATCCGGACCAGCCGCGCGATCTCTCGCCGGGAGCGCTCTTCGTCGTCTTCGACGAACTCTCGCCAGCGGAAATCCGAGAATTGCGGAAACGGGTGGAGCCGCTTCGCCTTGCTTTCGCGGACCTGCGGGAGCGCCTGGATGAGAACTGATCAGGTAGTGGGCACGAGGCTCTCGAAGCGGAGCGCGGCGTGGAGAGCTTCGAGCAGATCGCGGACGAGGCTGACATAGCCTCCGAGCTCGAGGCGGTCGCATGAACCGTCGACGATCATGTCGAGCCAGGCAGAGGTCGGTCCCACCGCCCAGGCGTCTGCTTCCCCCTCCAAGCGGGAGACGCAGGAGGCGAGGCGACCTTCGCGGACCTCGGCCGTGACACCGCTGAGTCCACCATTTTTCCCCCGGCCGATCTCGACGACGAGTCGGCACACTCCGCCAGCTCCCGGGTCGAAGTGAAGCAGCGGAAGAGCAAGGAGGAACATCGCCTCCGCGTCTCGCCTCCGTAGCGGAACGCAAGCCTCACCGGCGTGATCTCTCTCCCATCGAATCGCCGCAGCAAGGAGGCCGACTGCTTGCCGCAGCCACTCGGTGACTGCATAAGGAGTGCTTCTCCCACCACCAGGGCAGGGCTCGATCAGGCCCGCCAGACGCATCGCGGTAACCCGACGCTCCAGCGAGGGATAGCTGACGCTCGTGATCAGCCCGCTCAGCTCGGTCAAGCAGAGGTGCTTCGCGCACAGGGCCCTGATCATGCTGGTGTTCCAGCCCTCTACCAACGCCTTGACCGAACTCTTCGCAGCGGTGGTTCCGAGCTGCAAGGGCTCCCCTGGGGACAGCGCGAGCCAGCCGGCAAGTATCTCGGCCACTCCCAAAAGATCCCGGCCGGGGGCCGCCAGCTCGAAGTCCAAGGTGCCGGGAAAGTGGTTGCGGCGTCTCTTCACCACGATCCCTGTTCGGGTCAGAATCCGCAGCTGGGCGCGCATCGTCGTCGCCGGCGGCGTGCCCGCGGCGCGGCGCAGATCCACCAACGACATCGGGCCCTCCTCGAGGGCGCGGAGGATGGCTACGTTGATCGGCATCGACAGCAGCGCCAGCGCCTGGGCGCCGGCGCGCCCAGCGCCATTTGCAGTCGTGGCTGTGCCGTCTCCCTCGCTCAAGCCGCGGTGATTATGCCCCGGTTTCCTATTCGCTGTCAAGAAACTTTGACTACGCAGTAGTCTTCCTGTGCCGATGCAGTCCGCGAGGAAGCCGATCGTCTTCGTCACCCTCGGCCCAGAGGGCACTTGCCATGAACGGGCCGTGCGGCGCTATGCCGCGTTCCAAGGCATCGGCGAGTTTCGGTTCGAGCTCATCACCGACTTCTTCGACGGGCTGGAGGCGGTCCGCGGGCGAGACGATGCCTTCCTCGTGCAGTGCAGCGCCCATCCGCTGGTGCACGAGATCACGGAGAAGTATTGGAACGAGATATTCGTCGTCGACACCTTCATCTACCCGACGAAGCACCTCGTACTGCTGTCGCGGCGGGATGTCGAGCGGCCACGGTCGATCGGCATCGTTCCAGCTACCAAGGGCTATATCGATCTCGCTCCCTGGGAGGAAGTCGTAGACGTCGCCTCCAAGCCGATCGTCGCCGAAGGGCTTCTGCGGGGTGACTACGACTCGGGACTCACCCATCTCGAGCATGTGGAAGAGCACCGCGACCTGCTGCGGCTCGATCTGGACATCGGTGAGGTCGACACCACCTGGGTCGTCTATGGGACCAAGAAGCGGTTTCAGGGCGACGTCATCGGGATCCCCTCGCCCGAGCTCTACAGGCAGGCTGCCGCAGTCTGAAAGAGAAACGCCCGCCGCTCACTAGCGACGGGCGCTTCGTCTCGAGTTGCTGCTGACTACGGTTCGCTGGCGCGAACGGCGTCCGCTTTGGCGGTTTGGAGCACGCCTTCCAGAATCGCCGTGTTGGTGCCGGCCGGCGAAGGCACGCCGACGATCGAGTTGACGAACGGATCGACGAGGAACGAGAACAGTCCTCCGCAGCCGTTCGCGCCCGAAGCGGCGAACGCGTTATCCACGAGGCGCCCACCTTTGAGGGTGAGGATCGTGAACGATTCGTTGAACGACGCTTCGCCGAGGGAGCCTTTGATCGGCGTGTTCGGCGGGGGCGGCGAGGTGGTACCGGTCGTGAATTTGATCACGATCGGGTTGCTGTTGGAGCCGATGTAGCAATTGCTGCCGAGGAAAGGGTTCCCCAGCTTAATTTTCACCGGCAGGGACAACGCGACCCCGTTTTCGGAAATCAGGTTCGTCGTGTTGATCCCGATCGAGGTTGCCGGGGCGGCCAGTTCGACCGTCGCGGTCACACCCGTGAACCCGTTGTTGATGGTTTCGTTGAACAGGTTCCGCAGGAGGCTCGGCCACCAGGCCGGGGCGGTGACGCCCAAGAGGCCGCCTGGAACCGGCTGCGGGGTTTTCGACAAGGTCTGACCGTTCTCAGCTCCGAAGAAGAACTGCTGGCTGGTTTCTTCGTTTTCCTCCAGGCCGCCCTGCAGGGTGACCGGGTTGACCAGCGGCACGGCTTTTTTGCCGATCGTGAACGTGCCACCGGTCGAGACCGAGTAGATGCACCCGTCCATCGTGACGCGGTTCAACGGACACTCCGCGAACTGTTTGTATTCGCCTGTCGGGCTGTGTGACGCACCCAACGCGGGTGCTACTGAAGCCAATGACAGCAGCGCAGTCAGCGCTGCGGCCTGAAATAGCCTCCTCATGTGATTCCTTTCGTTGACTGGTTTCGCCTTCCGCGGTGCGGAAGGCGTCGGTGGCAGAGGGCTAGGGTCGAACGTAGACGCTCGATGATTGAAGAGGGTCGGCGATTGCCGCCCATCTCTTCCATGCCCTCCTCTCCTCACTGGAGAACCACCGAATATGGACGAGAGTTCTTTTACCAGAAGAAAAACTCTCGCGCAACTAATTGCCTGGTCGATCAGCAACTTCGAAGAAACGCTCGAGCCCCACCGGGTGGAGCCCGAGCCCGCCTCCTTAGAGCTCCTCGGCCCGAACTGCCCAGCTTCCATAGCCGTAACCGACTTTCCCGGCATCCACAGAAAACTCGATGACGAACCCGCTATTACGGTCCGTCGTGTAGGCGTTCGCCGTGCTCAGGTCCGCATCCGTTAGTTCTTCTGCGTACATGCAGAACTCGCCCGGTTCAGCCTGAGGGTTCGTGGGGCTTCCGGGGCAGCCGGTGACCGTTTCTCCGGGCAGGACCAGATGGAAATTAGGCTCGGTGGACACAGACAGGGGGAAGCTGATCGGCATCATGTAAAAAGGCGAGTCGTTCTCGAAGGCCCACAGCCCGGTTGACATTTCGCCGGGCGGAAGCGTGGTAGCGGCTCCGGGATCGGCTGAGCCGTTTTCCCCATTGCAAGCATATTTTTTGACTCCGGAGCCTTCCAGTTCGACCCAGACGCCACCGCGACCGCCGCAGTTCGTGGTTCCGACTGGCTCCGCACCCGTTAAGACACCTTTCCCGGGAGCACCATTGGCGCCATTTTTCCCTGCCGAGCCGGTCGCGCCCAGAGGGCCGGCGGGGCCGGCGGGGCCGGCGGGGCCGGCGGGGCCGGCGGGGCCGGGCGTGCCTGCGAATTTCTTCGCAATCTTCTTGACTTCTTTCTTCTGTTGACTATTCAGGCCAGCTGCCGCTATTGCCGTACCAGCGACTGCAGCAACCAGTGCCACGACCGCAACCACAAGGCCCGCAGTGCCAAGCTTGGCGTGGATTCGCGAGAACATCTTCCCTCCCTATTCGTATTTGATATTTGGTGTTCGCTGACTGGTCCTCAGCGGCGGTTAGAGATGCCGCACTTGACGCGAAGAGGCGTCTTGAAGTTGTGGCTCCGCCCGTTTTGCCCGTCCAGTTGGACGATTGCTTTGCTCCTGGTTCGACAAAGGTCGCGCGAGTTTGCGAGCAGGCCCTTTCGGCCCCCACGCATCTCCAAAACGAACCTGGAGACCGGCGCATCAGGGACTGAAGCGAAGGTCGTCCTGATGCCGCCGTTGGCAGAATCGATCCGGCCGACCAGGTCAATATCGATTGGACCCCTCAGCGCCGCAACCAGATCCGGCAGGTTATTGCTAGACGAGCGCAGGAAAACTGGGCCTTTGAGCGGTCGGTCCAAAAGAGGCGTCCACGCCTTCGCCCTGCCATAGACCGATCCCTGAGGGCATTTGCCGGCGGCGAAGCGCACTCGAGTGCAGATCGTGACGATGTGCTCCTGTGCGAGGAAGGCAGAGTGCGGTAGCGCAACCACCGCCCTACGGACATTGGCTTGGCCATACTTCGTCTTCAACGTGGCGCTTAGCGCTGGATAATCACCTCTTTTGGTGCCTCCACGAAGGCGCAATGAGAGGCCAGGAGAGAACCTAAGTCGCCTGCAGCCGTCGACTTGAAATCGATTGATAGGGGTGGCTTTTTTCCCGTGAGCAGACGAGATCGTGGAGGTGGTGGCGAGTTCCGAACAATCCGTCGGATTAAGCACGAACTCAGGGCGATCGACGACTACAGCCAAGGCCCGGTAGATCACCCCGACGCCTTCCAGGTACTGCGGCAATGAGTCAGTCTTGATCGTCGCTTTGGCGGTTTCTTTGTCGACGTAGAGCCCAGAACGAACGGTGACGACGCCGAGGTCAAAGGGTCCAGCTTGTGCCGGGACCCTAGTGATCACACTGAAAGGGGCATCATTGTACGGGCCCCCAAGGAAGACAGCGGTGGAAGCCTTGCCCGGCTGAGGCAACACAAGTGGAGCCGGGCCCGGTCCCACAGCGGCCGTGATCGACCCAATCTGGGAGGAAGCAGGACAGTTGGATGCGGCCGCTTCAGCGTCCCCGCAGAGCGGCACACCCGCCAGCTTTGCGAGCAGGCCCTTGGGGAGGGTGAGTTCGAAGCTGCCGAGGTTTTCGTCGCCATCTCGCTTGGAGATGTCGACAAGTAGTGGCGAGAAAGCTCCTGCCTTCGGATTCACAGTCCCGACGCGCAAACGGGGGTCAAAGCTTCTACTGCAATTCTGGTCGATCGTCATCTGGCTCTGTCCCACCGTCGATGAGTTCCCCGACCAGGGGGTCAGCTCATATCGGGTGGCATGGGTTCCACAGTCTTCGGGGTTCATGAGCGGAGCCGCATCGCCGCCCCAGAAATCAAGGACTATCTCTTCGACAGGTAACTGCGGCAAATCTCTGAATTCAGCAGTGACCCGACCCGTCTGAGGATCGGCCTGGATCTCCCCCGGGAGCTTGATGTGAAGACCGAATTGGTCGGTAGTCAGCCAGAGGCGGAATAGGTGGCCAGGCTCTGGGGTGCGCTGATAGATGAACCCGTGCAGGGCCTCCGGAAGGGAGGGGGAGATGATCGTCGCGGTCCCCAGCTTCGACGCATCGGGGCATCCGGCGGCATTGTCGCCGCCGAGGCCTACTTCCTCGATAGAGCACCCCACAAGCCCGTTTGCAGCGCTGGCGGAGATCGCCATGCCCTCCGGCAGCGTCACCTTGGCCGCCCGCATGGCAGAGCTTGCAGGTTGGGTCACATCCTGGACCTGCGGGATGTGGAGCGAGGTACGAAGTCCCGTTGCGGCGCCGGCAACTTGGCTCGTCGGCTCAACCTCCAGGGTCGGATCGAAGGGGACCCGGCCGCAATCGACAATGGGGTCAGTGGGCGCACGCCCGAAAAACGTTTGGCCCGGGAGCTGATAACTCGTTACGGTGAAGTCGACTCTCATGCCCTGGCAGGCGGTCGGGTTGGTCAGAAAGGGTCTCTCCGGGAGACCGCTCGAGCGTTTGCCACCAGGAGCGTTGCATGCGGTTTGACACATAAGCGCTTCAGATGCCGTCAGACGAAGCTCGTCGTGGCTCGGGTCAGCCGGGACACCCCAGAGAATCGTCCTCGCCATAACGAGAGGGGCCTGTCCCGAAGCGTCGTGAACAGTTGCCGTGATCCCATAATCACTTGCCGTGCGTAGGGAAATGTCGATGAAGACAGGGTAGAGTCCAGCGAAGAATCCGAGACGGGCCACTTCATCAGATGGGTGCGGGGGACTCAGGTTGTAAAGAGGCTCGACAGCTTTAGTGGAGCCACCACTGAGCAGGATCTCAACGACACCCACCTGCGAGTCAATGGGGCAGTTCGCCATCACCATGAAGCTTCCGGTGTCACACTCCAAAACGACGTTTGGGTTACCGATCAGGCCCGGAGGAAGCTCTACCGAGACGTCTTCGGCGCGAGCGCGCGCAATCTTTCTTCCCGACTCATCTTCATGATGATTCAACACTAATTCGGTGGTGAAATCGGGGTGCGCTCCGGCTGCAACGCTGCTGGCGACGGCGTCTACTGATTGGATTCCGAATTCTTGGAATTCGCTCGCTGCGGCGCCCGAGCTCAGGGCTCCATAGGTCGCTACGGCGCAGACGAGGGAGACCCAGCGCCCGTGGACACTCATCTCGCTCGCCCTCCAGCTTGTTTTCGGTGACAGGCCCTGCGCTTTGAGTGTTTCTTGCGGTGTTTACCCTTCTTGCAACGATGGCGCTTCGCTTTGATGTTGCCGTTGCCAGCTACAGTCTCTGAGGCAGGCGATTGCCCGATGACCGCAGGGGCGGCTGGTGCGCGGCAGGGCTGCGCACATGGTTTCGAGGAGGAGGGGATTGCGAATCCTCCATCAATGCGGGCGTCGTACAGGGCGGATACCCCTCCTTCTCCGACACCCGGAACCAGCGGCTCCAAAGAGAGGAAGAGCACATCGTGACCATTTGGGCTGACGGCAAAAAGTAGGTTGGGACGAGGGAACGGGAGCCCGTCAGGACCCGGGTACGACGTCGAATCGCCGGGAGAGATCAGATCCAGAGACGGCTCAAGGTCGCCAGGCAGCTGACGCCACTGGTAGATGTCGTTCACGGAATCCACGTCATCCTCGACCAACGGTTCAGCGGTTTCAAAGAACACTCGGGCACCATCAATGCTCAAGTTATTTATTACAGTCTCTGCGCCCCCGAGGCTGGGTCTGAGATATTTGAGAGCCTCGAGGCGGGCATCAGACTGCGCAGGCGATCTCAAGGGATTGCATGAAACGCACAGAATCTCCTCGATTGCGTCGTCATATCGATAGATCTCAGTATGGCCGGCAGTCGGATAGCCCGTCAGTTCAGCCCGGGACTCAAAAACAAGGTACCGGCCGTCAGGAGTGGTGCGCGAGGCATTCGCTCCAGGCCCTTGACCGGTGTTCTCCTGTGGGGTCACCGACCAACTCGTCCACTTGTTCAAACTGGGAGTTGGGCTACTTGCGACCGCGTCAACATCGGCTGGAGAAACAGTGGTCACGTATCTAGCCGCTCCCTGCGCCCCGGCCCACACATACAAATTGGGCTCACCGGCGATCCCATCCCCACCGTCAAGCAACGACCGCGAGAGGAAGTAGACGTGGGACCCGTCGGCAGAGATGTTGACTATTTCTGCGTCACCGCTGACGGTAACGCGTTTCGTTTCCCGGCTAGGAAGAATGAATTCATAGATATCGCCGCCATTGAGGTAGAAGAGCCTGTCGCCGTCTGCCGATATTCCAGCGAAGGTTGAGGGAGCTTCCGTAACCTCAATCGTCTCCCTGTTGTTTACCCGCACATAAAGGGTCTCGCCCACTTTGAACGCGATAACTGCGCCATTGCGGGAGGATCCTTGGTAGATGGCGTCTTCCCCTCCTGCAAGCGGTTCGTTGTCCGGGAGGAGCGAAACGACCTTCGTCGGCCCGTCCGGCGATCGGTCGTAGATGGCGGCCGTCCCGCTGGGGGGCGCGAGGGGCTCAAGCTTGGCGATAGGGCAGGGTGGGAAAGCGGAGAGGCACCATTCCGAGTCGCCGGTCGAGAAAATGATGTGCTCTCCTCCTGCGCTGATGTATCGCCCCTGTGCGAGCCGCTCAGCCCCAAGACTCCCGACGCCTAATAGCTCGTAACTGCCGTCAGGATTGCCAAGGTAGGAGGCATCACCTTTCTCAGCCAGGGTCCCGCCCTCTCTGCCCTCGACTGCTCCCACCTCGGTGAAGGTGTATCGGTGATCTTCCGAGACTCCGCCGGCATTGGGAAAGACCGCCTGAGACCCGGAGGGACTGAGGCGCCGAACTACCTGCCAGCCAGTGGGGGTTCTCAGAGACTGATACAGATCCAGGTTGCCGTTCGCTTCAGCGGGAGCCTCCAGTGGCGTACCTTCCGTCATGAAGAGGGCGCTGATACCGCTTGGGGAAATCAGTTCAGTCGGGAACATGTTGTAGGGAAGAGCTGCAGTGATCCCCCCAAATGCCCTTCCGTCCGATCGCAATGGCGTGACGAGCTCATACGCCCGGCAGTCGGGCAGCTGTGCCGACAGCCCCGTTCGGAACGCCTCGTTTGGGCAGGCCGCATCTGCCCGTCCCGGATTCGAGGCCAGGATTGCGCCCCCCAAGGCGAATACAGCCAGACACGCGCAAATCGACTTCACGTCCCCTACGTCCCCTTCCTCGCGGTCCCAGTGACCGGTCACGACCTTTCCCTGAAGTGACCACGCACTTTCTTAGAGCGACCGTAGGAAACGCGCCTTCGCTTGTCAAGCGGCGCAGGGTGACAAGTTTTGTTAAGACACCACGACCCTTGCACATCGACTGGCGTCCCATTAAGCGTTCTCGGACCTTCCTGGGGGCGCTATCCGTCCTCGACCCAGACAAGCGCACGAACCGTCGGTATGTCACCTCTCTCCTCGTACAGCTCGCAAAAAAAAGGCCGGGGCATTCACCCCGGCCTTTGTGCTCCTCAGGATTGCGTACTGCGACTACTGCATTGTCAGGTTCGTGCCATTCGTTGTAGTCAGATTGAAGGCAGCGTCCAAGGTGCCCGAGGAGGGACAGAAGCCGCTGTTGCCCGCATCCCCAGCAAACGTCTGGCTGGCGCCCGTGGTGAGGGTCAGAGGATCCGTTTTTGTGTTGTAGGTGCCCGTGACTTCCGAGCGACTGTATTTGCAGGAAATAACTTCTCCGTGGAGGGTGAAGGTAATCGGCCGGGTCGCTTCGTTGCAGCCACCACCACGGATAGCGAACGTGTCGGCAACGGTGCTGGTCGTTTTCACGCACCAGTGGAGACCTTCGGCTGTAACGGTGTAGCTGCTGAGGAAGCCGCTACCTTCGCATTTGCCACCACCGGGGCCGGTGAAGCTGGCGCTTTCGATTGTGCCTTCCACCAGTTTGCCGGAGTTGGTCACCAGGGTCCCACCCATGTGGGCTTCCGTGCAGGTGAGGGTGCCGATGCTGGTTGTGAGGCGTACATTGCCACTGTTTTTGGCTGTGATTTTGGTGCCGGTAGCGACGCGCGCTCCGTTCTCCACGAGTTCCGGCGAGGCCGAAGCAACAGCCGGCATCGCGACAAACGCGACTAGTGCTGCACAAATAGCCAGGATCTTCTTATGCATCTGAGATACTTTCCTTCCTGTTCGAGCCCCTGAGGGGCTCGGTTTTTATGGGCTCCCGAGGCGTGGTCTTGAACGATTGGCGTCTCGGGAGTATGTCTGTCCGCTCAAGAGCCGCGGACTGTTCAGGGAGCTTGTACATGCGGCTGGGGATGGATGTCAAGGAGTGGTCGGTGCGCAGCGGCGAATACTTTGCCGATCTCCTTCCTGACTGGTGCGCCGGAGTGTCTCAATCGCCTGCAAACTACGAGTGGCAATCGTGTGGGGTGACAGGTGTCACCCGTACGAACGTGTCACTCTCGGGAGCGGCCGGTCTCTGGTCGGAACAACACAAGGAAGGGGCCTGCCGCCACCATCGCCTCAATGCGCCCAAGGGTGAGGGTCGGCAAGAGTCTTTAGGAGCTTTTAGCCGAGACGAAGATCTCGAACTGCGCCTCGGTTGGCTCCTTAGGCCGGCCGTTGCCGTGGAAGACCCGCTCGAGCTCCATTCCGACGGAGCTGTAGATCTCGCGCAGTTCGTCGACCTCGTAGAGGCGCTGGCGGAATTCGATCCGCTTGTCGAGGTTCTCGAGCGTCTCGCCGAAGCGGAGGGGAATCATCGCCCCTTCCATGTAGCGCTCCTTCTTGTTCCAGCGGTGCTCGACCAGTTCGACCATGCCGGAGCTGGGGATCCAGGAGCGCTGCGGGAGGCGGGCGCGGGCGTAGAGGACGTTGGGGACCTGGATCAGGTTCTGGCCGCCAGGCTTGAGGGCGCGGGAGATCACCTCGAAGGTGCGGTGGTTCTCCTCGTCGGTCTCGAAGTAGCCGACGGCGCCGTCGTTGA
>WUUC01232821.1_pt1 | contig 15076 bp, 8 predicted proteins | sample 6278441 | NCBI WGS metagenome assembly WUUC01 (sample SAMN13675441, study PRJNA597444) | soil metagenome | isolation source: soil | place: USA: Washington | collected 2017-10
GCGACCGCCTCGCCCGGCTCATGCACGAGGGATGGCCTGCGCGGCCGGCAAAGCGGCGTTATCCGGGGTTTCGCAGGGGGACCGACAGCGCTCACTCGCAGCCGCTCGCCCCGAACCGGCTGGCCACCCTGCCCGCCCCGACCAACCCCAAACCACGTGCGGGTGACCGATCTGACCTACGTGCCCACTGATGAAATTACGGATGTCCTCGGATCGAATCGGTTTCCGGGTTTTTCGGCGGATGGAAGAAGAGCGCCAGCGCGATTGCGGCTGTCGACGCCACCGCCAACGGAACGAGGAACAGCCCGTGAAAATCCGTCACGCCGTTTGCTGTGTGGACCGTCTGCATTAGCCAAGGGCAGAGCGAGTTCGCGAGCAGCGCGCCCACACCGAGGATCTGAAGGTTGAATAAGCCTTGAGCGCTCGATCGGATGTCTTTCGGGAAATACGCGTCGACGAAAATATAGACCGTCGCGAAGAAGAACGCGTAACAGATGCCGTGGAGTACCTGGACTAGGATGATCAATGACGCGCTCTGCGGGAAAAAAGCATACACCCCAAACCGCGCCGCATGCCCTAGGATACCCACGATCATCGTCGTGCGCCAACCGCAAGCTTTCAGCGCCGCGCCGAGGATAAACATCGTGAACATCTCCGCGACCTGGCCGATGCTCATCACCGGCGTAATCCAGTTCGAAGCTATCCCCACGCCGCCGGCCTCCGGGGCCGTGCCGAGGAAAACGCCAGTCCAGTTGAAATAACAATTGTGGACGAACGAATCCATCAGCGTCACGAACCAGAGCACCAGCACGAACGGGTGCTTCAACAAGCGCACCGCCTCAAGCCAGGCCAGTTTTTCGGGCGCGCCTTCGGCGGTTTTTTTCGGCGGTGTATGCGGGAGCGTCAGGCTGAACAACGCGAGCGCGAGCGATGCGATGCCGGCGACAATGAACGTCCATTTCGTGGCGGCCTTCGCTGCATCGCCCGTGAGCGGATTGGCCAGCGCATTTCCGAGCCAATCCACCACTCCAGTCGAGTTGAGGGCGGCCACCGCGTCCCAATTGACAAAGATCAATGTGAAGGGCCACGCGGCGAGAATCCATCCGAGCGTCCCGCCCATGCGCACGAACCCAAATTCCTTTTCCGGATTCTTCATGTTAGCGAACGCGATCGAGTTGGTGATCGAAATCGTCGGTACGTAGAGCAAGCAGTGCACGAGCATGAGCACGAAGAACGGCAAAAACTCCTTCGTGAAACCGCAGCCGAGGATCGCGAGCCCGCCGATCAGATGGGAAAACGCGAGAAACTTCTCCGCCGCGAACCGTCGGTCGGCCCATTGGTTGCTGAAGAACATGCCGATGATCGATGCCACCGGAAAGGTGTTCAGGATCAGCGACTGCTGCCCAGGCGTGAACCCGAGGCTCGGCAGATAGCCGAAAATGAGGGGCAGCCATGCGCCCCATATAAAAAATTCGAGCGCCATCATGATAAACAAACGCCCGCGGCAGGACTGCATTGGAGTAATCATCAGAAAAGCTGGTTTTGTAGAGTGAGCTAATTGCAGGCGACGACCGAGGAAAGCGACTGGAAGAGGCCCCCACTTTATACAAACGCGCCTGGGCGCCAGGTGCCTTTAGCTACTGCGGGCACGAACGTGTCGAGCCCAGGGGGTTTCCACTCGAGCGTGCGGCCTTGTTCCGCGCTCATGTAAGCAGTCATGAGCATCTCGACGACCTCCAGGCCGTCGTGGAAATTCACCTCAGGCTGTTTTCCTGCGACGAAGCACTGAGCGAAATAACGATTTTCGTTTTCGTAGCCATACTCCGAAGCCTCGTTGCCGACCACCGGCATCAGACCTTGCTCAGCGTTTTGCTTCTCGACCAGATCCTCGCCGGATTTTCCGACCACGCGACGGCTCAGGAACACATGGCCGCCCGAATCGAGCGAGTTGTGCATGAACGAATACTCTGGCCCAAGCAGCTCCGAGCTGAGCCGCAATCCCGCGCCGACGAAACTCCACGATGTCGTCACCTCCGCGATCAGCGGCCGGCCTGCTTCGTCGACGTATTCGATCGTGGCTCGCGCGAAATCCTCGGAGGGCCGCTGCGTATAGTCGACCTCGGCACCCATGGTGTCCCGGAGAATCTTCGCGTACTCCGGCCGCGACCATTTCAAGCTGTGGATCTGGCCGGTGACTTTTTTCGGCCGGATGCTGTGGCGCGGCTTGCCTGGCTCGGTGAGCAGAAACCGGGCGACTTCCACGCTGTGGCACATCATGTCGTTGAGCACGCCGCCGCCTTGCAGCTGGCCCTGCCAGAACCACGGCATGTGCGGTCCGCTGTGCTCCTCTGCCGCGCGCGCCAGATAAGGCCGCCCACTAATCGAGGCGCCGCGGCTCCACGCGATCGCGCGGCCGCGCACCAAGGTCGGCACGAAAAGCTGATCCTCCAGATAACCATGCAGCACACCGGCCTTTTCGATCAGCTCCACGCAGCGCTTGGCTTCGGCGACGTTGCGCGCGAGCGGCTTCTCGCAGGCGATTCCGACCAAAGTGCCTTTACCCGTTTTCAACGCCGCCACGATCTCCTCGAGATTTTCGATCCGCCGATGGTTCGGTCCGCATAGCCACAGCGCATCGATGGAGGGATCCGCGATCATCTCGGTGATCGACTTGTAAGCGCGCGCCTCGCCGACATTGAGCGATCGCGCGAGCGCCGCAGTCTCGGCGGCATGGCCGTTGTTGGGGCTCCACACGCCCAGCACATCCGCGTCGCGCACCGCAACCCAGGATTGCAGATGAAATTTCGTGATGAACCCGCTGCCGATGAACCCTACACCGAGGCGCTTTTTACTGCTCATGGAAAAGAAGCCGTGGTGATAGGCACGCCCCACGCGAAGAACAAGCTCGGAGGCGACGTAGCCGCAGATGGCGCCGTATCTAATGGTGCGCGCATGTGTCTAAAACGACGCCGTAACACGCGTGCACGAATCGTCCGCCGCGAGCGGCGCGACGAGGTCGCCGTCCGGCATCGCACCGCAGCCCAGGCCCGTGCGGGCGACGCTATGCACTGACGTGACCGTCCACCGCGCGTGAGCCACGCAGCTCCCCACAGGAGGCATGAAGGGTGAATCCCCGCGCCTTCGCGTCCGGTGGCAATAGCAGCACCGTAGACGCAACGCCTGCTTCCGCGACGGTTTGCGCGGGACCAGCCAGAGCGCCGGCACCTTCGATCGAAAAAATCACGGTGCCCGTTTGTTCGATACAAAGCGCGTTCTGCTCGTCGCGAAAATAGGCGTGAGCGATCACCACATCCGTTTCATTTTCTCCTGGCGGGATTCCCAGATCGTCCCCGACTACTTCGAGCAGGACTGGCGAGGCTGGAGTGGAAACCCGATGCATCGCACACGCCAGATTGCCGACATAACCGGTGGCATCCAGGCTGCCCGGCGCGAACACGGGAAGGTCGAAGACGAAGGGCGGATGCGGCAGATGCTGTGACATCCAAGTCACATCGGGTCGCTTGCGACCCAAAGAAGAGGCGTTGAGAAACAACTCCACCTCCTCGCAGTTGCTGTAGACGAGCACGCGCAAATCCGAGGCCTGAGTCCAATGCGAAGCGATGAATACAACCGGCCCACCGGTCCAGTTTCGACCGCCTTCGGAGGCGTGCCGCTGGCTCCGATAGAAATAGTATGAGAATTTAGGCAGGCGGAAAATATCCATGATGCCGCAGGAGGCGCGCATCGGGTGGTAACCGCGCGCGTAGTCAAAAGCGCACCATTGACCATCGAGCACTGCCGGCGACGAGAGCGTGTCGTTTAGCGCGATCTGGTGATTGAACGATTGCTGACGCAGTCCTCGTTCGCCCTCAGAGCGAAACTGGCGCGAATTGCTCCACGCGGCATGCACGCCCGCGCCCGTCTTTTGGTCGAAACCTTCATTGGCCGCGTAGAACTCCCAATCTCCATATTCAGCGATGACGAGAGCTTTGTCGCCGCTTTGCCAATGATGAATTTCGCCGTGTTGCCGTGAGCGGATGTACACGTCGTACCGGTCCATCCATCCACACGTGAACATTTGATCGCCCGGCATCTCCTCGTGGCCGACCGCATGCAGTCGAGCCATGAACGCTTCCGGCATATGCGTTTCATTAAGCGAAAGCTCCCAGAGGACGACGCAGGCGTGATTGCGATCGCGGCGGATGACCTCGCGCGCATTTTGATAACAGGCGTTCTGAAAGATCTCTCCACCGATGAACTGCCAGCCGGGAATGGCGTTCATAACAACAATACCCAGCTCATCGCACGCATCGAGGAAGTGCGGCGACTGCGGGTAGTGCGACAGCCGCACGTAGTCGAAGCCCGCTTCCTTGAGGCGGCGGGCATCGCGATATTGCGCCGCACGCGAAGCCGCGTAGCCGGCGTAGGGAATTTCTTGATGCCGATTCGTGCCGCGTAAACGCACGCGACGCCCGTTCAGCTGAAATCCCCCCGATCGGGAGAACGAAATTCGGCGCAGTCCCACACGCTCTGTCCGTCTGTCGATCGTTTCGCCCTCCGACGAACAAATCGAAACCGCCACGTGATATAGCGTCGGGGAGTCCACGTTCCAAAGCTGCGGATGCGACACGATCAACTGCTGCCCGACATGGACCGCTTCTCTCCCTGTCAGCGCTAACGGTTTACTCGCGCCCGAAGAGAGGAGTTTTTCACCGAGGAAAAGCTCCACCCTCACCGTGATCGAATGCGCGTCGCCGCTGGCGTTCCTCAAATGTGTCCTCACATCCACCGTCGCGCTCTGCGAATTAGCTTCCAGCGTGCGGACAAAAATTCCGCCTCCACCGGTTTCTCCCGCGCTCACTGCATCCGTGATGTGCAAGGCGGGATATACTCGCAACTGGACGTCTCGGTAGAGTCCCGCGTACCAGCAAAAATCCAGATCCGCGTACGGCTTACCGGGCGGGATGTCGGGGTTGTCGCGGTTATCGAGGACTAACGTGAGCGTGTGCGATTGACCGTCCGCGAGTGAATCCGTCAGATCGATTTCAAACGGGAGATAGCCACCGGAATGCCGTCCGCGCTCCAACCCATCCATGAGCACCCGCGCCGAATGCATGGCGGCGCCCACGTACAAAATTTGGCGCGCACCGGGCGCTGCTGGCATCGCTCGAATCGCTCGCCGATATTCACATTCGCCTAACCAATGGTTTCGTCCATCGAGGTCCGGCGCGAATGGCGTGTGCGGGAGATCCGCTGACTGCCAATCGCCAGCGGGCGCAGGTGAAATCCACCGAAACTCCCAACCGCGGTCGAGGCAGTGACGCTCAGTCATGGGAAAGATAGTCGGCGACGAAAAGGTTGTTTTGGGCAGTCGATACGATCTCGGCGCGCACACCTGCAGCTGACGCTCCGTGCCTCGGGGGCTGCGGCGAACTCACGGAGCCAATGGTATCTAGAGTATGTTTTATCATGAGGGACTTTTCGATTTGGGGGACCGAGCGGACCTGTTTAAATTTATCGCCCCGCTTGTCGAGGAGACGCTCGGAAGCGGGGTCCGCTCGATAAAGCGTGCCCGCAAAGGGAGCGGCGGGCACGGACGCCACCGCACGGGGTGAGCGCAGTCCTCGCGCGACTGCTCATGCCGTCTTCACGGAAGCGTCCGCCCCGCCCAAACCGGCTATTGCCAGCTGCGATGCGTCCGTCTGTGCCGCCTATTTGGATGCGAGGTCGCGGTCTCCATCCTTGCGGCTGGGAAGGTAGCAAGTTATGCCCGCTTCCGTATCGATGAATTTTCCCGCCACCGCCGGCGTGCGCCGTTCCTTTCTGCTCATTTTTTTTGTCGCTGCTGCCGGCATCACGACGTCCACCATACTGTGGTTCCGCGAGCGCGAACACATCCGGCGCGACGAGAGGCAAGACCTCGCGCTCCTCGCGACACGCATCACTGACGAACTCCGTGTGCGACTGGCGCAAGTCGACGGCACTCTGCAGGGCCTTCGCGGCCTATATGCGGCTCAAAAGGGCGGTCTCGATTACAACTCCTGGGAAACTTACCTCAACGAACTAAACCGCATCCCGCCTCCAGGGCTCGATGGCTTCAACTACCTCCAGCGCGTCCCTCGCTCTCATCTGCCCGCGTTTCTCGACCATGCGCGCTCCCGCGTTTCGCCCACCTTTGAAGTTCAGTCCGATGCGAAGGCGGACGAGTTGGTCATCGTGGTTCTGCAGCGTGACTACAGGGATCGCGCGCTCTTACCTGGCGCCGATCACAGCATGCGCACCGACTGGATGCGCAGCGCGGATCTCGCCCGACGTACGGGTGCCACCACGGTGAGTCCACCGACACCCGCTCTCAGTGACGATGGTTCAACGCGTATCTTGGTCACGATGCCGCTTTACCATAATGGCGCGCCTCTCAACTCCGAGGAAGCGCGACTCAAAGCCCATCACGGTTGGTTAACTGCCTGTCTCCGCACGAACGCATTTTTCGAATATCTCGACAGCCAGATCGGCCGCACCTTGCGGCTTGAAGTCACCGACATCGCAGCCGATGGCACGGAGACAATCCTGCACTTATCCGCTCCTCGCGACGGACTTCCCGATAAGACGACCACCTCCTTCATCACGGTCCCCATCATGGACCGTAAGTGGCGGATCGACCTCGACGCGCCTCTCCGCCCGCTCACGCACAGCCGCTACGCGCTGGCCGGGCAACTCTTCGCGGGTGGTCTGGTCGCGACGGGCTTGCTCTCTGCGTTGCTTTGGAATCTTCGCCGTACACAACGCGAAGCCATCCGTCTCGCCCGCGAGATGACGCGCGAAGTCAAGGAACGCGAATGGATGCTTCTCCAGGCTCAACGCATCGCGAACATCGGCATGTGTTATCTCGATACGCGCACCGGCCAGATAGTCCGCTCCGCCGAGTATCTGCGCATCTTCGGCATCAAGGCCGACCAGAGCATGGTCACCGGCAGCAAACACGACCTCCTCGATTACGTTCATCCCGACGATCGCGCCGCCGCCGAAGAAGCAGTCACCGCATTCCGCGCCGGACTGCCCTCCGCCCCTCGCATCGTCCGGATCCGCACACCCGACCGGGGTGAACGCACGCTTCTTGGCGAGCAAGGAGTGCTTCCCGCCGCAAACGGCCGACCAGCCTTGGTCGCCGCCGTCATTCACGACATCACGGAGCGGCTCGCCACCGACCGCGCTCTCGCCGAAAGCCACGCGCGTCTGGATCGCTTGATGCGGGTGCTCCCCGGCACCGTTTTCCAACTTCGCCGGGACGCGGACGGGCGCCTTGAGTTCCCATTTTTGAGCGAGGGCGCCAGCCACCTCTTCGGGCTGCCCGCCTCGGATTTGGCAAAAAGTCCGGGCCGCCTGCTTTCTCTTTTCCCCGCCGATCAATCGGCGCTTCTCCGCCGCAGCCTCGATCAATCCGCCTCGACACTGGCCGCCTGGCAGGTGGACGCGGCGTTTCAACCTCCAGGCGGAGGTCGCCGCTGGGTCCGCTTCAACGCCATCCCCGAAGCCGCGGCCGCGGGGGCGGTTGTCTGGCACGGCGTCGCCACGGACATCACCCTCGCCAAAGAAGCGGAGCATCGCCTCCGTTTCACGCAGTACGCGGTCGACCACATGCGCGACGCCGTCGCCTTCCTCACCTCCGATGGCGATCGCATCTACGTGAATGACGAGATGTGCCGCATTACCGGATACGACCGCGCCGAACTCGTCGGAGCCAAAGTCTGGAACACGTATACGTCGATCACGCCCGCTCACTACCAACAGCTCTGGGCGCTCGTAAAGGAGCGCGGCACCTATCTTTTTGAAACGACACTCGCCACCCGCGACAAACGGGAGATTCCCGTTGAAGTCAGCCTCAGCCATATCGACTTCGGCGGACTCGAAATCGTCTTCGCCATCGCCCGCGACATCACGGCCCGCAGAGCCGCTGACCGAGCCCTGCGCGAAAGCGAAGAACGTCTCCGCCTGACGCGTCACGCGCTCGATCTCGCTCAAGACATCGTCTCGATCATGGATGCCGATGGAAACCGGCTGTACGTGAATGAAACCTTTTGCCGTTTCACGGGGCGTTCCCGCGAAGAAATTTTCTCCATCAAAGTTTGGGATATCACCCCGCCACTCAACGAGGCTCGCTATCGCGCGCTCTGGGCCGACGTCCGCCGCCGCGGCGTTATCAGCTTCGAGTTGGAAATCCTCTCCGCCTCCGGCCAACACTTGCCGATCGAGGTCAATGCAAGTTTTCTCACCTTCGATGGCAAGGAAGCGGTCTGTACCATCTCGCGCGATCTCGGTCCGCGCCGCGCCGCCGAACAGGAAAAAAAGCGGATGGAGGAACAGCTCCGCGAAACGCAAAAACTCGAGAGCCTCGGCGTGCTCGCCGGAGGCATTGCCCACGATTTCAACAACCTGCTCACCGGCATCCTCGGCCACGCAAGTCTCGCGCGCGATCGCCTGCCCGATGGGCACGAGATGCACGAGTCGCTCGCGCAAATCGAACTCGCCTCCACGCGCGCCGCCGAACTTTGCCAGCAGATGCTCGCCTACGCCGGCAAAGGCCGCTTCATCGTGCAGGCAGTCGACTTTAGCAAATTGGTCGGCGACACCGCCAAGTTGCTGGACGTTTCCGTCGAGCACCGCGCCAAGCTGGAGCTCAACCTCGCGTCCGATTTGCCTCCGGTCCTCGCCGACGCCACGCAGATGCGGCAAATCGTGATGAACCTCGTGCTTAACGCCGCAGAGGCCGTCACCCCCGATTCAGGCCGCATCATTGTCACCACGGGACGGATGCAGGTGGACGCCGCGTTTCTCGGCTCCGCCCGCGTCGCGGCCGGGCTCCGGCAAGGCGAGGCCGTTTTCCTCGAAGTATCCGACAACGGCTGCGGCATGGATGCGGCGACACTCGAGCGTATTTTCGATCCGTTCTTCACCACAAAATTCACCGGTCGCGGACTCGGGCTTGCCGCGGTCCAGGGCATCGTCCGCTCGCACGAGGGCGCATTGTACGTGAGCAGTAAACTGGGCCAAGGAACGACTTTTCGTCTCGTGCTCCCTCCCTACACCGGAAGCAAAGGCTACACGATCCCCCCCTTTGCGCCGAGCAGGGTCAGTCGGCCGCCAATCGTCAGCGGTCGCATCCTCGTGGTCGACGATGAAGACAGCGTGCGTTCAGTCACGAGCCAGGTGCTGGAACGCTCGGGCTTCACCGTGGAGATCGCCGAAGATGGCGAGCGCGCGCTTGAGCGTCTGAAGCAAGGCCCCGGCGATTTTTCGCTCATCCTTTTGGATTTCACTATGCCCCGGCTCGATGGCGCGCAGACGCTCCGTGAAATCCTCCAAATCCAGCCCAACGCCCGGGTGATGATGATGAGCGGCTTCTCCGAGACGGAAGCCCGTCAGCGGCTGGGAGATCTGCCTATCGTCGGCTTCGTCCAAAAGCCTTTCGACTTCCCGACCCTCCGCACGCGCGTCGAGCAAGTCTTCCAAGCCGACCCCGCTGCGCAGATTTAATCTTACTACGCAGCGAACGCTCGCTATAAAAAGCGCGGCGTCCCCGTGGAGCGGCCGTCCCACGTGTCAACCGCCACGATCAGAACGAGACTTTGACGCCCACGTTCCACGCGAACCCCGGCCCGAAGAAGACCTCCGCGCGCTGAGCCGTATGAGCGGCGACCAGATTAAGCCCGATCGCCTCGAATGAACTCTCGTCGGTGGCATCCGAGACATAGGTTTTATCGAACAGGTTAAACACATGCGCGAACACCGAAACATCGATGTCCCGCATAGTGAGCGGCACATGATAGTTCACATGAAGCTCGTACAGCTCGTACGAGGGGATCCTCCATGGCTGCATGCGATCGTTCGGATTAAAACGCGATCCCGGCTCAAACTCCGCCCAATAACGACCGTACGCCATCCCTTGTATTTTCACAGAGAGCCCGCGAGTCGGGTATACTGTGACCGCATAAGCCGCCTGAGTCTGAGGAGCATCGCCTACTTTAATATCCTTTAGATGCGCCGTGCCTGAGCGCAGCAAATTGGTGCTGCCGGATTCATACACTTCGCCAAGAACATCGTTATCGTAAGACCAATCTCCGTAGGAAACTGCCGCGTCGAAACGGATCCACCTGCGAGGTTGCCACGCGCTTTCGACTTCGACGCCCGAGTAGGTCGCATGAGACCCGTAAAAGTAATACTGCTCGTCCGGAGTCGGCCGCGTATCGCTGTAACTGATCGTGCGGTTTTTCCACAACGTAGAATAAAGCGTCGCCGAAGCAGTGAACTGCCTGTCTTCGGTTTCGTAACGCACGCCCAGTTCACCCGAGGTGAATTTCTCGTTGTCGTAGTCAGGCACCGTCAGCCCGGAACTGTCATTGATCACGCCGTCGAAGATCGGCGCCTTGGTCACCCAGCCTCCATTCACGAAAGCGCTGAGCTGGGAACTAAACGCATACCGGACGCCGCCCTTGATCTGGTGCCCGCCGATCGAACCGGGATCCAGTTCGAACTCGCCGCCCGAATCGGCGCGCCGGAAATGGTCCACAAATTTATAGTCCACCGAAGAAAAGCCGTACACCGCGAAGGCGGTGATTGGGCCGCTCTCGTATTGTCCCTGCGCAAACAAGCCCAGCCAATCCACGGAGTTGGTGTTGTAATAATCCACCTTGTCCCCGAGCCCCAGGCGCGTGTTCGTTCCGTCAGCCCAGAAGTCGCTCGCCTGCGAAGCTGAGGGCGAAAAGTAATCTCCACCCAAGAGATCCCGGACTTCACGGAAATGATCGATGTCAGCGGTGCGAAGATCGATACCCGTCGTCAGTTTCAACTCGGGCGACACCTCGTAGCTAAGCTTTGAAACGAGGCCAAACTGCTCCTGATAATTCGTGCTATTGCGCAAAATACCCAGGGATCGCGCCACTCCACCGACGATATTATTTCTGTTCTGCGTGATGGTGGCATCCCAGTCCACATTGCCGTTCAAGGTGGGCGTGGCGGTTGCATACCGCTGGACGGTCCCCAGCGTGCCGGAACTGCCCGCTTGCGTCCCCGAATAATAAAAAACGGACGCGAGCTTCAGATCCTCCGAGAGGGTCGCATACCAGTTCAGATTGATCTGCGGCTTGTACGAATAGTTAACCACTTCATTCATGTAACCGCTTTTCTTGCGCGAATGCGTGTCGCCCCAATAATGCTGTTTGCCGCCATACGGAACTGTGAGCGGAGCGCCATTCGGATTATAGTCGTGTCCGGCTCCAACCCCGCCTTGCCGAAGAGCGCCGGCATTATCACCGGAACCCGTGGAATAAATCTGGGCATCCGTATAGCCATTCGCCCGCGCGTAATCCAAATCGTAAGCGGCAATATTCGCGGCGAAGCTACGACGTCCGTGCTGCTGTACCGAACCAACCGCAAACAACTCCAGGCGGTGCCTCGCGCTAATTTTCCACGAAGACCCGAGGTAATAACCGGCGCTTTTTGACCAAGTGCCATCAGCGGCGCCCTCCCCTTGCTTGAGCGACAATGCTGCGGTCACGGCAAATTTACCTTCAAGCAAGCCGGTATTATAGACGCCGGAGATTTTGTAGAAATCATCCGTGCCCGCCTCGGTTTTGACTAAAATTCCACGTCTGGATGCGGCGGGATCGGTCACGACGTTCATCGTGCCGCCAATGGAGGGCGTAGGAAGGGTCGTGTTGCTCAAACCCCGTTGCACCTGGATCGTGCTTGAGACATCGCCCAAGCCGTCCCAGTTCGACCAATACAACCAGCCATTCTCCAAATCGTTCGTTGGGACGCCGTTGATGAGAATGGCTACGTTGCGCTGGCTAAAGCCGCGTACATTCACCCGCGAGTCGCCCGCGCCGCCGCTGTCTTGGGTCGCGAAAACCGACGGCGTTGAGTTCAGCACATGCGGTAGATCGCGCGCGCCGAGCTCAGCGGCGATCAGCTCCTTGCCCAGTTCGGTAAAGGCCAGCGGCGTTTTCCCCGGGATCGCTTGGTCCGAGAATGCCTTCATGTCGGTAACCTGTAACGCTTCCAGCTGCACCACCTCGTCATCCATGGGGGCGGGAGGTTTCGGCGGTTCGCTTTGTGCGGGAAGAGACAACACTCCTCCCACGGCTATCAGACAGGATATTCTTACGCGTGATGGACGCATGATTTGGCAGGTTTGATGGTGGGCGATAAACCATTCCCCCACGCTCGCTCAGCGAGCAGCGTGGCCGGTGTGCAGGCGAACCGACTCCGCGATGAGAGCTGAGTCAAGTCGGAGGCCCTAGACGGTGCACGCGCGCAGATAAAGTTCACCTTGCCCGTAACGCATCTGCAGCTCGCAGGCCGAGGACTCCCATCTCCCTAAGAAATAATTCCGTCAGGGCCAGCCTACTCCTTAAAGCGATCTCACACCGCTTCGGCGCTCCCTAATTCATTCAGTCTCGCGTGAGAAATTACCCACCCCTCGCCACCCGAGCCGCCACTTCCCGCCAGATCGCCACCAATGCCTGAAAATCCTCTTCACGCGACGCGCTGTGGATCTGGTAATCGAGCTTCTGGGCTTCGCGCTGCTCCAGCTCCGCCGTCTGCATGCGGTGATCGATCTCCGCCTCGCTGTCCTGCCCGCGCGCGACCATCCGGGCCCGCAGCTCGGCCAGCGGTACGTTGATGAAAACCGTCGCCAGATGCTTCGCGAGAAGCGCGTTCGCGAGTCCTGCGCGGCGGAAATTCTCCACGCCCTGCACATCGACGTTGATGATTAAGCTGCGCCCCTCGCTCAGAGGCCCAAGGACATCCGCCGCGAGCGTGCCATAGCGGTTCTTCTTGTGAACCCACGCCCACTCTAAAAACGCGCCCGCCGCGATCTTCGCATCGAACTTAGCGGGACTAAGAAAGTGGTAATGCACGCCATCCACTTCGCCCGGCCGCGGGACTCGCGTCGTCGTCGTTACCACCCGCGAAAACCCCGGCACCTCCGCCACCATGCGGTCGCATAGCGTTGTTTTCCCCGAGCCTGCGGGCCCGGCGATCACGATTAAAACAGGAGCGGACAGAACAGGTTTTGCGGGGTTTGCAGACGACATCGTGAAAACGCAGAACGGATTCTCTCGCCCGGATCAATACGTGAACGCCACCACCGCGAGCAATGCCCCATAGCCAAGCAGTCCGCCTCCCAAGATGCGTGAGCGGCCCGGCCGGGCAAACAGCCACTGGAAAAAATCCCGCAGCCGAAACGGCACCGCACCCAGATACAGCGCGACCGCCACCGCCAGATAAACCGCCGACACCATGAACAACCGCCGAGGCAAATTGTACTCGCCGTACGCCGCCATGAGCAGAGGTGACGCCGCCAGCAACGTGAGGATTGCCAATCCTCGGACCGCGAGAAAGTCCGGCAGATAAAAAAATGCCAGTAGCGCCAACACCCCAAACGCGATCATTAGCGGCTTGGGCGACTGCACCAAAATGAGATCCGCTTCGGCGAGTCCGCTCAGCACATAAAGAAACCACGCCGCCCCGCCGCCGAAAAACAGCACCGCCGCCACCTGCGAACGCGGCAACGCCTTGAACGTGGATACGATCGCCGAGTTGCTGATCAGCAACAGCGCGCCGAGCGCGATTAGAAAAATACCGGGCAGCAACGTGGCGGTGGATAATGACATAAAATCTTTCTCTTACTCGTTCTCCGGCTCGAAGCCTACAAGGCGACACGTCGCACCCGCGGGATCCTCGCACACCCTACCGCCACCTCGCGCGGTCTTCGTTGTGCCCGAGAACTTAGCCGCGAGTTTCGATGAACGCTCCTCCAGGAGCGACGATGCCCAGCCCACGAAACGCAGCGCCCGTTGATATACTTTCAGACGTTCGTGATCGAATTGGGAGGGCATGAACCGAAGGAGAAAAATTAAGAGAAAGAGCAATGAGAACGATCAGCGGACGGAATCCACTCCGCTCAACACCAACTCCCCATACAAAGAACTCACCGACGCCCGCTCGATGCGCACCGACACGAGTTGCCCAGCGAGTCGCGCATCCGCCTCGAAAATAGTCACGCGGTTACCACGCGTGCGCCCTGTGAAACGCTGGCCGGTTTTGTCCGGGCCTTCCACGAGCACTTCCTCGATCTTGCCGACGAGCTGCGCACTGCGCCGAAGAGAATTTTCCTGAAGGATTTTCAACAGCGTCTGATTGCGATGCTCCTTAACATCATCGGGAATCTGATCGCCCAGCTCCGCCGCCGGCGTGCCACTGCGAATGGAGTACTTGAACACGTACGCCATATCATAGTTGCACTCCGCGAAGAGCGCCCGCGTCTGCTCGAAGTCCTCATCCCTCTCGCCTGGAAAACCCACGATCACATCCGTCGAGAAATACATGTCCGGCTTCACCGTGCGCAACGACTGCACGATCTCGCGGTAACGCTCCCGCGTGTAAGGCCGGTTCATCGCCTTCAAAATCCGGTCGCTCCCGCTCTGCATCGGCAGGTGCACGTATTCGCAAAGCTTCGGCAACCGACCATACGCATCGACAAGGTCCTGCTTAAATCCGCGCGGATGTGGCGACGTGAAACGAATCCGCTCGATCCCCTCGATCGCATGCACGCGCTCGATCAACTGCGTGAACGGCGAAACCCCTCCGGTGTGCGTATAATCGCGCCGCCCGTAACTCGTCACGATCTGCCCAAGCAGCGTGATCTCCTTCACGCCTTTCACTGCGAGTTGACGACACTCCTCCACGATATCGTCCATCGGGCGCGACCGCTCATCGCCACGCGTCTTCGGCACGATGCAGAACGCGCAATCCATGTTGCAGCCCTGCTGGATCGACACAAATGCGCTCACTTGCGGCGGCGCCCCCGCGTCGAGTTCGAGATGATCTTTAATCGTGTTCTGCGAACCCGCCTCCTCGCCGATATCGATAATCGTCTCCGCGATCGGCACGCCCGCCTCCCGCGCCGCGCGCAGGTTGTCGAGATAGCCCGGCACCTGGTGAAATTTCTGCGTGCCCACGATCAGATCCACATCGGGCAACTTGTCCAAAAGCTCCGCGCCCCGGTTCTGCGCCA
>WUUC01127617.1_pt1 | contig 15071 bp, 14 predicted proteins | sample 6278441 | NCBI WGS metagenome assembly WUUC01 (sample SAMN13675441, study PRJNA597444) | soil metagenome | isolation source: soil | place: USA: Washington | collected 2017-10
GGCGGCGGTCAGCCGGCCGAGCAGGTGGCCGGCGAGCACGGCGGTGGTCATGGCGTCTCCCGCGGTCGGTGGTCGGGGTGCCCGGGCGGCCGGTAGCCGTGGATCAGCACGGTCCGGCGGGGGAACCGCGCCGACGCCGACACCGGCCGGACCTCGTGCCAGGACCGGTCCGACCGGGCGAACGCCAGCGAGTTGCCCGCCCCGGGGGTGAACACGGCGGCGGGTTCGGCACCGTGCTCGTCGTGGTGGAGCGCGAGGTCGCCGCCCCACTCGGGGCGCCAGCCCGGGCAGAGGTAGACGTTCTGCGAGAACAGCTTGTCCGGCCGGTCGGTGTGCCGGGACAGCCACCCGCCGCGCGGGTAGGCCGACAGGCGCACCTCGAGGTCGACCGGGCCGTCCGGCAGGCCCAGCAACCCGGCCAGCCGGTGCCGGTAGTCCGAGTCCACCAGGCCGCCGAGGAACCGCCGCAGCCGTGGCGCCAGCTGCTCGGCGGCCGGAGACCACCGGCCCGCCTCGTGCACGGTGGCGGTGTGCATCGCGTAGGTCTTGTCCCCGCCGCCGCGCCGGGCCGACGCGGTCAGCGGCGCGCCGGCCGGGAAGTCCTCGACCAGCGCGGCGAGCACGGCGCCGGTGAGGCCGGTCAGCTCCGCGAAGCGCACGTGCGGGAAGGGCCGGTCGACCCGCTCGGCGGCGGACAGGTCGAACGTGGCGGTCAGCACCGCACCTCCCGCAGCAGGTCGGCGACCTCGCGCATCGTCTCCTCCTCGGCGACCGAGACGCGGAACCCGCCTGCCAGCCCCGGTACGTCGTCCAGGCCGCGGACGCGGACGCGCCGCCCGGCGAGGAACCGCGCCACGGCGTCGCCGCGGCCACGCGGACCGGCCAGCACCGTCACGAAGTTCGCCGCCGAGGGCAGCGCGGTCCAGCCGGGGTGGTCGGCGACGACCCGGGCGGCGAACTCGTCGCGGATCCGCGCCACGTCCGCCCAGATCCGGCGCAGCTGCGCCGTCCTGGCCGTCAGACCGAGCGCGAGCGCCGCCGCCGTCCCGGACACCGTGCTGTCGGCGCGGAACCGCCGCAGGTGGTCGAGCAGCTCCGGGTGGCCGAACACCACGGCGAGCCGCGCACCGGCCAGCGCCCAGCTCTTCGACAGCGAGCGCAGCACGAGCAGGTTGGGGTGCTCGTGGAGCAGCGGCACGTGGTTGACCCCGCCGAAGGCGCCGTAGCACTCGTCGACGACCAGCAGGTGCCCACCTGCCCCGGCCAGGTCGGCGAGGGCGGCCACCTCGGCGAGCGGCACCGCCTGGCCGCCGGGATTGCCCGGGTTGGTCAGCGCGACGACGGCGGGCGGTCCGGTGCGCATGGCCTCGGCGAGCGGCTCGGTCGTGACCGCGGGCGGGTGGCCGGTCAGCCCGCGGCAGCGGACCACCGGCACGCCGCGCAGGGCGGCGTGGTGCGGCCAGGCGTCGAACTCCGGTTCCTGGAGCACCAGGCGGTCCGCGCACACGGCGATCGCGTCGACGACGAGCCCGATCGCGGCCGAGGACCCCGCGGTGAGGGCGACGCGGTCCTCGGCGACGCCGTCCAGCCCGGCCAGCCGTGCGATCAGGTCGCCGAGGTAGGGGTAGTCGCGGACGTCGCGGGGGCCGAGCCGGGCCAGCAGCCCGGCGACCAGCCGGTCGGCCTCCGGGTGCTGCAGCTCGCAGGTCTTGAGGTTGCGCACCCCGCGGTGGTCGGCCCGGGGCCGCGCGGTCGCGTCCCGGACCGAGGCCGCGAGCGGAAAACCCAGCGCAGGCCCGGTCGTGCCGGTCACCACCCTCTCACCCGACATCGGCGCCCGCCCGCTCGGGGATCTGCTGGTAGACCTCGGTCAGCCGGTCGTCGGGGCCGAACACGAAGCCGTACAGCCGGCTCGGGTCCTCCCCCGGCGGGCAGGCGCCCGGCGGCAGCAGCTGCCGGTTGTAGGCGGCCACCTGCTCCACGGTCATCGACGGCACCAGCTGCTCGAACGGCGTGTACACGGTGGGCCGGAAGCGGGCGCCGACGTCGCGCACGACCGAGCGCGTCCACGCCACGCCGTCCGCCGTGGTCCCGGGCAACCCGACGATCACGAACGCGTTCAGCTCGATCCCCGCCGCCGCGCACCACGCGCCGACCTCGCGGAACCGGTCCTCGTGGACGCGCTTGGCCCGCGGCAGCGCGCCGTGACCGGCAGGCTGCAACGTCTCCAGCCCCACCGAGATCCGCACGCAGCCCGCGCGCCCCATGCGGTGCACCAGCTCCTCGTCCAGGTGGTGCACGGTGGTCGAGCACTTCCACCGCAGCGGCGCCGCCCGCTCCTCGATCGCGTCGCACAGCCGCAGCACCCACCGCCGGTCCAGGGTGAAGGTGGGGGCGTAGAACGCGACGTACTCGAACGGCGAGCGCGCGGCCGAGGAGTCCACGTAGGCCAGTGCGGTACCCACGTCCAGCCTGCGTTCCTTGAGCCCGGCGATCTGGTGGACGTCGCAGTAGTCGCAGCCGATCGGGCAGCCCCGGGCGGTCGGCACCACCAGCTCGCGGCGGAACGGGATGCCGCAGAACTTGTGCGCGTCCTGGGCGTAGAGCCGGTCGTAGGCCTCGTACGGGATCTCGCCGACGTCGGGCAGCGCCCACTCCGCGGCGGGCAGCATCCGCCCGGGCCCGCTGGGCTGCCGCCACTGTCCCGCGATCCGCACCGCCACGCCGGGCAGTCCGCCGTCCGGTCCGCCCGCGGCGAGTGCGGCGGCGTAGGCGGCGACCCCCGCCTCCGGGTCGCCGCCGGAGGCGACGGCGTCCAGGTCGAACGTGCCGAAGAACCCGGGCACCATGCTGGAGAGCCTGCCGAAGGTGATCAGCCTGCTGCGCGGGCTCAACGCCCTGGCGTAGGCGAGGAACCTGCCGAGGCCGTCGACCGCGTCGATGTCGTTCATGATCGCGATCAGGTCGTACCCGCCCTGGAACAGCAGGTCGCCGACGGCCTTCCAGTTCATGTTGAGCAGCCCGGCCTCGACCACGTCGACGTGCTCGACGCCGTCCTGGCGGCGCAGGTAGCCGGCGGTCATGAACAGCGGGGTGTGGTGGCCCGCGTTGAAGTAGCTCGGCACGTGCGGCGGCCAGATCACGAGTGCTCGCATGGTCCCTCTCCGTTCGTCCCTATTAGAGCCCGTGCACGTGCGGGAGGCGCCGGGTCCGCAGCGCGCCGTGCGCGTCCAGCACCAGCCGGGCGCCGGCCGGCAGCGGCGAGCCGACGTACTCGTCGTGCGGGGTGTGCAGCAGCACCAGGTCGGCGCCGGCGAGCAGCCGCTCGTCGAGCTCGGGCACCCGCGTTCCCGCCGGTCCTCCTTCGACCGGGCCGAGCAGCGGGTCGTGCCAGCTCAGGTCGGCGCCCAGCTCGTGCAGCCGGTCCATGATCGGGAAGGCGGAGGACTCCCGGCTGTCGGCCACGTTGGGCTTGTAGGCGGCGCCGAGCACCACGATCCGGCTGCCCCGCACGGGTTTGCCCGCGTCGTTGAGCAGCCCGGTGACCCGGTCGACGACGTGGGTCCGCATGCTCACGTTGACCAGCTCCGCCGTCTCGACCAGCCGCAGGCTCCGGCCGCTGCGCCGGGCGTGCCACATCAGGTACATCGGGTCGACCGGGATGCAGTGCCCGCCGACGCCGGGGCCGGGCCGGAACGGGAGGAAGCCGAACGGTTTGGTGGCCGCCGCCTCGATCGCCTCCCGCAGGTCCACCCCGGTGCCGCTGTACATGGTGGCCAGCTCGTTGACCAGGGCCAGGTTCACGTGCCGGAAGGTGTTCTCCAGGATCTTCGCCAGCTCCGCCTCGGCGGTCCCGGACACCAGGTGCACGGCGTCGACGAAGGTGCGGTAGAACGCCGCGGCGTCCTCGCCGTCCGCGCGGGTGACCCCGCCGAGCACCTTGGGGATGCGTGCCAGCGGGTAGTCGCGGTTGCCGGGGTCGATGCGCTCCGGGGAGTACACCAGCCGCACGTCGGTGCCCGCCACGAGCCCGGACCGCTCACGCAGCCGCGGGGCGACGACCTCCTCCGTGGTGCCGGGCCAGGTGGTCGACTCCAGCACCACCAGGTTCCCCGGCGCCAGCGTCCCGGCCACCACGTCGACCGCCGCGAGCACCATCGACAGGTCCGGCACCCCCTCCCGCAGCGGGGTCGGCACGCAGATCAGGTACACCTCGCACCCCGCGAGGTCCCCGGGCGCGCCGGTGAGCACCAGGTCGCCCCGCGCCAGCGCGTCGGCGAGCGCGGCGTGGTCGAGGTCGACCAGTCCGGTGCGCCCGGCCCGGATGTCGCGCAGCCGGCCCGGGTCGACGTCGAGCCCGACGACGCGGTGGCCAGCGCCGCTCACCGCCACCGCGAGCGGCAGGCCCACGTAACCCAGCCCGAGGACCGCGACCTTCCGGCTCTCCCCGCCCGCGGTCATCCCGCACCTCCCGGCCCGGGCTCCCACGGGGCGGGCACTCCGAGGTCGGCGGCCAGCCGCTCGAACCCGGCCGCGACGTCGGCGGCCAGCACGACCCCGGTGGCGCGGGCCGCCTCCCGGTGCTCGTGCTCGGGGCGGCCGGGGTAGCTCACCGGCCGCGCCGGGTCGGCGGGCGGCGAGGCGCACACGGCGCCGAGCACCCGGTCGAGGTCGGCGCGGAACTCCGCGAGGTCGCGGAAGGCGCCGACGTCCAGCACCAGCACGAAGTGGCCGATGTCGGCGTCGGCCCGGGAGCGGACGCGTCCGTCGGTGGTGTCCGGGCCCACCCCGGCGCCCGCCAGCGTCCCGCACAGCACGTCGATGAGCACCGCCAGGCCGTAGCCCTTGTAGCCGCCGGTCTCCGGGTCGCCGCCGAGGAAGCGCAGCCACGCCCGGCCCGCGAAGTACTCGGCGGGATCGGTGACGGTCGCCCCGCCCGCGTCGGCCAGCCACCCCGCCGGGACCCGCTCGCCGCGGTCGCGGGCCGCGCGCACCCGCCCGGCGGCCGCCACCGCGGTGCTCATGTCCAGGTTGAACAGCGGGAGCTGGCCGGTGGGCGCGGCGGCGGCGACCGCGTTGGTCCCGAACAGCGGCGTGGCCGCGTCCGGCGGGAGGACGAGCGCCTGGGCGCCCAGGTTGGTCATGGCCACGCCCACCATGCCCGCCTCCGCGGCGAGTGCGCTGTAGCGGCCCATCGCCCCGCAGTGCGAACTGTTGCGCACGGCCACCGCGCCGACCCCGTGTTCGGCGGCGCGGGCGATCGCCGTGCGGGTGGCGAACTCGGCGGACACGAACCCGACCGCGTTGCCGCCGTCCACCAGCGCGGTCGCGCCGACCGCGCGGACGACGCGGGGGACGGCGGTCGCGTCGACGAGCCCGTCGCGCAGCATGCGCACGTAGAGCCGCTCCAGGCTCGCGGCCCCGTGGGTGGTGATGCCTGCGAGGTCGGCGTGGGTGAGGCCGTCGGCGCAGGCGCGGCCGTGCCCGGGCGGCAACCCGAACGCCTCGAACACGGCCCGGTAGAACGCGTGCAGCCGCGCCACGGGCACCGCGACCCCGGTCACCGCCCCACCTCCTCGGCGAAGCGCAGCACCAGTGCCCTGATCCGGTCGGCGTAGACCGCGAGGTCGGTGCGGGAGACGTGTTCGTCGGGTGCGTGGGCGCCGTTGGCGCCGAGGTCACCCGGCCCGCACACCACCGTGTGCCCGCCGGGGCGGCCCAGCCAGATGGCGTCGCACGTGAAGGGCCGCAGCGCCGCGGGGTCGTCCTCGCGGTGGCGGGGGAAGCCGGCGGCGGTGAGCCACCGCTCGGCGACGGGGTCGCGGTTGTCCAGGGTGGGCAGCCCGCGCTTCACCCACGTCGGGTGCACGACCCGGGTCGCGGCCGCCGCGGTCACCGCGGTCGCGGGGTGGGCACCGTAGACGCGCGCGGCCTCGGCGAGCGCGCGCGCCGTCTCCGCCTCCACCAGCGACTCGAGGCGCGCCGCGACGGCGAGGTCGGGGTAGGCGATGTTCACCAGCAGCGAGCCGCTGCCGTACACCCGGTTGTGCGCGGTCCCGGTGTGGAGCCCGGCCACGCAGGCCACGCCGCCCGCGTCGTGGACGGCGGGCACCACGTGCTCGCCGAACCACGCGGCGAGGAACCCGAGCAGCACGGTGGCGTTCTCCCCCCGCTCGGCCTCGTCGTCGACGCTGCCGCGGCCTGCCACGTCGACCCGCAGCGTCATGGCCGCGGTGCTGCGGTCGAGGTGGGCCATCCCGGTCGGTTCCGCCACCACGGTCAGCCGCCCCAGGTCGGCCGGGTCCGCGGTCGCCCTGGTGCCGTACACGCCCATCGCGCCGCCCTCCTCCCCGGCGACCGAGTGCACGACCAGCCGGACGCGACCGGTCAGCCCGGGTTCGGCCAGCAGCGCCGCGCGGATCCCGGCGAGCAGCGCCACGCCGGGCCCCTTGTCGTCCACCGCGCCGCGGCCGTACACCAGGTCGCCCTCGCGGCGGACCGGGACCTGTCCGGCGACGGTGTCCATGTGGAAGTTGAACGAGAGGGTCCGGTCGTGGTCGCCGGACCCCGCGGCCAGCACGAGGTTGGGCTGGGCGGCGAGGAACCGCGGGCCCTGCGCCGCCGCGGCGGCCCGCACGGCCTCCGGGGTGACGGGATCGGTGAGCACCCCCTCACCGGCGGGTCCGAAGTGGACGACGCCAAGGCCGGCGTCGCCCGCGGCCGCGGCGTAGCGCTCCTGGGCCGCGGGCAGGTCACCCGGGCGGCCGGTCTCCAGCGGGGACGCGGTGTCGATCCGCAGCAGGTCCTCGAGGAGCCGGTCGTCCTCGCCGGTCCAGGCCGTCGGCGTCCGGGTCCGCGGCGCCCGGGTCACCGGGCCGCCGCCGCTCTGTCGCGCCAGAGCCGCGACATCCGCCGGCCGTAGGCGAGGAACCGCTCGCGCACCACGTCGGGCGGCGGGTACTCCCCGGCGTGCGGCAGGACCGCGACGTGCGGCTCGGCGCTGAACACCCCCGGGTACCCCGCCGAGTCCAGCAGGTCCAGGCACTCGGTCACCCGTGCCTGCCCGGCACCGGGCTCGACGAACCGCACCTCCGCACCGTCCGCGACGGCGTCCTTGACGTGCACGTGCACCACCCAGGGCAGCACCTCGGCGAGGTAGGCGAGGCCGTCGTACCCGTGCGCCACCGGGTTGCCGATGTCGAACAGCGCCCGCAGGTGCGGGCTGTCGACCGCCTCCAGCAGCGCGCGGGCGTTCGCGGCCGAGGTCCCGGCCCAGCCGGAGCAGTTCTCGTGCACCAGCACCACGTCCAGTTCGGCCGCCCGGTCGGTCAGCGCCCGGAACCGCCGCAGGACCTCGGCCGCCCACGCCGGCTCCGGGCGCCCGTCGCCGGGGTAGGACATCACCCGGACGTACCGGGCGCCCACCGCACGGGCGACCCGGGCCACGGCGTCCAGCTCGGCCAGGTCGTCGGCGAAGGGCGCGGCGATCGTCGCGGCCCAGTTGCCGATGCGGGAGTCGACGCACGGCACGGTCAGCCCGCCGGCCGAGACGGCCGCCGCGACGCGGGCGACGTCGTCGGGAGCCAGGTCGCCCACCGGGACGCCGTCCACCGCGCGCAGTTCGAGCGCGCCCCAGCCCAGCTCGGTGAGCACCGCGATCTGCCCCGTCAGGTCCGGGGCGGCCTCGTCCCCGATGCCGCCGAGCCGGACGACCTCCTCAGCCGACACCGTGGAACTCCTCGACCGCCGCGATGATCCGCTCGACCTGCTCGTCGCGCAGGTGCGGCCAGATCGGCAGCGCGAGGTTGCGCCGCCCGGCCGCCTCCGCGTTCGGGAACCGCTGTCCCCGGCCCCACCGCGCGAAGGCGGGTTGCGCCGGCAGTGGCAGCGGGTAGTAGACGTGCGTGCCGATGCCGCGGTCGGCGAGGTGGGCGCGCAGTTCGTCGCGCCGGTCGGTGAGCACGCAGTAGACGTAGTAGCAGCGCCCGTCGAGCCCGGCGGGTGGCGGCACGAGGCCGTGGTCGCGCAGCGGCGCGAACCGCTCGGTGTAGCGGGCCGCGATGTCGGCGCGCCGGGCGAGCCGCTCGGTGAACCGGTCGAAGCGGTGCAGCAGGAACTCCGCGTTGATCTCGTCCATCCGGTTGTTGTGACCGACGTACTCGTGCACGAACCGGCGCGCCTGCCCGTGGTTGCGCAGCATCCGGGCGCGGCGGCCGAGCTCGTCGTCGTCGGTCAGCACCACCCCGCCCTCACCGGCCGTGCCCAGCGCCTTGACCTGGAAGAAGGAGAACACACCGACGTCACCCCATCGCCCGGCCGGGACGCCGTCCAGCTCGGCGCCCTGCGCGACGGCGGCGTCCTCGACGACCCGCAGGCCGTGCCGGTCGGCGATCGCGCGCATCGCGGGCATGTCCGCCATCACCGAGAAGACGTGCGCAGGCAGCAGTGCCACCGTCCTCGGCGTGATCGCCGCCTCGACCGCCGCCGGGTCGAGCACCAGGGTCGCCGGGTCGATGTCGACGAACACCGGGGTGGCGCCCCGGTCGACCACGCAGCTCGCGACCGGCTGGCAGCAGTACGCGGGCACCACCACCTCGTCGCCCGGTCCGACGTCCAGCGCGTGCACGGCGAGGGACAGCGCCCCGGTGCCGCTGGCGCAGGCCACGACGTGCGCAGCGCCGGTGTGCTCGGCGATCCGGTCCTCCAGCGCGGCGACGGAGTCGCCGAGGATGAACTTCTGCTGGGCACCGGTGCCGATCCGGTGGATCAGCTCGAGGGTCGCGCCGCGGTCGGACTCGAACAGGTCGGGGGCGAAGAACGGCACCGCCGTGGTCACCGGGAACCTCCTCGGTAGAAGCTCTCGACCACCGAGCACACGCGGTCCACCGCGGCCTCGGACAGGTCGGGGTAGAGCGGCAGGGCCAGGGCGCGGCGGGCGGCTGCCTCGGCCACCGGGAACGCGCCCTCCCGGTACCCCAGCTCCGCGAAGCAGGGCTGCAGGTGCAGCGGTCTCGGGTAGTAGATCTCGGTGCCCACGCCCGCCGCGGTGAGCCGGTCGGCCAGCGCGTCGCGATCCTCGGCCTCGACGAGGTAGACGTACCAGACCGGGTTGGTCTCGGACTTCCTCGGCACCACGCGGGGTGTGGTGACCTCGGGGATCCCGGCGAGGCGCTCGTCGTAGCGGGCGGCGAGCTCGGCCCGCCGGGCGATCGCGCCCGCGAGCCCGGTCAGCCGGGTGAGCAGCACCGCGGCCTGAATCTCGTCCATCTTGCTGTTGGTGCCGGACACCGCGGAGGCGTTGGAGATCCCCGGCAGCCTGCCGACGGTGACCCCCATCCGGCCGTGGTGGCGCAGCACCGAGACGCGGTCGGCGACCAGCGGGTCGTCGGTGATCACCATCCCGGCGTCGCCGAGCGCGCCGAGGGTCTTGGTCGGGAAGAACGACAGCACGCCGCCGAGGCCGTGCAGCCCCGCGTGCACGCCGTCGTGGCGCATCCCGATGGCCTCGGCGCTGTCCTCCACCAGCGGCACCCCGGTCTCCCGGCTGATCTCCGCGAGCGCGGTCAGGTCGGCGAGCTGGTGGAACAGGTGCACGGGCATGATCGCCCGGGTCCGGTCGGTGACCGCGGCGCGCACCGCCGCGGGGTCCGGGGCGTAGGTGCCGGCCTCGATGTCCACGAACACCGGGCGGGCGCCTGCGTGCCAGACCGCCGACGCGGAGGCGAAGAACGTGTAGCAGGGCACGACGACCTCGTCGGTCCGCGACCCCTGCCCGCCGTACCCGAGCGCGCCGATGCCCGCGGCGCGCAGCAACAGCAGCAGCGCGTCGGAGCCGCTGTTCACCCCGACGGCGTGCCGCGCGCCGGTGTACCGGCGGATCGCCTCCTCCAGCTCCGCCGTCTTGGCGCCGTGGGAGTACTTGCCGTTGTCGAAGACCTCGCCGACGTGGCGGGACAGCTCCGGCCACGCGCGCTCGAAGGACCGCCTGCCGTCGAAGAACGGCACCGGGGTGGCCACCGCCGCGGGCTCAGAGCGGGATTCGGTCGTCATCCAGTGTCTCCATCAGGTGTTCGGGATCGTGGTCGACCACCACGGCGATCCGGCGGGCCGTGTCGAGCACCTCGGTCACGGCGACGCCGAAGTGCACGTCGCTCACCGGCCGGGGCCCTCGGCGGCCGAACCAGGCGTAGGCGGCGCGCAGCAGCCTGCGGACCGTGTCGTCGTAGAGCACCTGCCGTCCGGTGCACCGGCCCGCGGCGTCCCAGGTGAACAGCTGGGAGTACCGGTCGGAGCTGTCGCAGGGGTGGAACCCGGCGACCCGGACGCCGTCGGCCCACTCGATCCGCGCGGAACGCTCCCGCCAGGGCGCGGTGAGATCCGACCGCAACCGCACCGGCACCCCCGACCGGCCGCGCAGCAGGATCGTGGCCGATGCCATGCCGGGGCGGCGCTCGTCGCTGACGACGAGGTCGGCACTGGTGGCGCGCTCCACCGCGACCGGCTCGTCGAGCAGCGCCAGCGCGAGCGCCACCAGGTGCGGCATCTCGACGTCGAACGCCGAGGTGTGCGTGCCGCTGCCCAGCGTGCGCTCCAGGCGGGGCTTGTGCTGGGCGAGCACCACCTCGCGCAGCGGCGTCCCCGCACGCTCGCGCAGCACCCGGCGCAGCTCGGCGGTCAGCGCGGATGCCGTCCAGTTCGCCACCACCACGATCTCCGCGCCGAACCGCGCGCACGCCTCGCGCAGGGCCCGCGCGTCCGCCGCGGTGGTGGTCATCGGCTTCTCCACCACGAACCGCCGGTAGCCGAGCCGCAGCGCCTCGAGCACGACGGCCGCGTGCTCGGCCGGGCCGGTGCACACGTGCACCACGGCGTCCCGGTCGCCGTCCGCGCCCGCCAGCCGGGCCGACGCCCGGGCACCCGGCGGCACCGCGGGGCCCGCCGGGTCGAGAGCGGGGTCGACCACCCGGATCTCCCCGGTCGCCAGCCCGCCCGCGACGAGGTCGGGCAGGGCGGGCAGGTGGAAGGACCGGGCCGCGTGCCCCAGTCCGACGACCACGGTGCCGAACGGCCCGGCGGTCACCGCCCCACCCCGTCCACCTCGGCGGGCAGGGTGCCCTGGCGGAACACCACCGGCCCGCCCACCGGCAGCGCCAGGTCGGCGGCGGTGAGCAGCCGGTCGGCGCGCAGCACGACGTTGTAGTGGTTCGGGAAGTGGCAGTCGTCGAACCCGGCCAGCACGCCCAGCCGGACGTCGCCGCAGGTGACCACGTCCCCGGCGTCGAGCACACCCGCGTTGCGGATCTCGACGAAACCCAGGAATCCCACCCGGTCCAGCCTGCTGCCCGCGGTGAGCCCGTCCTGGTCGGTGGTGAGCAGCTCGTGGACCTCACCGGCGCGGACGCAGCGGCTCTGTTCGGCCATGATCGTCATGCCGCGTTCGGTCCGCCGGTGGAACAGCAGCTTCACCAGCGTGGCGGACACGGCCACCTTCGACACCCCGGCCGGGTTCACGTGGGCACCCGGCCCGCCCGGTAGGTGGCCGCCACCAGCCCGGCCACCGCCGCGCCGGTGTCCCGCCGCGGCCTGCCGTGCCCGGCGGTCGCGACGAAGTCGGCGACGACCCCGCGGTACTCGTGGTGCAGCGAGGACTTGAACTCGGCGAACCCGCCCAGCAGGTCGGCGCCGTCGCGGGTGCCGTCGGCCCAGTCGACGCGGATCGCCTTGTCCTCGCCGCGGTAGGCCCAGTCGAGGACGACCCGGGCCGTGCCGCCCGCGGCGGTCGCGAGGTCGACGGTGGCCCGCACGTCGATCCCGGCCGCCGTGTACTCCACCCGCGCCGCGTGCGGCGACACCGCGTCGAACAGCCGCAGCGCGAGGTCGAAGGCGTTGGAGCCGTTGTCGATGACGCAACCGCCACCGCAGCGCGCCGGGTCCAGGTACCACGCGTCGGCGCCGCAGTGCTCCTCGATCAGCTCGCGGTAGGTCAGCTCCGCGTGCCGGGGCGGCGGCCGGTCGCGCAGTCGCTCCGCCAGTGCGAGCACGTGCCGGTTGTAGCGGCGGTGGAAGGCGGTGAACAGGGTCCGCCCGGTGGCGGCGGCGACCGCCTCGAGGTCCGCGGCGTCCTCCGGCCGCACCGCGAGCGGTTTCTCGCAGCAGACGTGCTTGCCCGCGAGCAGCAGGTCCCGGCACACCGGGTGGTGCAGGTCGTTGGGCAGGGTCACCACGACGGCGTCCACGTCGGCCGCGGCCACCACGTCGCGCACGTCGTCGACGAAGGCGGCGCGGGGCGGGGCGAGGGCGGCCGTGGCCGGGTCGCGGTCGCAGACGACCACCACCTCGACGTCCGGGTGCCCGACCAGCGCGGGCAGGTAGTACCGCGCGATCACCCCGAGCCCGACGACCCCCACACGCAACAACCGCGCCTCCCCCGACGTGTTCGTCCTCCGAGCTTCCGCCACGGCCGCACGGGTGCGGTATCCGTCGAACGACGGGGGCGGGGTACGGGGTGACCGGGTGCCGGCGGCCGCGCATCTGTCGGGTGGCTGGTTCCCGGGGGCGCGGTACGTTGGCCGGGTGATCATCCGCACCTCGGCCGGTGTCCCGGCGTGTCCGGACGGGTTCACCTCCGGCGACTGGGGACTCCGTGTCACGGCGGCCAGCCGCCTGAGTTTCACCCTCATCGACCTCAACGGCGAAGGGGGCCGCCGCAACGGGATGGCCTCGATGTCGCTGCGCGAGCCGAACTTCCAGGCCACCGTGAGCCGCGCCCCGGCCGTGTCGGTGGAGTGCGAGGTGGACGTGCCCCACTACGGCACCGAGCTCACCGGCTACGTCGAACGCCTGAGCCGGGCCTGGTCGGCCGACCCGGTGCGGGTGCGCGTGAACCGCCCGCTCCCCCAGCACCACGGCTTCGGCTCCAAGACCACCACGCTCCTCGCGGTCGGCAAGGCCTACGCCCGGCTCGTGGGCCGGCCGGTCACCAGCGCCGAGCTGGCGCGGGTGGCCGGCCGCGCCGGGACGTCCGGGGCCAGCGTGAACCTCATCGACCGGGGCGGGTTCCTGGTCGACGGCGGGCACGCCAACCCGCCGGACTTCGCCGACGACCCGCAGGAGTACCTGGTGCCCAGCCGGTTCGCCGCCCGCGCGGGCGCGCCGGCGCCGCCGGTGCTGGTCAACCTGCCGTTCCCGCCCTGGCCGATCCTGGTGCTCGTCGCCGAGGGCGTCGAGCTCAGCGGCGAGCGCGAGCTGGACTGGTTCCGCGAGACGCTGCCGATCCCCCGGGCCGAGGCCAGGCGCACCGCCCACCACGTGCTGCTCGGGCTGGCCCCGGCGGTCGCGGAGGCCGACTACCCGGCGTTCTGCGCGGCGCTCAACGAGCTGACCTACGACAACCACTACAAGCAGGAGCAGATCGCGGTCCAGCCCGAGCAGGTGCGGGAGCTGTTCGCCGTCGCACGCGAGGCGGAGGAGATCGACGCGATCTGCATCAGCGTCACCGGCCCGATGTGCTACGCCTTCAGCCGCTCCCCGGGCGCGGCGGCCGGGTGGGCGGCCGCGATGCGCGAGCGCGGTCTGATCCGCGACCACTTCTGGTCGGCCGCGCAGAACCACCCGGCGGTGTTCGAGGGGGTCCCCGCATGACCGCCCCCGTGGCAGTGCTCGCCACCGCCGACAAGACCGGCGTGGCCGACCTCGGGCGCGGGCTGGCGGCGCTGGGCTGGCAGCTGTTCGCGACCGCGGGCACGCTGCGGCTGCTGCGCGACCGGGACGTCCCCGCCGACCCGGTCGACGTCCTGAGCGGCACCGCCGAGCACTTCGGCGGCCGGGTCAAGACCCTCACCGCCCCGGTCTTCGACGGGCTGCTGCTCCGCCACGACGTGCCGGAGGACCTGGCCTACGCCCGCGCCAACGACGTGCGCCCGATCGGGCTGGTCGCCTGCACGTTCACCCCGCCGGGCACCGGCGCGACGCTGGACCGGGTCGACATCGGCGGGCCGGGCATGGTGCGCGCGGCGGCGAAGAACCACCGGTGGGTGCTGCCGCTCGTGGACCCGGCCGACTACCCGGCCGTGCTGGAGGAGCTGACCGCCGGCGAGGTCCCGCTCGACCACCGGGTGGCGCTGGCCGCCAAGGCGTTCCGCGCCACCGAGCGCTACGACCGCGCGGTGGCCGACCTGCTGAGCGACCGCACGGCCCGGTGAGCGTCGACGCGGAGGCGGGTCCAGGGCGCTGTCGCCAGGGCGCCTCCCCCGCACCCGTCGCCGTCCCGGCCGCCGCGCCGTGACCGTGCTGGTGCTCAACCGCAGGCCGCTGGTGGAGCGCATCGGGAGCTGGCTCGCCGACGCCGGTGCCGACCTCGTGCTCGTGACCGCGGCGTCCGCCCTGCGGGACGGGGAGCTCGACCGCTGTCGGCACCGCTTCGCCGACGTCCACGTGGTGCCCGACTACGACGGCCCCGACGTGGCGCGGACCGCCCTCGACGCCGCCCGGCGGCACCGGTTCACCCGCGTGGTCAGCTCCACCGAGGTCGACCTGCTGCGCGCGGCCCGGCTCCGGGTGCACCTCGGGCTCCCCGGGCAGCGTCCCGCGAGTGCCCTCGCGTTCCGCGACAAGCACCGGATGAAGTCGCTGGCCGCCGCCGCGGGCCTGCCGGTGGCGCCGATGCGCCGGGTGGTCTCCGCGCGCGCACTGCACGAGTTCTCCCGGGCGGTGGGTTTCCCGCTGGTGGTGAAGCCGGTGGACGGCGGCGGCTCGGTGGGCGTGCGCCGGCTGTCCGGCCCGGCGGACCTGGCGCGGTTCACGTCCGGCTCGACGCGGTTCGTCCCGGCGCTGCTGGCCGAGGCGTGGGTCGACGGCGACTGCTGGGTCGTGGACGGGCTGATGGCCGGTCGGGCGGTGGTGCAGTCGTGCGCGGTGCGGATGGGGCACTCGAACCTGTCGGTGGTCACCGCCGGGCGGCACATGACCGGCTGGACACCGCCCGTGACGGACCCGGTCGGCAGGCAGGTGCGCGAGTTCGCCGCCGCGGTCGTCGCCGCGCTGCCCGGACCCGAGGAGACGACGGCGTTCCA
>WUUC01040929.1_pt1 | contig 15054 bp, 12 predicted proteins | sample 6278441 | NCBI WGS metagenome assembly WUUC01 (sample SAMN13675441, study PRJNA597444) | soil metagenome | isolation source: soil | place: USA: Washington | collected 2017-10
AACCGACGGATGGGTATGGATTTGTGAGTGTGGAGTTTTAGAAAGAAGCTATTTATAGACAGAAGCTATTTCTCTTTTACTTATTATCCTTCAAAAACCCGATAACCTCCATCGAAAAATCCTTCGATCTCGCCGTGTCGTTGTGAACGCCAGGAACTCGCTTGTAGGTCGACTTGGGTATCATACCTGCGAGCTCTTTCGAGGAACCGTTGTCTTCGTCTTTATCTCCACAGATCACCAATACCGGTTTCCTTATTTTAGTGAACTCTGCCCGGCTGGTTGAGGGCTGAGCCTTCTGCATGTACGCAAGAGCGAGCTGATCCAGTGTGGGATCGCCCTTTACCCGCTGGACCAATCCATCAAGTTCGGGAACCGCTTCTCCACTAAGTGCTTTAAAGAACATGATGCGCCGCGGCCACTCGGGGTTGGTAAAATCAGAGCCCATGCCGCCGAGTACAACACTACTCACACGTTTATCAAGGATCATGAGCCTGGACGCAATGATAGAACCCCGCGAATAACCGACAACACTGTACTTCGTAAGTCCGAGCTTATCGGCCAGGACCATGAGGTCCATTGCTTCCGCATCGTTTTCGTAAGCTTCGGGATTATGCGGCTTACCCGACCTTCCGTTGCCCCGTAAGTCAGCAATGATCACCTTGTAACCAGCGGCCGAAAGATCGTTGTATAATGCAGACCGTTTCCACGACTCGCTGTTGGTAATGAAACCATGGACGAGTAAAACGGGATAACCCGTTCCAATCACTTCATAATAGATCTTGGTATCGTCGAAAGATTTGAACGAAGCAGTATCGGGTTGCGCATACGACGATGACGCGGCGAGGAGAACGCCGAACAATGCACCTAGAATTTTCATACTTAAAATGTTGGGCTTACTTTCCAAGGTTACCACGCCCTGGTCAAAGCCGTAGGATCGTGGCTATAATGAATTTACGACTTTTCTGGTTGCTTCTCACGAAGCTCCAGGAAGAATACACCCATTACGACAATAAGCAGCAATATTGATACCGTCATGGTAATCTTGTTGCCGATCACATACGAGTTGGGCTGGAAAGTAAATTCTATGGTGTGTTTTCCGGCAGGGATCTCCAATGCCCGCAACACATAATTAACCCTGTAAATCGGTACTTCGGCGCCATCTATCGTAGCATGCCAACCCACGGGATAGTGTATCTCTGAAAACACCCCCAGGCCACCTGAAGCAGATTGAGCTTCGTACTTCTGCCAGTAAGGCTTCTTTTCAATAAAGGCGATCGACGCAGAGCTGTCGGTGTTTACAGCGGTGTTGGTGAGTTTAACCCGCGACTGGTCGACCACCGCTACGCCACGAGTGTTAACTTCGGCGATCTTCGACAGTTCTTCATTCGGTGAGTTCACGGTAACGATCTCAGACGGGAACCATGCATTACCGTTTGCAGCTACGTTGAGAAATACCTGGTTCGCCTCCGTGCCATTCACGAGGTACTTCGCGTTAAGCATGTTCAACACTCCGTATTTAGACATGTCGATCGGGCCTTTCGATGCGTCGGAGAACAACTCTTCGGTTTCCTTTACGATAACTGAATCATACAATTCCAGGTAGCGTCTCAAACGAACACCACTGTATCCACCGAGTGAGTTATGAAAAAACGAAGTGGTTGCTTCATAGAACTCATTGAGATTAAAAACACGGTAGTAAGATTTATCTTGTAAAATCCGGGTGTCCGCGGCAGTGGGCTGAAATTGCCGGTCACCGCGTACAGTAGTGTAATTCCTGTCGCGTGTGAAGTAACGGGAGTCGACGATAGCCAAATCGAGTGCAACCATGAACGCGAGGAATGCAAAGAAACCCACCGCTGATATTTTCTTTGGAACATCAAAGAACAGGAGGATGAATATGGCTGCGATAAATCCAAGGGACCTTAATGCATCGCCTCTCAGTAGTCCTTTGCGATCCGACTTCAATGCATTCTGAAACCACATCGGCATTTGTTCTTCCACCGACCTCGAGAGATCCATGATGCCCGGCATGATGAACAGTAGTGCACAGACGCCGCCGGTAAAACCGAAAGCAATCCACAGTTTCTTCCTGATCGCTGGGTTAACTCCGGTCTGCAATATTTTCTCAACTCCCAACATACCCAGCAAGGGCATGGCAAGGAAAATAATGACCAGCGCGAAGGTTACAGACCGGAAGATGTTGTAGCCCGGCACGTAATCGAAAATAAAATAGTTGAACGCCTCGAAACTGCTTCCCCAACTCAGCATGATCGACAGGATGCTGATGGATACGAGCCACCATACGTACTTCCGCTCCGCCACAAGAATTCCGAGTACAAAAAGGAACACGATGATTGCACCGGCATAATAAGGAGTAGCGAGGGGCTGCGGGCCCCAATACGACGACGTGAACTGTGCCAGCTGCTGGAACAACTGTTGATCGTTGCTGCCTGCAAGGGCCTTGTATGTATTGCTATTTTCATCGTAGACCAGGTAATCGCTGCTGGCACCGCCAAAGAAATTCGGTATCATCAGCGTCATTGGTTCCATGATACCATTGCTGTAGGCGAAGGCATAACTCTTCGGCAATCCGGATCCAGCCGCATCTTTTGAAGTAGTTGTAAGCTCGGTTGGCCCGCGATGAGAATATTTGGCCAACTCCCTGGCTGCCCAGAATTGTCCGAAGAATGTTCCAACAGCAAGCAACACGGCGAGTGCAAGTACACCGATCGTCTTCGCAAAGTCGGGCAGTTGCTTTGCGCGATAAGCATACACTAGTTGAACGATGCCGTATGCGCTCACGATGAGCAGCAGGTAGTACGTGATCTGTAAGTGATTCTCCCGGAGGTGAAAGGCCATGCCTAAGGCAGTAACCCCGAATCCGAGTAGTTTTTTATTTGTGAACGCCAGGTGTATGCCGGCAACAACGAACGGCATGAATGCGATCGCACCTATGCGTGCGTTGTGTCCCACCGATATACCGACGATCATATAAGACGACAATCCGAACGCGATCGCCCCGGCAATAGCCAGGTAAGGTCGCACCCTGAATGCCAGCAACATCACGTAGTAAGACAGAAACGCGAGGAATATATTATTGACCGGGTGAGGCAGGTAAAACGAAATGATCCTTTTCAATGTAGTCACTGCGCCATCACTCCAATCGAGGCTGATCATGTACGCGGGCATGCCACTGAACATCGCACCACCCCAAAGCGCCTCCTCACCGGTTGCCTCCCGGAAGTCGCGAATTTCCTTGCTACTGCCCAGGTACTGTACGATATCTCCCTGGTTCAGCGCCATGTTGTCGAAAAATACCGGGCGGAAGAATAGAATTGTAACGATCAGGAAGGCGATCACCGCCACAGCGTGCGGCAGAACATCGGTTGAAAAAGAGATTTTTTTCATTAAATGCAAGATTCATTCCTCACGCAACCACAGAAAAATTCATTAAAGGTTCCGTGTATTCCGTGTTTTCCGTGAGAAACCACGCAAAATACTTAATTTGATCGCATGCATAAAATACTGTTCTCCGCCCTGCTCTTTGTTGCCACAACAGCGTTTTCTCAAACGACCATCAGCGGGCTTGTGTTTATCGACACCAACAACAACGGCACCGCCGATACCGGTGAGGCCGGGGTTCCCGGTGTACAGGTTTCAGACCAGGCATCGGTGGTAGTCACCGACATCAATGGACGGTATGAACTCAAAACACTTGCCGGTCGCAGCTTTGTAATGATATCGCTGCCCAACGGTCACAAAGCTCCGCAAGGTTCCTGGAAGCGCATTGAAAACAATACTTCGATCAACTTTCCTCTCGTGAAAACGTCGGTGCCTTCAGAGTTCAGTTTCATACACGCATCGGACACTCATCTCAGTGAACAAAGTCTTCCTCGCCTGGTTAAGTTTCGTGAACTCACCAAGCAACTGAAACCTGACTTTGTATTAGTGACGGGCGACCTTGTACGGGATGCCCTCAGGGTTCCTGAACAAGAAGCCAGGAAATATTTTGAAATGTATGTGGAGAACATCGCCATGTTTACAGTACCCGTATGGAGCGTACCGGGCAACCACGAGATCTTCGGCATCGAACGTCACCTTTCGCTTATTAGTCCTCAGAACCCGATGTATGGACGGAAGATGTTTGAGCATTACATCGGGCCCGATTATTACTCATTTAATTATGGGGGAATTCATTTCATCGGCTTGAACGATGTAGACTTCGAAGACACCTGGTACTTTGGAAGAGTCGACTCACTGCAGATGAGTTGGTTGAAACAGGATCTCGCGACAGTACCAGCCAAAACACCGGTAGTGACATTCAAACACATTCCTGATTTTTCAGGTGGATTGAGTCTCACACACTTCGAAGAGACTGGCCCAGGCCGTAGTCTCGAGCGTGAAGATGGTGTGTTACAGTTCCGTCACGTGGTCTCGAATGCCCATGAACTTACTGAACTTCTTCAGACCCACCCTTATCCTCTTTCGTTGTCAGGGCATTATCATGCACGACAGATCTTTCGTTACGAAAGCACCGGTCAGAATACACGCTTCGAACAAACTGCCGCTGTTGTTGGCAATGGTGGTGAAGGAAGTGCGATCATGAAGTCAGGCGTAGTCCTTTATAAGGTAAAAAATGGCCTGATCGATGAAGGGAAGTTTATCCCTTTAGACTAAAAAATTTAAACTAAAAGTTAAAAGATAAAAACTAAAAGTTGATGGCTAAAAGGTTGAGGACTAAAAGTTGAGGTTAACCCGGTCAACTCTCATCTGTTAACTTTTATCTTTTCACTACCAATGGCGATAAGCCGGAGGCGGGCTTCCAACTCATTCTTCTGGAGATTGGTCCATGCACGGTTGAATCTCGTGTAAAAAGAGGGATTGGATTGCTGAAGTTTAGGCCAGGTAGACTTTGTGAAGCTGAAGTTGATCATATTCTCAAGTTTTGATGACATGACTAAAGACGATACCTCGTCGTATTTAGTTTACGTTTTTTTGAGAATTTTATTGCGTTTGGCCCTTTTTACAGGTTGAAAGGCCTATTTGAAGGGTCAGTATCACCTGGTTGGCGATAGAGTTTTCACGATATCAACACGCATCAATCGATTCCGGCACCAAATACAGTTCACGCAAAGCTTGCCCCGCACTTGATGCGGGGGCGAAGTTCTCGCAAAGGGCGCAAAGGACGCAAAAAATAAGGACGAAGATCAACTGCTCTTCTTGACCGATCCGCCCGAACTGGAGTCTGTGTTAGTGCTGGAAGGATTGCCGCGATAACGGATGCTCCCGCCACTGCTGGCCTGGGCATCGAGTGATTTAGTGACATTGATCTTTGCGCTACCGGCCGATGATACTCTTGCTTCGGCCTTCTCACATTCAAGATTGTATGCATCAACTGAACCGGCACTGCTTGCTTCCACTGAGAGGTTCTTTGCCTTGCCTTCAAGAGTGATGTCGCCTGCGCTCGCAACATCCACTGTAACATCGTTGGCTTCGATCTGTAACTCCACATTAGCAGCGCTGGCTGCAGCAATGTCAAGCGTAGATGCTTTGAGAGTTCCTTCAGAAAATACACTGGATGCCGATGATGCTGATATCTTTTCGAGGGATACGTATGTGAGATAGATCACGACCTTCCTTTTGCCCTGGTAATTACCGGAACGCATGTGAATACGAAGGTAACTGCCATTGACTTCTGTCATGACGTCGGATAGATTTACACCATCGACCTCGACCTTAGCGCTTTCCTTGTCGCCCTTCTTCAAATACACATCGATTGCTTCACCCACACGGATGCCGCGGAAAGATGTCAGTGGTCGTGTTTCACTCTCCTGGGCGATTGCTCCACAAGCTGCAAGGACAAAAAGAACTAAGATGCCAACCTTCTTCATAGAGATTAATTTGATTCAAAGACCTGACCCCGGATAAAGGGTTGCTTTCAGGATTTCAAGGGTGTTAGAATTTTTTTTGAGCGTGTAAGAAATTATGGTTTTTTGCCTAAATTTCGCTATTGCGCCTCGATATCTTTCGCATTAAATATCAAAAAGTTTATGATCAAAGAGCAACTTAACGTCCTTATCAATCTTGCCGCCAGTGATTCCAAAGTTGCGGAAAAAGAGTCTAAAGTCATTCACATGATCGGCAAGGCTAACGGTATAGCGAAAGAAGAAGTGGACAAGATGCTTAAAGCCCCCAGTGCCATCGGCGACCTTAGCACGTTCAGCGAAGATCAAAAATTCGAGAATCTTTATCACCTGATCCAGTTGATGAAAAGCGACGGCCAGGTATTTAAAAGTGAAGTGCATTTTTGCGAGAATATTGCCGAAAAGCTTGGTTATAAGAAGGGTGTTGTGATGGAATTGTCTTCACGCATCTACAGCGATCCGAGCATTACTGCGGACCGGAAGCTGCTGATGGAACGCGCTCATAAGTTCTTGAAATAGGCGCAGGCTGCAAGTCCAAGTCGCAAGCTACAGGTCGCAGGTCGCAAGCTACAAGTCGCAAGTTGCAAGCTGCAGGTCGCAAGTCGCAGGACACAAGCGAGGTCCAAGAAATCACTAGTACTTGAGACCTGCGACCTGTAGCTTGGACCCTGCGACCTGTAGCTTGGACCCTGCGACCTGGAACCTGCGACCTGCACCCTCCTACCTCCGATACACAACCCTCCCATCAACAATCGTCATCTCAATCGAGGTCCCCAGGATCTCACTCTCCTCCACGCTCATTATATCCTGTGAGAACACGGTAAAGTCCGCCAGTTTTCCTTTCTCAATAGATCCCTTGATGTCTTCCTGGAATGCTCCGTATGCTGCGTCCAGTGTGTATGAGCGAAGCGCCTGTTCACGCGTCATTTTTTCTTCCGGTTCGTAGCCCGACGGCGGATCGCCAGCGAGTGTCTTGCGGGTTACAGATGCGTAGAAGCAGGCAATCGGGTCGATCGGTTCCACCGGCACATCGGTACCGTTCACGATCTTCGCTCCCGACTTCAATAATGTTTGCCACATGTAGGCACCTTCTTTTATCCGCTTCTCTCCCAGCCTGTCAATGGCCCATGGACGATCCGAAGACATGTGAATAGCTTCCATTGAAGGGATCACACCTAATGAAGCAAACCTCGGAATGTCGGATGGATGGAGATGCTGTGCATGCTCGATACGGAACCGGTGGTCGCCGGCCTTCGAAGGATTTTCCTTGAAAGCTGTCTCATAACGATCGAGTATCTCGCGGTTCGCGCGGTCGCCAATTGCATGAGAACATACCTGGAACCCGGCCTTCAAAGCATCTTGTGAAGTCGTCAGTACGGTGTCCATCGGCAATGTCGGCATGCCCGCGAAATCGTGACGGTCTGTATATGGTTCGAGTAACCAGGCTCCACGCGATCCCAACGCGCCGTCGCAATTGAGTTTAATAGCACGGATTGTCAACCACGCTGTCGAATCTATTTCAGGTCCTTTCTTAAGCCATTCATGCACGAAGGTCCGGTCGCGGCCGGTGAGCATCACATAGATCCTTGACTTCATCTTCCCTTCTGCCTTGAAGCTTCGTAATAATTCGAGGTCGGACCGTGATGTGCCGGCGTCGTGGAAACTGGTGATGCCGGCGCGTGCACATGCATCCATTGCCAGTGTCAACGCTTGTGCATCCGTTTCAGCATTATCGGGAATGTACCTGGCAATCAGTCCCTGGGCTCTTTCATTAAAGATACCCGTCGGGTTACCGAGGTTATCGCGGATGATCTCGCCACCTTCGCCAAGGTCCCTCTCCAGTTTCTCGATCGACAACTGGTTGACACCGGCGATCTGCATGGCCTTTGCATTCGTGAAAGCAGCATGTCCGCTGGCGTGACTAAGGTAAACCGGATTGTCGGGTGATACTTCACTCATTTGATGATGTGTCTGAAAGCCCTTGAACATCTTCGAAGGTTTCGTTTGCCATTTATCCTGGTGCCATCCCTGGCCAATGATCCATTGACCGGGTTGTGCTTTGGCAACGGCGGCCTTCACGCGTTCTACCAGTTCATCGTAGTCTTTAACATCGCTGAGATTGAGATTGAGTTCACTGTAACCAAGACCCATAATGTGTCCATGGCCTTCGATGAGGCCGGGTGTCATTGTCTTGCCCTGCAGGTCGATCAACTCAGTGTTGTCGCCTTTGTATTCCATAGCCTCTTTCTGTGTTCCGGCGAACACGATCTTCGTGCCGGTGACGGCGACTGCCTCCACTTCGGGCTGTGCAGGGTTCATCGTGTATATTTTACCACCGGAGATAATGGTATCGGCAGGTGACTTCTTCGAACATGAGAAAAGAACACATGCGGTGAGAAGGATAAAAAGGGAGCGCATAGGTTGGGAAGGTTTAGCGTAAAGAAAGTGATTTCAATGTATTCTGCGCTCTTTTTTGGATAAATGGCTGTATTCTCTCCGTATATTCGTGCGTCGAATGAAGCAGCGCCTAACGCTCTTTGGGTATTTAGGATTGTTCTGGATGGCCTGGCACACGGTCAGCCGCATCCTGTTTCTTATCTATCACAGTAACCTCACGGCAGATCTCTCCTGGTCCGACATATTAACGGTGATGGCCCTTGGTAGCCGCATGGATGCAGCCGTCAGCGCCGACACTCTTACACTTACCGGGCTCTTGCTCACCGCGTCGTGTTTTCATAACTGGAAGGCTATCGCCATAGCCAATCATATTATCGTGGGTATTTCTATTGTGATGGCCTCTATTGTCGTAGTGGCCGACATGGAACTGTATCGTCATTGGGGATTCAGGATGGACAGCACACCGTTGATGTATGTAGGTGAAGAGGGCGCCGGCAGTATAAGTTCAAAAACTACTGTTGTCCTGATTGCATTGCTGTTACTGATGGCCATACCTGCGTGGATGCTCTACTGGAAAAAGATCGCACCACGTTTCAAACATCTTCCTGAAATACGATGGGCCAACGCAGCACTGATGTTGTTTGTAACCGGGCTGTTGTTCATCCCCATACGTAGCAGCTTCAGCGTAGCGCCACTGAATACCGGCGTGGTATACTTTCACAAGACAAACCAGTTTGCCAATCATGCAGGCATTAACGTGGTCTGGAATTTCTTCGAGAGCGTGGCAGATGATAAAGCACATCTCTACCCTGACAATTTCTTCGATAGCGAAAAGTCGGAGGAGATACTCACATCGATGACCGGCGGATCGGGTGATGTCGCAAAAGTTATTAACACGGAGAAACCCAACATACTCCTGATTGTTCTTGAAAGTTTTACGGCACGGATCGTAGAACCACTCGGCGGTGTAACGGGCATCACGCCGGAGTTGAACCAACTCGTTCACCAGGGAATATTGTTCGACAACTTCTACTCGAGCGGCGACCGGACCGACAAAGGAATTGTGTCTATACTCAGCGGTTATCCTGCCCAGCCGAGGAGTTCCATTATAAAGTATCCAAACAAAACAGAATATCTGCCCTTCCTGTCTCGTTCATTAGAGAAAGAAGGCTACCACACATCTTTCGTCTATGGAGGCGATATCGGTTTTGCAAACATGGAGTCGTACCTGACCACAGCCGGCTTCAGTAACGTTACCGAAGACGACGACTTCCCTTCTTCGATCAATCAATCGAAGTGGGGAATTCACGACCACTTTGTGTTCGACCGCCTGTTGCAGGAATGTGACACAGCGACCGGACCGTTCTTCAAGATGATGCTTACACTAAGCAGTCACGAGCCATTTGATGTGCCGTTGGATCCTCCGTTCCGCAAAGGATCCGAAGACCTCGATATGTTCCTCAACGCCTGTTACTATACAGATAAAAGTCTCGGTGATTTCATCCGTAAGGCCCAAACAACAGAATGGTGGAAGGATACATGGGTGATCATTACCGCGGACCATGGCCATCGCTTCCCCGACTCGGAAGAACTCAAGGACAAGGGAAGATTCAGGATACCCATGCTATGGCTGGGTGGAGCCTTGAGTAAAACGGATACCGTTGTGCATACCACCGGCAGCCAGACGGATATCGTTAACTCTGTGCTGGCGCAGGTGGCTAAGCCAATGCCTGATTTCAGATTCAGCAAAGACATCATGGATCGCAATGCAAAACCATACGCAGTTTATATCTTCAACAATGGGTATGGATACGTGGATGGGGTCAATGAATACGTCTATGATTTCAATCTCGGGGATTATGTGAGCAAAACCGGGAATGCAGAAGAGAATGGAAAGTCTTTTATGCAAATGTTGTTTATTGATTATAACAAGAGATGATCTGTGCGATCCGTGCGATCTTTGCGAGTTGCATTTAACCAGGTTAATATGAAAAGGTATTTAATTATAGCAGCTATTGTTTGCCTGGCGGGTCAAGCGGTCCATTCCCAGGACTTCGGGCTTTCCTTCTCTTATTTCATTCCCCGCAATGGCGACATCTCCACGCCGATCAGTCCGTTTTCGTTCCGTGGACTTGGAGTGAGCCTTAATAAATTCCTCGCGCTGGAGACAGGCATTACATTATATCGTATGTCAGGTTTGAGTATGACAGGAATTCCTTTCGAATCTGATAAATCATTGGTGGGTCCGAATTTTACTTTTTTCGTACCGGGTGAGATCGTGATACAGTTCCCGGGAAAGGGCTTCGAGTTCGACATAAAGGGAGGTGGTTTTGTGTTCTACGGACTTAATCAAAAACTTAACTATGGAAACATCGACAGGGCGATAAGGGCGATGGAGGGATGGGATGTGGTGAACTCTGACTTTAGTTTCAAGAACGGACCCGGGTATGGAATACATGCCGGTGTCGAGTTAAATGTGGATGTCACGCGCCAATTCGGGATCTCACTGGAAGTAAATTACCTGATGGGTGGGTCGGCACTGCCGCTTACGGGCAGCTATACCGGGGGAATGCTGGGCGGCCCGAATCAGACCAGGGCAGCAGCTTACGACGATGCGAAGGTGGACCTGACGGGGATAGAGGTGTCGATCGGGGTGTTTATGAAGAGTGGCGGAGGTGGTGCGCCGAAGAGAAAAAAACGGTAGTCAGAGCACAGGAACCACGCAGAAGGCCAGAGTACGTTCAGCCGCAGACGCTTCCTACAGAGTGTCGTTCCCGCCGCTTGCGGTGGGAACCCTCAGGAGAGCGAAGTGGAGAATATGGGTTAGAATTCTCCTCCACGCTGTCTTCCAGAGGATTGCCACCGCAAGCGGCGGCAATGACATTTCATAGAAGGGATCCTCCTTGCCGAACGCGTGCTCGTAAATCCATACAGGACTTTGCAATCACAATTTTTTTTCTTTATTTGCTTTACAAACTATAAGGATATATATGTCTAAAGAATATCTCGGTGAATTTGAAGAACTCGTTCTGACGCTTGTAGCGGCTCTCCGTGAAGAAGCCTATGGTGCCTCTATTGCCGACGAGATCGAAAACCGCCTGAAACGCGATGTAAACCTCAGCGCCGTGCACGTAACGCTGTATCGTCTCGAAGACAAAGGCTACATCAAGTCGAGCATGGGTGGCGGAACCAATGAGCGCGGCGGCAGACGAAAGAGGATCTATACCATCACAAGCGCCGGTATGGCCATGCTAAGGGCATTGAAAGACGTGAGAGTTGACTTGTGGAAGATGGTGCCGCAACTGAAGCTAATGACGGGTGGACAGTGATTGGTAAACCCATGAGATAGTTTGCAGATGGATGGCCGTACTCCCAACTGGCTTTTTAAATTCCTTTCTTCATTTTGCCCGCAAGGATTAATGGAAGAGATCGAGGGCGACTTGCTTCAGCGATATGAACGCGACACTAAAAAGTTTGGCGAAAGGCGTGCGAAGCGAAGGATGTTATGGAATACGGCCCGGTTCTTAAGGCCTGGAATAATTTTCAGAAATCAGTTCTCACTCAAATTCAACAGTATGATCGGCCATTACTTTACGCTCTCCTGGCGAAGTATCCTTCGTAATAAAGTTTTTTCTGCGATCAATATCGTTGGACTCACAGTGGGCCTTGTCGCATTCTTCCTGATCATTCAGTACGTCAGCTATGAATTTGGATTCGATCGTTTTCACGACGACTACAAGCGACTGTATCGCGTAGTTCATCAGCAGGAGAAAAACGGTGAAGTCGTCAGTTCTTCGGCGACTACTTACATCGGCATGCGGCAGTTGATCCGTGAAAATTTCCCTGGTGTTAAGGCCACGGGATTTTCAGAATTACCTATTGATTTTGGATTGACGTTCGGTGTCAACGGAAAACCACACTGGGAACCTGGTGAGGTGATACAGGCAGATACCGCCTTCTTCGATGTCTTCTCCGGCATTCTCCTCAAAGGCAATCCTTCGACGGCGCTAAATGCAGGGGGCATTGTGCTATCTGAAAAAATAGCCACTAACCTTTTTGGCGAAGGCGACGCGCTTCATCAACGGCTTGATGATATCGCTGACTTAAATCAAACGAGCTCGTCTGCTTTTGATGTGTCGGGGATCATGATGGATCTTCCCCCGGAGTCCCACCTGCATTTCGAAGGCATCATACCCACGGATGAAAGTTGGGACACGACAAAGTATTTCTGGGAAACAGTAACAATGCACACCTACGTGAGGGTGCCTGAAAACACAGACGTAAAAGATTTCGAGGCGAGATTGAACACGCTGTTGGAGCAGGTCGCGGTTGACTTTCCCAATGTGAAAGGATCGCATGCAAAACTCCAGGCTATTACAGACATCCATCTGCAACCCGGGCTCAGTGAAGAACTCGAGCCCCGCACGAACGGGATGCTGCCGATAATTCTTTCCATAATTGCATTTTCCATTCTCTTCATCGCCTGGATCAACTATATCAATCTTGAGACTGCACGCTTTGTAACACAGGCGAAGGAAGTGGGGATCAGGAGGGTGATTGGATCTTCCCGTCGCGAATTGACCATGCAATTTGTGACACGTTATTTCTGCCTGAACCTTGTTGCTTTTACGCTGGCTCTTGCGACCATATGGTTGCTGATTCCATACCTTAGTTACGTCACCGGTATCCCTGTAACTAACATCAACTTTACTCACCGCGAAACATGGATAGCAGCGCTGCTATTTTACGTGGCCGGGTCTGTACTCGCAGGAGTCTATCCTGTCCTGCTGTTGCTAAAACTGAATCCCGCTGCAATTGTTAAAGGAACAGCCGCGACGGGATATTCCGGAAGATTAAAGACGTCACTCGTAGTGATGCAGTATGTGACCTCGATAGCACTGATCATATTTGTCGCGATCGCCAACCAGCAACTCGACTTCATGAAGCTGATCGATAAGAAACTCGACGTCGAGCACGTAGTGGCAATCGAAAATCCGCTCGCCTATACCGAAGCATTCGACGGTTTGAATGAATTTCCGACGTTGCGTAATGCCTTGAAAGCCCATCCGGCAATAAACGAAGTCACAGTCTCTTCCAACGTCCCGGGGAGGGCGATAAATTTCTCAATGATCAATGAGATCAAACGGAAACAGAACGATCCACATGACCCACGAAGGTTTAAGTTGTTATTCATCGACTATAACTACATTCCTCTTTACGGATTGAAACTGAAGGCGGGCAGGAACTACCTTGAGTCGGAAGGCGCCGAAGACAACTCCGGTCGAACGATACTCAACGAAGCTGCTGTGCGTGCACTGGGTTTCAACTCGGCGGAAGAAGCGATCAATCAAAAGATCTATTTCAGGATATGGGAATTCATGAAACCCGAGATCGAGATTGTCGGTATCCTGGAAGATCATCACCACCAGGCGATCAAAGAGGAAGTCGAGCCCACGGTGTACTTCCTGAATATGGGTCGTTTTCAACAGGCATATTTCTCAGTAAAGCTGAATACGGGAGCCGATACCCACGAAGCCATGGCGTTCGTAGAAGCCACTTTCAGGAAGACATTTCCCAAAAATCCGTTCCATTATTTTTTCGTCGACGAGATATACGATAAGCAATTCGAATCTGAAGTTCACTTTGCAAGAATCTTTACGTTGTTCTCATGGGTTGCATCCTTCCTTGCGTGCCTTGGTATCCTTGGAATAACGTTGTTTGAAACCAACACGCGACTGAAAGAGATCAGCATACGCAAAGTACTTGGCGCTTCTGTTTCCGGAATCATCACGCTGCTTTCAAAAAAATATGTAAGAGTGGTCATTGCGTCACTCGTGATCGCAGTGCCATTGGCGTACTATGGCGCAGCACAATGGCTTTTGAATTACCCGGTAAGGACAGACCTCACAATGAAACCATTTATTATCTCGGCAGTTACCATTGTGTTGATCACGTTCGTCGCCTCAGGTGTTCAAACATTTAAAGCAGCCCGAAGCAATCCCGTAGACCATCTTAAGAATGAATGAGAAGTTACCAGGGTGGGTCGAAGGGTTTATTGGATCCGTTTGTCCTCCAGGGATTACGGAAGAGATAGAAGGCGACCTGCTGCAAAGATTTAACAGGGATGTCAACAAGCACGGGGAACGGGCCGCCAGGAGAAGGCTGGTATGGAACGCGGTACGATTCTTTCGTCTGTCGATAATATTAAGGAACAAGTTCAAGATCCATATAATCAAAGGTTTTATGGTCAGAAATTACCTCAAGATCGCCTTCAGGAGCATCCTGAAACAGAAATCGTACACACTCCTCAACGTTGCAGGTCTGTCGTTGGGGATGGCCGCAAGCCTGCTGATCCTGCAGTATGTGAAATACGAACGAAATTTCGACACCTTTCACACGAACGCTGAGAACATATACCGCATTCAATACAACGTTTATCATAACGGCGCATTGACTTCGAAAGCGCTGTGGCCGTACCTGCGATCACTACTTTTATTAAAAAGAATTTTCCAGAGGTCGAAGATGTCTGCCGGACGATTCCACGAAGCGCCGTGATGGGATACGGAAGCGCGACCCGCGGGCTGATCTCGTTCCAGGAACGGAAGATGCAGTTCGCAGCACCGGACTTCCTGGGAATGTTCAACTTCAAACTGGTACAAGGCAATCGGACTACTTCGCTCGATGGCAGCAATAAACTGATCATCTCGCAAAAAGCTGCAAAGAAATATTTCGC
>WUUC01126942.1_pt1 | contig 15054 bp, 16 predicted proteins | sample 6278441 | NCBI WGS metagenome assembly WUUC01 (sample SAMN13675441, study PRJNA597444) | soil metagenome | isolation source: soil | place: USA: Washington | collected 2017-10
ACAGGAGCTACAGGCCAATCGTTAGTGGCGCTTTACAGCTTCTGTGGTTTTTATCCGATGGCAATAAACTCACAATAGATGGGATAGCCCATACCTTTAATGGAAATCAAATTATCAGCCTGTCACAACACCATCATGTGCAATATGATGAGATCAATGCCATGACGATGCTACGCTTCAATTCGGAATTCTATTGTGTACTAAATCACGACAGTGAAGTAGGTTGCAAAGGCATATTGTACTATACTCCTGCTAAAATTCCTGTTGTGCTAATTGAGGGGCCAGAACTTACCGTCATGAATGACGCCTGGGACGTAACCCATATGGAATTGGAAATGAAAGATAGCCTACAGCTTGAAATGCTTCAGATGCAGCTGAAACGAATCTTGATCCTCTGCACACGAATGTATAAAAAACAGGGCACAATGGCCTTTATTGATGATAACCAGCACAATTTGGTACGCGAGTTCAATTTCCTGGTTGAAAAAAACTTCAGAGAATTTCATCGTGTGTCGCATTATGCAGGATTATTGTATAAATCGCCCAAGACCATTACAAATACCTTCAAAAGAATTGGAGAGAAATCCCCTCTTCAGGCAATCCATGATCGTATAGTATTGGAATCAAAAAGGCTGTTGCATTACACCAGGAAAGATATTTCTGAAATCGCTCATGAACTTGGCTTTGAAAATGTCCAGGGGTTCAGCCGTTTCTTCAAAAAGCAGGTGGGAATCTCTCCTACCGACTTTAGGATCAGTTGAAAAAGCGAAGGAAATTATCAGTTTAAGATTTAGGTACCGCTGAAATTGATTACATTAGGGTGCAACAATATTGTAATGTCATAAAGGATATTTTAAAAGAGCGGACTTTTCAAAAGCCTGCGCCATCAGATCCTGTTCATTGGCAGGAATCTTATACGCCTTGGCAACCTTTTTACATTTGCTTACAGTTAGCTGCACTTGAGAAATGATTGAAGTTGTTTTAATTCCTGATACCCTAAATATTTTTCCACTGATCTTGCCAGGGCAAAGCCGAAAGAATTATCTGTCTCAGAAATATTTAGTGTCAAACCTCTTCCGTGATAAACAGGATTAACATCAAAGGCTGATTTGTTTTTTACTGGGTCCACCTTTTTTAATTTCGAACTCGGCATCCTGTAATCTTCGGCCGAATTCGTCATCGGTTGCGACCCACAGCAGGTCTTTTTCAAGGCGAAGGATAAAATAATGCTTGTGTATAGGCACCCATCGTGACAGTGTGCGTTCCTTTCTCTATGTGCCACGAAGCCGGTATTGCCTGCATGATCATTCACTGTTCCTTAACGGATTATTTGTGAAGATATCATTCCTGACTTCCGGCGATAGTTCAACAAAACGCTGGTATTCCGCAGTATGTCCGCGATTATTTCATTTCTCGCGAAATACTCGAAGTTATAACCAGTTCTGTTATCACCGAAATCGGTTATCGGGATATTAGTTTTTTACCATCAATACCCGGCATATTTTCTTCATTCACCAGGAAGCCGGCGATAGTTTTGGTTTCAATGCGAACTCCGTAAATAAAATCTTCGATTATATCGTGTTTAATCCTCAGCTCCGTAAATGACCGGGAATTAGCCGGACTAAGGGTCGCAACAATACCATTACGATTAAACTCAGCCGCAAGCTCTTCCATTGCCGGGCGAATACTCTGTTCAATAAAATCTCTGACTGTTGGGCGGTTCTTGAATGAAATTATTTGTTGTAGAGCAGAAGAATAAGAAATGAACTATTGCACCTGGCTTAAAAAGCGCTTCAACAGTAAGGTAAAAGTGCAGCGAACTTCAATCCTTATTAGTAATCGTTAAATCTGCAAAATACCCTTCGGTCCCTATGTCCACCCAAAGGCCAATACTCCCTGATGCATTAGCTCCATGTTTCAAATCTTTAACGATAAGCGATGGCTGCGCATTTTTATCGATATATAATTTTGCTTCGCTATCCCTCACTTCAATTCTCAGAAGAATCCATTTATTCATTTCCATGTCTGTATATGATTCATATCGCTCCGGTGCTATCATTCGAAGTGTATCAAATTTGTAATGTGGATACGAATAATATTGAATTGAATGATTCCGTCTTACCTGGTCGTCTGATCGTGCATTAATCGGCCGCACATATATGCTCTCAAATTTTGAATTTGAATCATTCACCCGAAAAGCGATTCCAATAAAACCTCTTGCCATGCCCGGAGCGTTCGGCAATAATCTGCTTAACACTTTTACCTCGATTATCCCATTTCGAAAAGCCACGTTATTTAGTCGGATGAAAGTTGGCTCATCAAAAGCCTTCACCGATGAATCCTTTACCACTCTTATAGCCTTTTTGCCCATTATAGTAGCTTTCGACATATATACGTTTACAGCTGTTACATCATAACCAGGGAGCCTTATTTGCTGAGCATTCAATACTATCGACTGAAATGTCAGGCCAATAAAAATAAAAACTGATTTCATCGTTCAATTGCTTTTGAGTTAAGGCGCGTGTTAGTTAACCAATCGTTTCGCAGCAGGTTTGAATTTACCAACTATTTATTGATCCGGTCGTCGGCTACAGTATGAAATCTAATTTTGTCTGCTTCCATAAAAAAAGTATCTGTGCCCATCGAGATACTGGCAATAGCGGAGTCGCTGGCCCATGCCACGTATGCTATGTTATGGGTCACTGTCATCTGCTTCATTTCAAATGTTGAGCCAGTCGGAATGGCAAGGAAATACTCCGAAAAGAACTGTCTGATTTCATTGAGCCCTTTAAGTGGACCATTAGGCGTTAAAACCTCTGATTGATCCGTATAGTCTTTCATGATCTCATTCAGATCGTTGTTTCCGAAAGCTGTCAGATGATGTGTCAGCACTTTTTTTGTAATTTCTTCGTTCATAATTGACAATTGGAATTAATACACGATGTTTTTATTTTTTCAAAAAGGGTGTAATGCTGGCCCATACCGCGGGAAAGTTGACAAGGAATACGGGATGTGGCGCATTTGGTATAATACTTAGGTGCGCATGCGGAATCATTTCATAAGCGGCAACGACCGATTTAAGCGGCGCATTCTGGTCCAGTTCCCCGGCCATAACCAGTACCGGGCACTTGATGGAGGCAAGTGTTTTTCGACCCACTTCCGTCGAATTATACACTTTGTTCAATGATGTCAACCACTCATCGAACCGCTCTGACTCAGGCATCAGTCTTATTTGCTGTTTGAAGTATACACTATCAAGACTGAAAAGTCCCTGGCGGGAATTATCGAATTTCCTGAATCCTTTTTTCCATTCGCCGGCACCGATGGCGATCAACTTTTTTATTTTGGCAGGGTATAAAGCTGCCAGATAATACCCGGTATATGCGCCGTCACTGAACCCAAGCGCCGTCACACTGTCTTTGGTCACAGCGTCAATAACCGCCTTCACGTCTTCCGCCTTTCGGGCATATGTTGGCAGGTCTTTGCCCATCGAAGATTTTCCATGCCCGCGTGTGGAAATGGCAATGACCAGGTAGTATTGTGATAAGCTGTCTATAAATTGACCCATCTCGTAAAGAGACCCGACCACGCCACCATGAAGCATCAATAATGGCGCTCCTTCTCCATAAACTTCATAATATATCCGCGCATCACCAGAAGTGATATAATGTCCAGCCGGTGGGTTTGCACCGTATGGGATAGTGCTGGCGGGAAACCCAGGACCTTGCATGAAATAGCGCAAGTCGTTTTGCGCCTGGCTGCTCAGGGATAGGGCCAACTGGATTAATGTGGAGAAGAATAGAAACTTCATAATATTAAGTTTAGACATAGTCTATTTCGAATCAGCGCTCTTAGATATGGTAAAACAGATGCGACGTCTAGCTTCGCACCTGTAATGTTCGTCGTCTTATTTGTTCTTATTGTATATATATCGCGCTATTTTCCATTCACCGTTAACTTTTTGCATAACGAACAGCTCCCTGTTTTCATCTGGTACTGTTTGACCACTCGCTTTAATTGTCACTGTGCCTTTCGAGGTTGTACTGACAAATGAATAGTTGCCGGTTATCACTACTTCCCCGATGCTGAACTCAAGGTTGTAGGTGAAATTGTCGAACACATATTGATAGGTTCCTTTTACCTGGTCAGTTCCCACGGCAGTGGGTGCAGCATCGGGAAGCAACACGCCATCAGCTGTATAGAGCGCAATAACCTTGCCTGCATCGGAGGCATTCAGCGCATCGCGGTAGGCGTAAATTGCTTTTTCAATAGCGTCCTTTGCGTTCGCCTGGGCGTTTACCTGACCTGGAACAAAAAATGCAGCCGAAACGAGAACGAAAGCGAATATTATCTTTTTCATGTTTTATTTTTATATATTGTAATGAATGTTTTTCCTGGTGGTAATGATTGTAACTCAGAGTTTACCCTTGGCTTCTTGAACAGTAACTGTCTTACCTAAAGCGCCAAACTCATGTAAATCACCGAACACCTCAATTCTGATAGACTTGTCCAGGCCACCAACGCTGACAGGAGCAAAGCCGCTATCATTGATCAGTTCTTCGATTTGTGCATTGATGCTGGTATCATCCGTTGCATAAAAGAGCACTGCCTTTTCGGGAGTTTGATGGGCTGCATTGCCGAGCGACGCGGCACCCAGGGATCCTAATGCCTTGGCTAGTTTCACGCTTTTTGGAAGTTGGGTTGAAAGGATCTGACCTGAAGATTCGTTTTGACCGATAATCTTTTTGAAGCCTCCATTTTCATCTGGAGCGATGGGGTTTGAAGGATCTACAACAACTTTGCCTTCCAGTTCGCTGGCGTATTGTTTCAGAAATTCCTGGATGGGATTAAAATAAATGGCAAGAATGACAATATCAGCTTGCTTGATTGCATTTGGAATTTCCAAAGGGTTTGCCAGGTTTCCCAAATTTTGTGCGAGTGACTTTGCTTTTTCAAATGTGCGATCAGCAATAATTACCTCGCGATTTCCTTTTACAAGATTTGCTGCAACAGCGCTTCCGATGTTACCCAGACCAATTACGGCTACTTTTAATTTTTGTGACATGACTACTTCTTTTTTGTTATTAATAATTGATTTGTGAAGGCAAAGCTCAGCCATCATGGAGCTGTGATCCAATGACCTGCTTTAAGAAATTGTCTTAACCTGGATTAAGTTTTACTTCGACGGTTTGCTTATGCGACTACGCAAGCGGCTTAAAAATTCAGGTGTAATCCCCACAAATGATGCGATGTGGACTTGAGTGAGGCGGTTGAGGAGATGAGGATATATGTCGAGGAAAGACTCATACCGTTGCTCTGCTGTGGAGCTGATATTTTGAAGCAATCTTTCCTGGAGGCGGATAAAACTATTTTCTATCAATACACGAAAGATCCGGTCGAATTTTGGTGCGTCGACATATAAAGTTATAAGGTCATTGCGGCTGATTTGAAGTACGACTGTATCTTCCAGCGCATCAATATTCAATTCGGACGGCCTCTCGCCGTGGAAACTTCCCAAATCGTTTATCCAGTAATTCTCTGCGGCAAATTGCAACGTGTGGATGACACCTTTCTCATCGACTTTGTACATTCTCAAACATCCGCGAACTACAAAATAAAATTGATTGCAGGTGTCGCCTTCCTGGAGAATGTACTGCCGTTTTCGAAACAGGCGTTGGTGAAACCTGGAGCCAACAAGCTCTTTTTCGCGTTGGTTTAGCGGAATCAAACCGTCGAAGTAGCTAAGCAACGGCTCAATTGGAGAAAGTTGAGGACCAGGTTTCATTTCAAAGTACAGTCTTATTAAAGCGTAAAAGTCGTCAAATTTGAGAAGAATCGTTGTATTGTTGTCCGTCTTGACCAATTCATCGAAACTAAACCCAGTTATTATATTGCCATATTATTGCCGGCGCTGGACGACGTATGCCGGCAGATCCGGTCTTTCAGCGTCACTTCAACGATTCAGTGTCATCTTCCATGAAATCAAAAAGGCAAAGCTCCAATTTTTCCGCATGCTGGAATACATTGCGAAGTTGACACCGCCTCCATCCCAATAGGCGCCTAATGGAAAATGGCTACCTGCACTATATACAACTGCCTTGATCATCATTGACGCATTGCTATTATTTTATTTACTTCGGATAGCAAAGGCAGCGTCAAGGTGCATTTTTAATTTACGAATAGTTGCTGTTATGAAATCCTTTTACCTGCGCATCCGCTATTTTATCCGAAGCCTGCTCAAAAAGAGCAATAGCTTTTTTGTGATCTTCAACCATTAGCGTCATATATGCTTTATCGAATGCCTTACCATTCTGCTTATTGAGATTAGCCACTTTTGTTGGTGCGTTTCAGAAGGCTCACCTGGTAATGTAATATTGCGCTGGGCTGATAAACTCTTCACTCTACATTGGCTCCTGTATGGTCATGGACCACCATTGATATGGCTCTTTTAAAGGGTAAAATAATAGAATTAAAGGATCTTGGGGTAGATAGAATTATTCTTCACAACATAAATCGTATTCATAAAGATTTCATTAATGATTATAAAGTATAGAGAACATTCAATAGAGTTGACAAAAATGATTTGGCAGCGCATTTAAGTGGGCGAGTCCTGCTTAGATGATGGCACACTTCATGTATACTTTTAAAATGGAATGTTTTTCTAAACCTTAATTCGAGAACTATGGAAGTTTCACCCATCGAGTTTAACTACAGGCGTAAAACATATTATGCCCTTATTAGAAAAAGATGTATGAGCGCCAATAGCTATCATGTAAAGGTTATAAATAGCACCCTTGATAAGGTCTTGTCGGGGAATGACATCCTTGTAATCGAGAACAACGGAAATTGCTATTCTGCTACCTGTGTAAGTAACAGTGCCGTCAAAGAACTCGTCGATGCGATAATTCGTGGTGTGTTGAGCAGCAATACGGTCAAAATTCAATAATTAATGATTCTATTGGGGGATTAACTCCGCTGTGTACTTCCCGGAGTCGAGTGTTGCTTCAACGGTTTCCCTGGCCCAGGTATGGTGATGCTTTTAATATCCAAAATTATTTTTTATATTTATCCCGCCTTTCTTTAGTAGCAGGAAGTACCTAATAATTTACACTAATAGCTTTTGATTTTCTCAACCGATGAAGCTTTTAACCACGAAGGATGGGTGCTACCTCCAAAAAACACATTTTATACCGTGAACAGGATCCTGTCGATCTGTTATGAAAATGTAACGATCAGACCAGGAAAAACCAGGGGGATTGTGGTTTTATATCATTGATTATTAATTGACTATTCTTATGATTATCGACGCTCGTAAAATTGAAGACGGATCCATGCTGCATACCACTGTGTGCATCATAGGGGCGGGTGTCGCCGGTATCACTTTAGCACTTGAGTTCAAAAAGTATGATATAGATGTTTGTCTGCTTGAAAGTGGTGGCTTTGCCGCCGATAAAAACTCAAGAGATCTTGTAAACGGGGAAAATGAGGGGCACCCATATACATTTGGTGATGGTTCCAGGAGTCGTTTTTTAGGAGGTAGCAGCAACTGCTGGGGAGGCTGGTGTTCTCCTTTCACCGAAGGAGATATGGAAAAAAGGGATTGGGTGGCTCATAGCGGCTGGCCGATCAGTTTAACGGAATTAAAACCTTATTACCAGCGGTGTCACCCCATATTAAAACTAGGGCCTTATAATTACGACCCCGTGTTTTGGGAAAAGTCGATCAATAGACCCAATGTAAGCAGGGTGCCTTTTGTTTCAGGCAACGTCACCGATTCTATTTCTCAGTTCAGTCCGCATGTCAAAATGGGAGTTCTGTATGGCGATGAACTGAAGTCTTCCTTAAAGATCAGGACTTTCTTATATGCCAATGTTACGGATATCATTGCTGATGAAAGTGGCGAAACTATTACCATGGTACAAGTGAAAACTTTTTCCGGTAATTCGTTCCATCTCAAAGCAAAATTATTTGTACTGGCTACCGGCGGAATTGAAAATGCAAGATTGTTGCTTACCAGTAATGCTGTGCAACCAAATGGCATTGGTAATGAGAATGACCTGGTGGGAAGATTTTTTATGGACCATCCCCGTGCATTCGCGGGCTGTTTAAAGCTGGATCGTCAGTGGAAAAATAACCGCTTGTATAATATCCGGTATCATTATCACGACCGTACAGTTTCAGCACACAATCAGAATGTAGCCTGCCAATTTGTGTTAGCCCCTGAGCTATTAAGAAAAGAAGCATTGCTCCGCTCAAGGATTTCTTTGCATTCTTATTTGCATAGCGAAGGCAGCAAGGGAGTATTGGCCGCAACAAGATTCAAAGACAGGATATTTAAAAGGAGATCTGAAGGATTTAGCTTTCGAAAAGATCTTGTTTCAATCGTCACACGTCCATGGGAAGTTGGGATTTACGGACTAGGGACCAAATTGATTACAGGTCCGTTGGTAAAAGATGTGAAGTTCCAGATTATTATGGAACAAGCGCCCAATCCTTCCAGCCGCATCACTCTTTCCAATGAAAAAGATCATCTGGGTATAAGAAGGGTGAAAGTGAACTGGCAGCTCGGCGAATTGGAACAACGGACATTCAACCGGACGTTGCAGATCGTTGCTGATGAACTTCAAAAAGCAGGAGTGATTAAACACTATTCTTTAAACATGATAGAAAATAATGATTGGCCCAAAGAGTTGACAGGTACATGGCACCATATGGGCACTACCCGCATGCATGATTCACCTAAATCAGGGGTTGTAGATCGAAATTGCCGTGTGCACAATACAAAAAATTTATTCATTGCCGGCAGTTCTGTCTTTCCTACTGCCGGTTCTAATTTTCCTACATTTACCTTAACAGCGCTGGCTATACGCCTGGCAGAATTCATAAAAAATGAATTGACAAAAATCACGCAAATTAAGGGGTGAGCATTAACAGAGAAACCCTGCATATGCTGGCTTCCTGTTATTTCAAACATTTTTTTATTCCAGAGGAGTATGTTTTTCATAAAGCATTTTCTAAAAAGAAATGGAATCCGGACACCAATCAAGTATCCCTGATCCTGCAATGCATATTAAGTATCCAATATGCAAAATCGTTTCAGCCATTGTGATGGCTTGACCCATTTTTAGTTGTAACCCATTTGCTGATCTGCTTCCTGGGAAATAATGAAGAACAACGACTTGATGAAAACCTTGTGGACGTATTAACCATGCTCATTGCTAAATGTTGCACGAAATATAATATTGCCCGTGAAACGATCGCCATGTAACGTGACCATAACAAACAACTAACTGTCCTGGAACAAATATCGACACGTATTTTGATAATGGCGAGATTAAAAAGAACGTGAATGAATTACTGCAGCAGGACGTGCAATGAACGTTAAAAGAAAAAAAAGCAGACAGCAGCTTATACGTTTAGTAGTTGTATAAGCAGGTAGGGGCTTAAACTATAGCCAGTTCTATTTTAATTTTCCAGTTTCTGTTTTATAATATTGGATGGTATTAATCACGTCAGGCAGGTTGTTGTACCAGTTTGATTCCTGCTCAATGGAAAACATGCCTTTGAATTTTTGACGGGCGAGTTCAGTAAAAACAGCGGGAAAATTGATAACTCCTTTCCCAACCGGAACGTCTTGAGCCTTAGTGTCATTAAATGTTTTAATGTCTTTTAGATGGACTCCTATGATGTGGCCTTCAAGTTTTTTGAGACATTCAGCCGGATCCAGTCCGCTTCTTGCCCAATGACCAAGGTCAGCACAGCAACCGATATTCGGATGATTTTTTATTGCTGCCAGAACTGAATCCGGGTGCCAGTATAAATTGGGCCTGGCATGTTCATGGATAGCTACTTTGATTTGATATTTACCGGCCATATTATCGATCATATCCCATAAGTTTTTTTTAGGCTCGGATGTGATATAAGATAAATTAAACTCTTTAGCTAGTTCAAATGCCTGTTGCCATTCTTCCTTTGTTGACGGTGAAATAACTCCCATCGCCGTGATGCTGATGCCTTTTTTCTTCAGCCATGTCTTTAACTGGCTGCGGCTTGCTGCTGACATTCTACTACCGAAACTATCTGCGAGCCCTCCACCAAGAGGCTGTCCCCAGAATGCCTCGATATATTTTACACCGGCACTGTCTGCCTTGTTCAATGCTTGTTCCAGCGTAAACATGCGAAATGTCCATGTTTGTATACCGATCTTCCATTCATCAGTTACGTTGGTTGGTTGCGAGAAAGAAGTCTTGGATAAAAAAACAATTAAACAAAACAGGCCCAGACTTTTAATAATATTCTTTGTCATATTTAAAAGGGATTAAATTAATTACCATTTGTTCGCAAAAGAGCTTTCCATGAGCATTAGCCCGCTTATTTTTTTTTGTCATTAATCTGCTTAACAATGACAGGCTCCGAAGATAAAGAAAAGCATTGATGCCCGTCTATTGAGATGATAAAAGAGCCGTATGTAAGAAGATCGCCGTTTTCATGGGTTTAGGGATAACCAGGAATTCCGCATAGAGCAATCCCAGTACCTTTAAAAATATTATTTCCACTAACTGGCTAGCGCATGCATCCATTTTTTTGCTACTACTATTGCGAAATGAGGAATTGGTTTTTTTAGGAGCAACTATGCGGATAAAGTAATTTTGATGTCCTGAATCCTTCTAACAATAAGAAATCCTTTAATAAATACGGTATGGAAAGAATTGCAATTGTAACCGGCTCGGCCGGAAACCTTGGACAAGCGATTGTTAGAAAGTTTATAGAAGGTGGCTATCATGTTGTTGGTACAGTAACAAACCATGATGGAGCGCCAGTTGGTTTTCCCGGTGATGCTTTTGAAACCAAAGTAGTAGACCTAACCAATGACGAAGATGCGGTAGCTTTTACGAATTCGGTTATTGTGAAACATCATAAAATTGATGCGGCGATTCTTACAGTCGGCGGTTTTGCGATGGGAAAAATAGAGGATACAACCACAGGCGATATTCATCAGCAGTACAAACTCAATTTTGAAACGGCTTATAATATAGCTCGGCCGGTATTTGTACAAATGATGAAGCAAAATAGCGGTAGAATATTTTTGGTGGGGTCAAAGCCGGGTCTTGATGCGAGAAACGGTAAAGGCATGGTGGCTTATGGGTTGGCGAAGTCGCTTATCTTTCGGTTGGCTGAGCTGATGAACGCCGAAGGCAAAGATCATAACGTGGTAACCAGTGTTATTGTACCCAGCACCATTGATACGCCGCAAAACAGGAGATCAATGCCGGATGTGAATTTTAACAACTGGGTCAAAGCTGAAGAAATAGCGGACACTGTGTTTTATTATTGCAGTGAAGAGGCCAAAGCATTAAGAGAGCCAGTGATCAAAATGTATGGAAATGCATAATGTAGGCAGATAATGGCTGATCCTCTATTAACAATTTTTCGAATAAAAAACGATTGATTTTACCTTTCACCGCGCCGGTTTTCGGGCCGGTAAGCAGCTCGGCTAATTCCCGTTAAGCGAAACTGGTATTTATCTATTGGCTCCCAATCCCTTTACTGGCGGCACCTTGGCGCATTTATAGGCCGTGGCAGGTGGAAAAATTTTATACCGCGAAACCTCAATTTGAGTAAATTTGGCTGCCAAACCACTCCTGTGTATAATTTCTACGATAAGATCATCAGTCATCCCGAATACCACAAGCAATTGAATTGCGGTGGCGCATTGATTACTTTATTCAATTGCCCGCTGGAAAATAAGTTTCAGGAAATGTGGACTCATCACAACTATATTATGTATGTGATGGAAGGCCGTAAGATATGGCATACTGCACATGGCTCTTATGACCTTCGCAAAGGCTCATGTGTTTTTGTAAGAAACGGTGCCACGATCGTTGAGCAGTTTTTTGATGCCGTATTCTGTATCGTTTTATTTTTTGTTCCGGATGAATTTATTTGCGATGTGCTTAAAACCAAATCGGTGCCGCTTGATAAGACCGATAAGAAATATGAGCCCGTCATACCGATCGACAACCACGATACCCTGGAAGCTTTTTATCACTCCATGGCGCCTTATTTTGGAAGCGTTAAACCGCCAGATCCTTCTTTACTTGAACTGAAATTCCGGGAGCTAATCCTTGCTATCGCAGACAACCCCAGGAATACAGAGATACAATCTTATTTTTCTTTTTTATTGCACCAGCCACAAACAGTTTCGTTGCAAAGAGTAATGGATGATAACTATTGCTTTAATTTAAAGCTGGAGGAGTACGCACAATTAAGTAATCGCAGTTTATCCGCTTTTAAAAGAGATTTTCAAAAACATTTTAATACCACGCCCGGTAAATGGCTTTTAAAAAAACGTCTTGACCACGGCATGCACCTGCTTTCGAATGCCGGCAAAAGCGTTAGCGACGCGGCTTTTGAAAGTGGTTTTGAAAGTCCTTCTCACTTTAGTCGCTCCTTCCGCCATCATTTCGGGATAGCTCCGACAGCCGCAAGGCTACAACTTCCTGCCTGAACTTTTCAGTCAATTCTCTGGACTTTGCAGTAATGCCTTCGTCAAACAGCGCCTATACTTTTGGGTTGTTAATCATTAATCATTCAAAACTTTATTAAATGAGTACAAAACAAATGCAAGGCAAGCTATGGAGTATTGCGCCGACTTACTGGTCCCAACATTTTGAGCCGTATTTTTTGCCTGTGTACAAAAAGGTACTGGAGCAGTTAAAGCTTACTGAAGAGACGCTGCTACTTGACGCCGGTTGCGGAGCTGGTCTTTTCAGTTCGATGGCTGTCAGCGAAGGTGCCCAGGTTATCGGCATCGATGCAGCATCGGGCCTGCTTGAGGTAGCCCGTCAGAGAAGTCCTGAAAATAATTTCATGGAGGAAGACCTGGAGGCACTGCCTTTTGCAGACAACAGTTTCAATGTTGTCGCAGGTTTCAATTCATTCCAGTATGCAGGCAATTTTGAAAAAGCTTTACAGGAAGCGAAGAGAGTATTAAAAAGCAAAGGCCGCCTGGTTATTGCCATATGGGATAAACCCGAGCTAAGCGAAGCCACCGAGGTATTAAAAGCGATCGGTACTCTCTTACCGCCACCCCCTGCAGGCACACCTGGGCCATTTGCTTTGTCGGAAGACGGAAGGATAGAAGCAATCCTCAAAAACAACGGCCTTAAGCTGACTTATAAGTCTACCGTGGCTTGCCCTATTCTCTATCACAAACTTTCGGATGGCGTTAAAAGCTTTATGGGCACCGGTCCTGCGGCGGCCGCTTGTAATCATGCAGAAGAGAAAAAAATAAAAGAGGTCATTGCGCAGGCATTGCAACCTTTTCATCTCACGGAAGACCTGTATCATCTTCAAAACCAGTTCCTCGTTTTTATCGCGGAAAAATAATCAAACCCTTTACCAATAAGCACATTAATGGTGACGAGAAATACCGCGTTCGGGGATTTCCCGGGATTTTTATACGCTGCATTTTTGCGGCGTCATTAACAAGTGTCATTAAACCATTTTATACTATTAAACCTTATTTATGAAACAGAAGTTTTTTTTAGCATTTATCACAATCGCTTTAAGCGTATTTTCAGCAACGGCTCAAAGCCAGGAGCACCTTATTGTAAATGCCGGTAACGTCGAGCATATTAACATTGCCAATGACATGAACATTGTATTGTTACCCGGTGCTGAAACCGACAGGTCCATCTCACTCGATGCAAATGCTGCCAGTAAGCTTGACCTGGGCGTGTCTAACAATTCCCTGACGATCTCGGCTTTGAGGTCATCATCAAGAAAAGAGAAGCTAACAGTTTATCTCTATGTCAATAATCTCAAGTCGATCACCGTCGAGCGAAATACAGTGGTTAAAACAATGGGTGTATTGAATACGCAGCAGCTTGACCTGTTTGTCGATGGCGAATCGACGGTGCATTTGAAAACCAAGGGCTACGTAAAAGCATATGCGTTGAACGATGCGGAAGTTAAAGTGAGGTATATTTCACAAAACCCACTTGCTCGCAGGCCAGATCTCAGTAAAAAGTAGCAGGACGGTTCGGATATCAAGCAAAGTAAAGTAGGCCCAGGTTGTTTGGTGTGTCAGATCCCGGTGCAAAGCCGGGATCTTTATTTTGTTGGGAATATAATTAAGGGATAAATAGAGAGCAAGTTTATCATTGCAATTAACGGCAGGGTTCTGGTATGTTAAGTATTTTGTGCTATAAATTTTTATCATGAGAGGTAAGCCAGAATACGAAAAAATGCTGAGGGGCGAATTGTACGATGCCGGTGACGAATTACTCACCGGGATGCGGGTAAAGGCAAGAGCCTGGATGCAAGCGTATAATCAAACCAACTATGATAAGCAACTGCGAGAAAAGTTGCTGCAGCAATTATTTGCCCGGCTTGGAACCAATGCGGATATCCAGGCACCTTTCTTTTGTGATTATGGTTGTCATATAGAAGCAGGAGATAATTTTTTTGCCAATTTCAATTGCATTTTTCTTGATTGCAATTTTATTAAAATAGGCAATAATGTTTTTCTTGGTCCCAATGTACAATTGTATACAGCTTATCATCCCGTGGTAGCTGCGGAAAGAATAAAAGGTCCTGAATTGGCTGCACCTATCATTGTAGGCGACAGTGTGTGGATCGGTGGAGGTAGTATTATTACCGCGGGAGTCACCATTGGAAAAAATACTACCATAGGCGCGGGCAGTGTTGTTACAAAAGATATCCCGGCTAATGTTGTGGCCGTTGGTAACCCATGCAGGGTGTTAAGGGAGTTGTAATTGGCTAAAGTTAAATCCGACCACTCATTTCTTTCGATTGCCTCTTGTAACTAAACATTCTCCGGTTCCAAACCTTTTATTTGTTCATCCGTTAATATTTCCTTTTAGGCTGCCTGCCTTTACAACATCATAATTTTTATTTGAAAAACTGGCTTAATTTTACGCTTACAAGCCGCCAGTTCTTTTTAAGGATTTATAAAAAAACAGGACATGTTTCGTTCAATTGTATTGGTTACTGGTGGAGCCGGCTTTATCGGCAGCCACGTGGTAGACA
>WUUC01184528.1_pt1 | contig 15054 bp, 11 predicted proteins | sample 6278441 | NCBI WGS metagenome assembly WUUC01 (sample SAMN13675441, study PRJNA597444) | soil metagenome | isolation source: soil | place: USA: Washington | collected 2017-10
GGAAACAGGTTGAACGACTGAAAGACCATGCCGATCCGGCGCCGGACCGCGTCGATGTCGACGTCCGGGTGGGTGATCTCGACGCCGCCGACGTAGACCTCGCCGGACTGCGGCTCTTCGAGCAGGTTGATGCAGCGCAGCAGCGTCGACTTGCCTGAGCCGGACGGCCCGATGACGCACACCACCTCACCGCGTGCGACGTGAAAATCGATGCCGCGCAACACGTGGTTGGAGCCGAAGGACTTGTGCAGGGCGCGGACGTCGATCGCGGCGTCCTCGCGGCTACGGCCGGCGTCGGTGTCGGCAGCGGTGTCGGCAGCGGCCGGGTCCAGACTCATGCGTTCGCCTTCGCGTTGCGGGCCTCGAGCCGTCGTGCGAGGTAGCTCAGGGGGATGGTGATCACCAGGTAGCACAGGCCGGCGATCAGGATCGGGGTGATGTTGGCCTTGGTGCTGGCCAGGTCGCGGCCGAACTTGGTGAGCTCGCGCTCGCCGAGTTGCACGCCGAGAAAGAGCACCAAGCTGCTGTCCTTGAACAGCAGCACCAGCTCGTTGGTCAACGGCGGCACGATGATGCGAAAGGCCTGCGGAATGACGATGCTGATCATCGCCCGGCTGCTCGACATGCCCAGTGACCGAGCGGCCTCCCGCTGGCCTTTGGGCACAGCCTGGATTCCGGCGCGCACGGTTTCGGCCATGTAGGCCGCCGACACCAGCGCCAGCGCCAGCGCCACCTTGCCGACGGTGCCGCCCGGGATCTTGGCGCCGGGGAACGCCAGCGGCACCCCGATGCCCACGAAGATGAAGATGAGCAGTGCCGGCAGGCCGCGGAAGACCTCGACATAGGCCGCGGCGAGCCAGCGGTAGGGCGGCACCGACGACAGCCGCATCAGGGCCAGCAGCACGCCGAGCACCAGCCCGGCGGCGAAGCCGGTCATCGTGTAGATCACGGTGTTCTTCAGTGCCACCGTGATCACGCCGGGAAACATCTGGCGGGCGATCTCGCCGCGGGCGAAGTTCAGCCGCAGCGTCTCCCAGTCGGCCAGGGAGGCCAGGACGGCCAGCCCTGCCAGGAACACCGTGTACTGGACGCCCAGGCTGAGCCGGCGGCGCTGCCGGCGGGTCAGCCGTGGTCGGCGTGCGCCGGGGGTGCTGGCAGACGTCGTTTCGGCGCTCGAGGTGCTGGTGGCCATGGGCATCCGTTCGTGGCAGGGCTCGGCGGGCGGATGCGCGCCCGCCGGCCCGCCAGGATGAGGTCGGTCAGCTTGCCGGCTTGGCGCCGATCCACTTGGTGTAGAGCGAATCGTAGGTGCCGTCGCTCTTGGCCTTGGCAAGGGCGGCGTTGATCTTGGCGAGCAGCTCGTCGTTGCCGTCCTTCTTGACCGCGAAGCCGTACTGCTCGCCGGTGTCGAGGTTGGCTACGACCTCGTAGCCTGAGTTGGCCGGGTCCTTGAGCCAGCCGTTGACCACCGGCAGGTCCTGCACGATCACTTCGACCTGGCCGCTGCGAAGGCCGTTGAGCTCAGCGTCGGAGGTCTCGAACGACACCGGGTCGATGCCCTTGCCCTTGACGTAGTCCTCGCCGGTGGTGGAGGCCTGCGACCCGAACTTCTTGCCCTTGGCCGTCTCCAGTGAGGTGATGCCCGAGCCCTTCTTGGCCAGCAGCGCCTGGGTGGCGTCGAAGTACGGGTCGGAGAAGTCGAGGTTGGCCTTGCGCTCCTCGGTGATCGTCATGCCGGCAGCGGCGACGTCGCACTCGCCGGCGTTGAGGGCCGCGCCGGTCTTGATGTTCTCGAACGGGATGTCGACGACGCCCTGCTTGACGCCGAGGTCCTTGGCCACCAGGTCGATGAGGTCGACGTCGAAGCCGACCACCTTGCCGTCCTGCGCGGACTGGAACGGCGGGTAGGGCAGGTGCGTGCAGGTCGTCAGCTCACCTGCCTTGATGAATTTGATGCTGCTGGCATTGCCGGCGTCGTTGGACTCGTCGTCGCTGCTTCCGCAGCCGGCGAGCAGAACGAGCGCGCAGGCGGCGGCGGCCGCGCGCGCCAGAAACGTACTGTGCATGGATGCTCCCGGGGTGCGAGGAAAGGGCCATCCTTGCATTGGGAGGCGCCTTCTGTGGTCAGGTTCGCCACATGTCCGTGCGAGTGTTGTCCGAAGGCGGTGAGCCTGCCGTTAGCGATGAGCCTCCGAGGTGGCTGACGGCGCCGCGCTAGTCACCCTTACTGCTTGAATGCGCGCTTTATTCCGCGTATTTCCAGCGACTTCGTTAGCTCTTTTGTATACACCGGCACGGACAGAAAGCGCTTCAACCCGATAATGTCCGTTGCCTCGACCCAGCTATCAGGGTTAGGCCCTCGGCGCAGTCGGCCTCAACTGCGTCGGACGCGAGATTCGCTTGTGAGGGGTGAGCCGCGCATGAAGCTCCTGCACATCATCGCCACGCCACGAGGTGCCCGGTCACGCACCCTGGAGATCTCGAACGCCTTCTTGCAGCAGTTGCAGAGCAGGCACCCGGCGCTGGAGGTGGGGACGCGCGACCTGTTCGCCCAGGACCTGCCCCCGGTCGACGGTCAGAACATGGACTCGAAGTACCGGCTGATGGTGGGTCGCCCCATCGATCCCGAGCACGCCGACTCGTGGGCGCACATCGAGGTGTTGATCAAGGAGTTCCTAGCCGCCGACCTCTACCTGGTCACCGCGCCGATGTGGAATTTCAGCATCCCGTACGTGCTCAAGTACTACATCGACGCGATAGTCCAGCCGCGCTACCTGTTCGCCTACAACGAGCACGGCGTGCCGGTCGGGTTGGTGCACGGCAAGAAAATGGTGTGCGTCACGACCCGTGGCGGTGACTATTCGCTCGAGAGCCCGATGCACGCCTACGACGCTCAAGAATCGTATCTGCGCCAGATATTTGGCTTCGTGGGAATTACCGACTTTCGATGCGTGCACGCTCAACCGATGGATCTAGGGGCTCCGGTGCGCGCCGCCGCCATCGAATCCGCCACGCAGGCGGTGTGCGCAGTCGCCGACGACCTCGCTGACGCCTACACCTTGGCGTGAGCCGGGCCTAGCTGGCCGTGAGCGACCGGCTGCTCGACTGCTCTGCAGAAAGCGCTTGGGATCATTGTTTGACGGCAGTGCATTTCGGCGTCGCGTCCTTCCACAGCGATTGTCAGCGTCTGGCCTCGGGCCGTTCAAAGTTCGGCAAGTGTGAAAGCCGCAAACGTGATCTGCGCGCAGTCAAACGTCGATGATCTTGTCAGCGTCGACGCGAAAAAATTGGCGGACGTCTTGCGACCTCGTCAAGCGGAGGGCTAACTTTCACTGCCATACGGGGGGATTTCTTACTTATCCATCGTTGCCATATCTGGTGACGTCGTAGACATCGGAAGGGCCGGTTCACCATGACCAACGACCAGTCGCTCTCGCACGCGACAGTGGGCTCGATGACCGCTCGGTTGAGCGACCCGCTTCCTCAAGTCCAGGACCCGGACGAGTTCGTCAAGGAGCTGACCGCCGAGGTCCTCAACTCGGCCGCGGCGAACATCGGGCCGTTCTACGAGCGGTTGATCAGCAACCGCATCCCGCGTGAGGGCATCCAGGAGTGGGTCAAGCAGTGGTATATCGACTCGCGCATGTTCCCCTCCGTGATCGGGCAGATCGCCGCGAACGCCGGTTACTTCTACGACGCCCGCCAGGTGATGGGGGCGAACTTCGCCGAGGAGCTCGGGGAGTTCCAGCCCGAGCGGGAGCACCCGGTGACGGTCCGCCAGCTCGCCCGCGCGCTGGGGGTCAGCGACGAGGAGTTGGAGTTCGCCGAGCCGTACCCGGAGACGCTGCTCTACGTCGAGTACCGCCAGCACCTGGTCCGGGACTCGCACTGGCTTGAGGGCCTGGCCGCGGGCAGCTTCGCCATCGAGCTCACCATTCCCAACCGGTTCCGGCAGATCGCCGCGGCGTTGAGCCGGCAGTTCGACCTCGACGACCACGCTCTGGAGGTCTTTCGCATCCACGCCGGCGACGAGCGGCTCGAGCTGGACTACGGCGGCGACGACAAGCACGCCGGCGAGTCGCAGGAGCTGATCCGCAAGTACGCGACGACCGCGGAGATGCAGCAGCGCGTCCGGCTGGCGGTCTGGCGCTCCGTGCAGGCCCGGCGGGTGTACCAGTGGGGCTTGTTCCGCGAGATCTGCCTGCGCCGCGAGCCGGCCTGGCAGCAGCTCATGGACGGCACCGGCGCCGACGTGTTGTCCTGAGCCCGGCGATCCGGGCGGTATCGCGATGACCATGACTGTGTCGACGTCCACCGCGGCAAGCGTGCTGGCCACGCTAGAGGAGCGGTCCCGGCGGGAGCAGGCAGAGCTGGATCGGCTCAACCAGATCGGCGCGGCGGCGACTCGGGCCGCCGCACCGGGGTTGATGCTCGACGTCGGGCCTGATGTGGGCCGCCTGCTCAACGCGCTGGTCCGCATCGTCGGGGCGAAGCAGGTGCTGGAGATCGGCGGCTCGGTCGGCTACTCGACGATCTGGCTCGCCGACGCCGCGGCGGCCGTCGGCGGCCGGGTGGTGAGCGTGGAGCCCGACCCCGGCAAGGCCGAGCAGCTGCGCTACAACATCACCGCGGCCGGGCTCGCCGACCATGTCGAAGTGATGCAAGAGGACGTGGCGGACGTGATCCCGCGGCTGTCCGGCGAGCTGGACCTGGTTCTGATCGACCACTGGAAGGACCTCTACGTCCGCGAGTTCGACGCCGTCTGGCCGCGCATCCGGACCGGCGGTGTGGTGGTGGCCGACAACGTGCTGCTTCCCGAGGCCACCCGGCCGCGGATGCAGGCCTACCAGGAGCACGTCCGGGCGGCTCCGGGGGCGTATTCGCTCACCCTGCCGCTCGGTGACGGCGTGGAACTGACCTGGCGGACCGGATTCGAGGGAGGACTGGACGGGTGATTGAGCCGGTCGAGCATGTATGGGTCGACGGCAAGATGGTCGCCGCGCAGGACTCCGGGATCGGCCTGCTGACCCACTCGCTGCACTACGGGTACGCCGCGCTGGACGGCTTTCGCTCCTACCGGCAGGACTCCGGCGGGGTCGCGCTGTTCCGACTGGGCGATCACCTGGATCGGTTGCGGACCTCCGCGGCGGCGCTGGGCGTGCAGGTCGAGCACGACCGGGACGAGCTGGCCGCCGCGGCCTGCGAGGTGATCCGGGTCAACGACCTGACCGACGCCTACATCCGGGCGCTGGTGTTCGTCGGCGAGCCCAACATCATCTTCGCGCACTGGCTCAACCCGGTGCACGTGGTGCTGGTGCCGTTCGCCTGGACCGGCTACTCCGACCGGGACGCCGACGCGGGCACCACGGCGATGATCGCGCCGTACCCCCGGATCCGCGCGCACGCCCCGCTGTTCCGAGCCAAGCTCAGCGGGCATTACATGCTCAACGTGCTGGCTTATGGGCACGCCAAGTCCTCCGGGGTGCAGCAGGCGATCTTCCTCGACGAGCAGGGCACGGTCTGCGAGGCGACCGGCGAGAACGTGTTCGTGGTCCGCGACGGCGAGCTGAGCACCCCGCCGGCTGACCGGTCCCTGCTGCCCGGCGTGACCAGGGCGACCGTCCTGGAGTTGGCCGCCGACTTGGGGATGCCGGCGGGCGAGCGCGATCTCACGGTGCAGGACCTGTACGGCGCGGACGAGATCATCACCACCGGCACCGCGTCGGGGTTGATGCACGTGCCGGAGCTGGACGGCCGCCGGATCGGCACCGGGGACAACCCGGTGACCCGGGCGCTGCGCGGGCGTTACCAGGACGCCGCCCGCGGCCGTTGCGCGGCGCGGGCCGACTGGCTGACCGCGCTGTAAACGGAAAGTGAAGAGGCTCTGAGCCCGGAGGCGGGCTCAGAGCCTCTTTCACGTCTTCGGGGCCTGGCCGGCCACGAACCGGCTCAGGACCAGCTACGAACCGGCTCAGGACCAGCTACGAACCGGCTCGAACGGTCCTCAGTCGCCCAGTGAGGTGCACACGTAGATGTAGTCACCGCCGGCGCCGTGGTTCAGATCGCCCGGCACCTTCTGGAATCCATAGGGCGCGGACACGTCGGCGTTGTCGCCGCCGATCACGGTGACGCCCTTGAGCGCCACGTCGTCGTCGTAGGCCACCGGCTGGTAGCAGAGGTAGATGTAGTCACCACCGGCTCCGTCGTTGAGGTCCTGCGGCAGCTTGACCCACCCGGCGGGCGGCGCGGCGTTCTTGCCGTCGAGGACTTGGACCGCGGCGATGCACGGCTTGTTCGTGCCCTGGCTCTGATAGGAGCTCAGGTGATAGCAGAGGTACATGTACTTGCCGCCGGCGCCGTGGTTGAGGTCGTAGGAGATCTTGGTGTAGCCGGTCGGCGGTTCGATGGTGGAGGAATTGCCGCTGATGACGATCAGCTCGTCGAGGTAGTCGGGGTAGATCTGATAACTCTTGGACATCGACGGTGCCCACACGGTGTTGAAGTAGTTCTCCAAGAAGGCGTCCTGCTCATCGGTGGCGCAGAGCCGCCACATCTCAGCCATCGGAATGGTGGAGACGAAGTCGACGAAGTCAGGGGCTGCGGCGACGCTGGCCTTCCACGCGTCAAAGCCGTCCTTGCCGTCGAAGGCCGAGGCGGGATCGGTGCCTCCGATGACGGACTGGGTGGACTCGGAGTTGAAGTCGAAGCTGCTGACCGACTGCTCGTACTTGACTGACTCCTCGGCGCTCAACTGGCCGGTCAGCGACTGGTAGGAGGCCTTCGCGGTCTCGCTGAGGGAGTAACTGCGATCCACCTGCAGCTTGTTGGTGGCCGAGGACAGCACCGCGCGGCCGCCCATCACGATGCCGGTCAGAAAGTGGCTGCCGTAGCGGTCGAACAGATCCTGGGCGGCCGCGTTGGTGCACGGCAGGGCGTCGAGGTAGCTGCGGAAGTCCTCCCGAAGCAGGCTTCGCAGGTCCGATCCGGTCGGCAGCCGCAACGACCACAAGGTGATCGACTGCTGGATGCGGGAGAAGGCATTCTCGCTCTGGGTCAAGGACTGGGTGCTGTACTCGACGTTCAGCGACCCGCTGAAGTAGTTGTAGCTGCCCGAGATGTTGACGCTTGCGGCCAGGCTCGTCTGGTAGGAGTTGATCGAATTTCCGGTGGCGTCGTTGTAGGTGTAGTTGCTCTGCGCCTGGACGTCGACCACCTCGGGCACGCCGTAGGTCTGGCCGGCGACGGTCACCTCTTTGCTGGGCGACTTGTACCAGTCGAAGATCTGCACGGTGATGCTGTCGGCGGAGGCGTAACGCAGGAACGGGTTGTATCCGGCTCCGATCGCCTCTACGCCGGGGAGCACGTTGTCGGGGAGCTCTGACAGGACTCGCAGCAACTGCATGCTGGTAGAGCTGGGGGTCTTGACTTGCGATGACGCCATAGTCGATCTCTTTTCACCATAAAGCCTCAAAAGCGGACTCCGAAGGAATCGACCAACTCGGTTAAATAGTTAGACATTCCTCCCATATGGATCAGTCGACCCCCGCCCTTGAGATGCACTCGACGCGCGTTAGCGTGTTTTATGGACCTGTTGCGCAAGAAACGAGTCGAGGAGTTGCTGTCCCAGGGCGACGAAGGCACTGGACTGCGAAAACGGCTGGGACCGGTGGACCTGACCGGCCTGGGAGTCGGCGTGGTGATCGGCACCGGCATCTTCACCCTCACCGGAATTGAGGCGAAAAACCACGCCGGTCCGGCCGTGGTCATCTCGTTTCTCATCGCCGGCGTGGTGGCTCTGCTGGCCGGGCTCTGTTACGCCGAGCTCGCCTCTGGGGTCCCCACCGCGGGCAGCGCCTACAGCTATGCCTACGTCAGCCTCGGCGAGCTGGTCGCGTGGATCATCGGCTGGGACATGGTGCTGGAATTCGCGCTGGGCGCCGCGGTGGTCGCCCGGGGATGGTCGGGGTACCTGCAGAACCTCTTCTCGCTGCCGCCCTCGATCTTCGGCGATGAGGCGACAGTCAACTTCGGGGCCATGGCGATCACGCTCGCGCTGGGCGTCATCGCCGCACTGGGCATCAAGGAGTCGGCCAGGGTCACCAACGCGCTGGTGATCATCAAGGTGGCGGTCTGCCTGTTCATCATCATCGCCGGCGCGTTCTTCGTGAAGCTGAGCAACTGGAGCCCGTTCGTGCCGGAATCCGCCGGCCCGGTCAACGCCCCGCAAGGGTCGGAGCGGACCGTGGCGCAAGCGGTGCTCGGCCTGCCCCCGGAGGCGTTCGGCGTCGGCGGCATCCTCACCGCGGCGGCTGTGGTGTTCTTCGCCTACAGCGGCTTCGAGGCAGTGGCGAACATGAGCGAGGAGACCCGCAAGCCGTCCCGGGACCTGCCGCTGGGTCTGCTCGGAACACTTGCCATCGCCACCGTCCTCTATATGGGGGTCGCGATCGTGGTCACCGGCATGGTGAGCCACGGCGAGCTCGATGAGGACTCGCCGCTGGCCTCGGCGTTCGACTCGGTGGGGGCCAGCTGGGCAGGCACCCTCATCTCGATCGCCGCGGTCTGCGGCCTGACCTCGGTCATCCTGGTCTGCATCATCACCATGGGACGGATCGGTTTCGCGATGGCCCGCGACGGCTTGCTGCCCAAGTCGGTGGGCGCCATCCACCCCAGATTCGGCACCCCGGTGCGCATCACCGCCGCGATGACGGTCGCGGTGACCCTGCTCAGCGGCTTCGTCTCGCTGGAATCCCTGGCCAACCTGGTCAGCATCGGGACGCTGTTCGCGTTCCTCGTCGTGTCAGCCGCGATCCCGATCCTGCGCCGGACCGAAGCCGGGATCAAGCGTCCCTTCCGGGTGCCGTGGTCACCGTTCATCCCGATCCTGTCCGTGCTGGCCTGCCTCTACCTGATGACGAACCTGACCATCGCCACCTGGCTCCGGTTCGCGGTGTGGCTCGCGCTCGGCCTGGTGATCTATCTGGGGTACGGCTACCGCCATGCCCGACTGGCCCAAGCCGGGCAAGCCGATCCGCGGCAGGCCGACCTGGCAGGCCGTCGGGCGCCCGAGTGAGCCCGGGCGCCGGTTAGCCTCGCGGCAACGACGGCGGGCTCAGCGCACCGACAAGTCGTCGAGCTGGATGGATTTCGTCCCGGTGTTGGTGCTGCCCCGGTTGAGTGAGACGAACAGCTGGCCCGCTGTGACCACGGCCGTGTCGGTCACGCTGGCGCGCCAAGCCGACGGTTCGAGCTGACCGTCTGTCCAGGTCTTGTACTGGATGGTCGATCCGGCCACCCTCAGCCTCAACCATTGGCGTCCGGAGCCAACTTGTTGAGCGCCGCTGACCGTGTTCAGGTTCGTCGTCGTTCCAGCGACCGTCTTTTTGATCGTGACGGCCGAGGAGTTCGACGCCAGCTCCAGGCCATAGCCGGTACTGGGGCGGTAGCCGTTGCGCCAGCCGCCCGAGCCGCGGACGAAGACGCTGAGGTAGCTGACCGGTGTGCCGTTGTTCCAACGGTAGGAGAATGTCGTGTCGCTGTCGGCCCGAGCGGTCAGCCCCGTCAACTGCGCCCGGGCGTAGGCGCCGGCGACGTCGCTCACCGCCAACTGCCCGGTTCCGCCTTGCTTGGTCACGGTGCCCGAGACCGCGCCTGGCGCCCATGCCGAGCCCCACACCGAGTTGTCAGCGCCAGTCCAGCTGTCGGAGAACGAGATGTCGGCCGCGGTGGTGACCTGAAGGGTGTTTCCGGCCGGCCCGACGTTTCCTGCGGCGTCCAACGCTCGGACCGTGTAGGAGTAGGCCGTTGCTGGCGAGAGTCCGGTGTCGGTGAAGCTCAGGCCGGGAACTGTGCCTGGCAGGGTCGTCCCGTCGCGGGTCAGGCGGTAGCCCGTCACGCCCACGTTGTCGCTGGCCGCTCCCCAGGTGAGGGTGAGTTGAGTCGGCCCGACGCCCGATGCCGTTACGGCGCCCGGCGCTGAGGGCAGCGTGGTGTCCGGCGTCGTGCTGGCGGAGTTCGCCTTTGCAGGTGTTCCGGTCAGCGCAGAGTTGGCTGACCAACTGGCAGCCAGCGTGTTGTCGCTGGACCAGTCCTGCAATTCCAAGGACGGCCCGGCTCCGGCGGCTGAGGTGGGCCACGGGTCGGCGGCGGAGTAGGTCACGGTGTCGACGATGCGCTCGCCCTGACGCAACGTGAGCGTCCCGCCGGTGTCGTTCAGGCTCGAGGCGTACTGCCCGGCGACGAACCTGCCGCCACCCGGATAGGCCGCCCGGAATGAGGTGTCCTTCTTCACCACAACGGCGTAGGACTGCGGAAGCAGCACGGTGCCAGGTTGGATGGTCAGCCCGGCGCCGTCGAGCACCCAGCCCGAGAGGTCGACCGACTCGCTGGGAGAGGGGTTGTACAACTCCACGTATTCGGCCTCGGCCGCCCCGGCGGGGGCGTACATGATCTCGTTGATCACCACGTCAGGAGCAGGCGATTGCGACGCCGGCACGGGCTTGCCCGGGCCGGAGTTGGCGTTCACCACGTTGCGCCGGTCGGCCAGTCCGGTCAGGAATTTGGTGCGCGAGCCACTGGTGGTGTAGCCGCCCCAGACCGCGCGATCGAGGTTCCAGTCGCTCAAGTACGGCGTGCTGATGGCGTCCCACTGCTGCTCGTAGCTAGAAGGCACGAGCAGCTGGTCGGCCAGCGTGCGAAGACGCCGGTAGAACATCTCTCGCAGGTCGGGATAGCCCAGCATTGCCCTGGTGAAACGGTTGGAGGTGTCGGGGGTGAGGAACTCGCCCTTGCCGTCGTCGGCGTCGGTGGTGAAGGTCCAGTTGAGGTCCCAGTGCCACATCTCCCAGCGGCCGGTGCCCTCGGTGTCCCTGGCGACCCACCAGTTGTACCAGCCGGAATCGGCATGCCGCACAACGCTGTTGACGGCCAGGTAATTGATTAACTCGGGGACGTTGACGTTCTGGTCGATCCAAGCGCGCTGAGTTGGCGAGGCCGGCGCGTCCAGGAACTGGCTGAGCGTCCAGACGTCGCTGTGGTCCTCGTCCTCCCGGGTCTTCTTGTCCAGCCAGGGCTCGGGCTGGCACAGGGGGCAGCCGGCGGACGTGGTGGCAGCGAGCACGGCCGGCGATGATGTCCTTGCCAGCGAGCCCCCTTCTCCCTTGTAGATGGACCACCGTGAGACGCCTTGGGCGTCTCGCCAGGTCCCGTCCTCGAGCTCCATGACCTTGCCGACGCTCCAGAACTGCCCGTTGCGCTGAGTGCGGACCGGCAGGATGGCCAGGCGGCGGGCGCCCGCGGCGCCGACGGTGTTCCAGGAGACGTCGGCCAGCGGCTCGGGTTCGCCCATGATGGCGAACTCATCGAGCGGATAGGGCAATCTCGCGCCCATGTCGAAGTCGTGCCCCGACGGCATCTCGACCTTCCAGGCCACCTTGGGACGCGCGCGGCTGGTGTTACCCCGAATCCGCATCGCGACGTTGTCGTAGACGATCCCGTCGTAGGCGATCACCGCCGGCCCGGTCACATTGTCGTAGCGGTGGTTGGCCAGCAGGTCGTTGTAGACCGCGTCCTGCATGAACCACTCGAGGACCGGCAGGTTGGTGCTCACGGCCGGGTTTCGAACCACGAAGCCCGCGTAATTCACCGTCTCGCCCGCCGCCGGGTAAGAGAAAGCTTGACCGTTTCCAGCTGTGGCGTCGATGCGGTATCGAACCAGGCTTCCAGCTGACTGCCCGGGGACGGTCGCGCTGAAGACGCCGTCGCCGCTGCCACCGGGGCTGGCGGCGTCGTCGAGCATGCTGACCTGCAGGTCGGCGTTGAACATGACCTTGTACGACGCCGTCGCGGTGGACCCGACCGGCAATCGCGCGGTGAGGACCACCGGCTCAGCCGGAGCGGGACGCTGCGGAGTCGCTGAGACTGCTGTGGCCCGGGGCGGTGGCGCGGTGCCGTCGAGTGAGTTGACCGCGCGCGGCGTCCCGCCTGTTCCGGTGGAGGCCCCCCAGTTCTCGGCAAGGGTGTTGTCATACAAGAGCCCCCGCAGTTCCAGTGAGGGCCCGGTGCCGTCGGCCGCAGGAGGCCAGGGTGCGGTGTCGGCGTAGGTGACCGTGTCGATGACAGCGGCGGCGCCGTCGACGAGCGTGATCGTCTCTCCGCCGTTGCTCAGGTTTCCGGAGTAAGCCGCGACGGGCGCGAACCCGTACAGCGCCTGGAATCGAGCGGCGTCCTTGGCCACCACCGCATAGCCGCCGGCGGCGATGGTGGTGCCTGCAGGCAGGGTCACGGTGATACCGGCCGTGAAACTCCAGCCGGAGACGTCGACCCCGGCGGAGCCGGTGTTGGCCAGTTCGAGAAAGTCGTCCGAGTCCAGGTCGGTGCCGGCGTGGTAGTGCAGTTCCGATATCACCACTCCGCCGGGTTCGGCGAAGGCCGGCGTGGTGGCGCCGAGCACGCCGACGGCCATTGCGCCCGCTGTGAGAACAGACATGATCAAACGCGCGCGGCGCAGTGCCATGATGACCTTCCCCCCGGTAGGTGCACCGAACATAGAACCCGGGCAGCGCGTCCGGAGGGCGAATCGGAATTGCTGCGCTGCGTAGTTGAGTCGCTACTGGCGTTCCGGGCACACTGGGACGCCCGATGTCACATTCGCGATGCCGGCGGTGCTGTAGAGGTATGGACCTGATGCGGCGCGGAGGGGCAAAGGCTGCGGCCGTGCTGGCGGCCCCCGAAGCGGTGGCCGGCGCTGTGCGAGGGCGGGGCGAGAGGACGGAGCGCGTGGCGGTGTCGGGTTCGGCCTCCGGTGCCGTGCGCGCCGACCTGGACGAGATCTTCCGCCGCGACTACCAGCAGGTCGTCGCCGTGGCCGCCCGGGTGCTCGGCTCACGGGACCAGGCCGAGGACGTCGCCCAAGAGGTGTTCCTGTCCTTCAGCCGTTCCTCGGTGCCGACCGGCCAGGCCCGCGGCTGGCTCTTCGTCGCCGCCGCCCACACCGCGCTGAACCTGCTCCGGTCGGGGCGCCGTCGCGCGTCGCGGGAGGAGACCGCCGCAGCGGCAGAAGACGTCGTGGTAGCCGACGTGGCCGAGGCGGTGGTCACGCTTGAAGAGCGCGGCCGTGTGCGAGCGGCGCTCACCCGACTGCCTCGCAAGCAGGCCATGGCCCTGGTGCTGCGGCACAGCGGCCTGAGTTATGCCGACGTCGCGGCAGCACTTGATCTGTCCCCTGGCAGCGTCGGCACCACCGTGCGGCGCGCCGAATCCGCCCTGCGCAAGGAGTTGAACCGTCATGGGTCATCCGACTGAAGGCGTGCTGCGCCGGCTGCTCGACGAGCCGGCCGGCGTGAGCGACGCCGACCGCCAGCACGTTCCCGGCTGCTCGCAGTGCCTCGGCGAGCTGGCCGGGATGCGCCAGGACGCCGTCCTGGTCGGCGCGGCGCTGGCGAGCAAGACTGATGGCGACGTGGACCTGGCCGCGGCCTGGCGGCGCCTGAGCACCGCGTTGCCGGCCAACCGGCCCGAACATGCCCCCGCGCGCGCCCGGGCCAGCCGATCGCGGGGGTTGCTGCGCCGTCCGGTTGTCGCGGCACTGGCCGTCGCCGTGGTCTTCGCCGGCGCCAGCACGGCTGCCGCCAACGACTGGCTGCAGATCTTTCGGACCGAGAAGATCGCTCCGCTCAGCCTCACCGCCGGCGATCTGATCGCACTGCCTGACCTGAGCGCGTACGGCGACCTCGCGATGACGGGCGAGCCGAACGTGCACGAGGTGGCCAACGCCGCGGCCGCGGCAGCCGAAAGCGGCCTGGACGTGCCCGAGGTGACCGAGCTGCCCCGCGGGGTCAGCGGCGAGCCGGTCTACCAGGTGGGCGACAAGGTGAGCGCCACCTTCACCTTCTCGACCGAGCGCGCCGCGCAGGCCGCCGCGAAGGCGGGCACGACCCTGCCGACTCCGCCGCCGGGGCTGGACGGCAGCTCGGTGCGGCTGGTCGCCGGCCCGGGGGTGGCTCAGCTGTGGAAGTCCTCCGCAGGGGCGCCTGCCCTGCTGGTGGGTCGCGCCGTCGCGCCCACGGCGTTCTCCTCCGGCGTCGCGTTCGAAGTTCTGCGCGACTACCTGCTGTCGCTGCCCGGGCTGCCCGACGACGTCGCCGAGCAGCTGCGCACCTTCACCGCGGACGGCTCCACGCTGCCGCTGCCGGTGCCGGCCGACGAGGTCACCACCAGGCCGGGCAAGGTGAACGGCGTGCCGGCCACGGTGCTGCAGACCCGCAACGGGGCGCTGGCGGCCGTGGTGTGGGTGGACGACGGCGCGGTGACCGTCGTGGCCGGCTCGCTGGACGACGACGAGGTCCTGTCGGTCGCCCGGGACCTGCGGTGACGGCCGCCGACCTCACCGCCGTGGGCGACGCCGGAGGCAGCGACGGGGGCAGCGACGGGGGCAGCGACGCCGCGCGGCGCGAGGCGGCGCAGCTGGTCGCCGGCCTGCCGCCGGCGCCGGCCGTCTGGTGCTCGGGCCTGCGCAAGCGCTACGGCAAGCAGCAGGCCGTCGCGGACGTGTCCTTGGAGGTGGGCCGCGGCGACGTGGTCGGGCTGCTCGGCCCGAACGGGGCGGGCAAGACCTCGGTCATCAAGATGCTGCTGGGCCTGGTCCGCCCCGACGCGGGCGAGGTGATGCTGCTCGGGCGGCCCGCGACCGACCCGGCCGCGCGGGCCCGGGTCGGCTACCTGCCGGAGCTCTTCCGGTATCAGCCGTGGCTGAGCGCGGCCGAGGTTTTGGCCCTGCACGTCCGGCTGTCGGGGATCGAGGTTTCGGCGGACGAGCAGCGGCAGTGCTTGGCGCTGGTGGGCCTGGCCGAACGCGCCGGTGACCGCCTGGGCGGCTTCTCCAAGGGGATGCAGCAGCGCCTCGGGCTGGCGGTGGCGCTGGTGGCCGGGCCGGAGCTGGTGGTGCTGGACGAGCCGACCAGCGCGCTGGACCCGCTCGGGCGTGTGGACGTGCGCGACATCGTGCTGGCGCTGAAGGCGCGCGGCGTCGCGGTGCTGCTGAACTCGCACCTGATC
>WUUC01215450.1_pt1 | contig 15054 bp, 9 predicted proteins | sample 6278441 | NCBI WGS metagenome assembly WUUC01 (sample SAMN13675441, study PRJNA597444) | soil metagenome | isolation source: soil | place: USA: Washington | collected 2017-10
GAAGCGGGTGAGCTCACGCTGATCAACACGCTCCGCCTCGATGCCGCGGGACGTTGAATCGTTTTGCGGCGCTCGGGCTCATCGCCGAGGCAAACTTGCCTTCGACGTGGCTTGGCGCGTGCCAGCCAGCGCGCGAAGACTTCGATCGCTTGATAGCGCTCGGATTCAGGCATCTCGTCAGCGCGCACGGCGAGCCTTTCATGCGCGCGAGCGCGTCCGAGCATCCGCGAATCGGCAATTCGGCGCGTGCTGAACTCTGCGCCTACGACCACCACGCTTGAAGAAGCGCTCAGTCGGTGACGCGCTTGGGGCGACGGCTGCATTCGAGGATCTTCTTGCGGGCACGGATGGCGTCCGGCGTGATCTCGACCAGCTCGTCTTGATCGATCCACTCGAGAGCGATCTCGATCGTCATCTGCTTGGGCGGCGTGAGAATGATGTTCTCGTCGCGACCTGCCGCACGAATGTTGGTGAGCTTCTTCTCGCGGCAAGCGTTGACGTCGAGGTCGTTGTTGCGATTGTGCTCGCCGATGATCATGCCTTCGTACACGGGGGCAGACGGGCTGACGAAGAGCACGCCGCGCGGTTGCAGGCCGAACAGCGCGTACGGGATCGCCTCGCCTTGGCGGTCGCTGACGAGCGCGCCGTTGGGGCGCAACGACATCGGTCCGCCGTACGTCTGCCAGCCTTCGAATTGCGTGTTCAACAGGCCTGTGCCGCGCGTCTCCGTCAGGAACATCGAGCGGAAGCCGATCAGGCCACGCGAAGGTACGACGTACTCGACGCGGGAGCGACCGAAGCCCAGGTTGTGCATCTTGTCCATGCGGCCACGGCGTTCGCCGAGACGCTGGGTGATGGCGCCAACGTAGTCGTCGGGCACGTCTACGATGACGCGTTCGACCGGCTCGCTCACCACGCCATCGATCTCCTTGGTGACGACCTCGGGCTTACCGACGGCGACTTCGTAGCCCTCGCGACGCATGGTTTCGAGCAGGATCGCGATCATCAACTCGCCGCGTCCGTACACCATGAACGCATCGGGCGTGTCCGTCTCTTCGAGACGCATGGCGAGATTTTTCTTCGCTTCGCGCTCCAGACGGTCACGGATGTGCCGCGAGGTGACCCACTTGCCGCTGCGCCCGGCGAACGGCGAGGTGTTGACCTGAAAGCGCACTTTGATGGTGGGCTCTTCGACGCGAATGCGCGCTAACGATTCGGGCTTGTCTGGCGAGCACAGGGTGTCGCCGATTTGCACGTCTTCAAAGCCTGCGATCAGCACCACGTCGCCCGCCGAAGCCTCTTCGACTGGCGTGCGCTTCACGCCGCGCATCGCATAAACGACTTTGGCGCGCTCGTTGACGGTCTTGCTCTCTGCGATGCAAAGCAAGTTGTCGTTGGGTCGCACCTTGCCACGCCGAATGCGACCGACCGCCAAGCGTCCGACGTAGTCATCGTGCTCGACGTTGGTCACCAGCAGCTGCAGGGGCGCATCGGCGTCGGCAGTCGCCGGCGGAACGCGATTGATGATCGCGTCGAGCAACGGCTTGAGATCGACGCCTTCGTCGCTCATCGACTTCTTCGCGATGCCATTCTTGGCGATCGTGTAGATGGTCGGAAAATCCAGCTGCCCTTCGCTCGCTTCGAGCTCGCAGAACAGGTCGAACGTCTCGGTGAGCACTTCGTCCGCGCGCGCATCGGGGCGGTCGATCTTGTTGATGACCACGATCACGGGAATCCCGAGCTCGAGGGCTTTGCTCAACACGAAGCGTGTCTGAGGCAACGGCCCTTCCGCCGCATCCACCAGCAACAGCGCGCCATCGACCATGCTGATCGTGCGCTCCACCTCGCCGCCGAAATCGGAGTGGCCAGGTGTGTCGATGATGTTGATGCGAATGCCTTGATAGACAATCGAGGCGTTCTTCGCGAGGATCGTGATGCCACGCTCGCGCTCGAGATCATTCGAATCCATCACGCGATCGGCAACCGCTTCGTTGTCACGAAAGGTGCCGGTTTGCTTGAGCATGGCGTCGACCAGAGTGGTCTTGCCGTGGTCGACGTGCGCAATGATGGCGATGTTGCGCAGGTCTTTGCGCGTGGGGATACTCATGTTCGCTCCAGAAGGGCCGCGCTTTGCCATGGTCGTCTCGCCAAGGCAACCCAGTACCATGTGGGAAGAGGCGAATTAGCCCTGCAATTGCGGCAATGTGTGCGCCAGCTTGCCACCTCGCCATCGCGAAGACACGCCGAACTGCGCGTGAAGTCACCTAGCGACCATTCGTTCAACGAGGCCGTCGCCAGGTTACACTTCCGCGAATGGCTGACCCGATCAATCCGCTCTTGAGCTATCGCTTCGACGTCCCTTTCGACCAAATTGAAGCGCAGCACGTCGTTCCTGCGGTCACGGTGCTTCTCGAGCGATCACGCGCTCAGCTCGCCGAGATCAAGCGTGTGCAAGGCGCGCCCAGCTACGAGGCTTCGTTCGGTGCGCTCGACGAGGCGACTGAAGAACTCGAACACGCCATGGCCATCGTCGGTCATCTGGAAGCCGTGCTCACCACGCCCGCGCTGCGCGATGCGCACAACACGGTGCAGCCAGAGGTGAGCGCGTTTTACGCGCAAATTGCGCTCGACCCAGATTTGTACCGAGTTCTCAAGCGCTTCGCCGAAAGCCCCGCCCTGACAGAGCGCAGCCCCGCCGAGCAACGCTTCGTCAAGCTCACGCTCGACGACTTCAAGCGCCATGGTGCCGAGCTGGGGCCGGATCAAAAGAGGCGGCTCGAACAGATAAGCGTCGAGTTGAGCAAGCTGACGACGCAGTACTCGCAGAACGTGCTCGATGCGACCAATGCATTCGAGCTCGTCATCACCGATGAGAGCAAGTTGGAGGGGCTTCCCGCGAGCGCGCGAGAGGCTGCCCGAGAGAGCGCAAAAGCCAAGGGTCTAGAGGGCTATCGCTTTTCGCTTCAGCAGCCGAGCTACATCGCCGTAATGACGTACGCCGACGACCGGGCGCTGCGCGAGCAGATTTATGGGGCGTACAACACACGCGCGACTTCGGCGCCGTACGACAATCGCGGCTTGGTCGCGGACATCCTGCGCTTGCGCAAAGAGAAGGCGCAGCTGCTCGGCTTCGCCAACTTCGCCGATCTCAACCTCGAAGATCGCATGGCGAAGAACGGCCACAAAGCGCAGTCCTTCGTGGAAGATTTGCGCACGCGAACGCTGCCGCATTTCGAGCGCGAAAACCGCGAGTTGACCGAGTTCGTGGCCTCGCTCGACCATGGGCCGGCCGTGCTCGAGCCGTGGGACATGGCTTATTACGCTGAAAAATTGCGCAATGCTCGCTTCGACTTCGATGAGGAGCAACTGCGTCCGTACTTCGCCGTCGATCGGGTCCTCGACGGTTTGTTCATGTTGGTGGAGCGCATCTACGGCGTGCGCGTGGAGCAAAAGCTCGATGCGCCGCGCTACCACGAAGACGTGCGCTTCTACGTGATGCGCAACGAGACCGGGGCGCAGATCGGCGCCTTTTACGCCGACCTCTACCCGCGCGACGAGAAGCGCGGCGGCGCGTGGATGGCTGATTTCATCACCGGCATGCCCGGTAAGCGCCACGTTCATCACCTTGGCGTGATGTGTGCGAACGCCAATCCCCCCCTCGGCAACAAGCCCGCGCTGCTGACGCATCAAGACGTCGAAACGCTCTTTCACGAGTTCGGTCATCTCTTGCATCACTTGCTCGGTGAACCCGGCGTGCGCAGCCTGGCAGGCACGCGCGTCGCTTGGGACTTCGTCGAGTTGCCCTCGATGATCATGGAGAACTTCGGTTGGGAGCGCGCCATCCTCGACTTGTTCGCGCGTCACTACGAAACCGGCGCTCCCATTCCCGAAGAACTCCTCGCCAAGCTGCAGCGCACCCGCACCTTCCGCGCTGCGAACGCGCAAATGCGTCAGCTCGGCTTCGCAGCGATGGATCTCGCGCTGCACATCGACTACGACCCGGCGCGCGACGGCGATCCGCTTTCCTATGCGCGCGATGCGATGCAGCGCTACTCGGGCGTGAAACTGCCGCGCGACTACGCGATGGTGGCAGGCTTCGGACACCTGTTTGCTTCGCCTGTCGGCTACGCTGCCGGCTACTACAGCTACAAGTGGGCGGAGGTGCTCGAAGCGGATGCTTTCTCGCGTTTCGTCGAGGCTGGCGTGCTCAGCCGCGAGGTGGGAGGCGAGTTTCGAAAGCACATTCTGGCGCGCGGCAACGAGGCAGACCCGCTCGATCTGTACAAGGATTTCATGGGCCGAGAACCCACGCCCGACGCGCTGCTCGCACGCGCAGGCCTCTTGCCGCGTGATTCACGCCCGCCTCGGGCGTAGGGCCAGTCTGCGCAATCAAAGTCGCAAAGCCGGGGGAGCGGGGTACGATGGACCACGTACGTGGGCACTCGGCGCCCGCGTCAGGCGTCTGGGTCTGCGATCGTGAGTGGCTCGCTAAGCTTTGCAAAGGTGCTGTTCGTGCTGGTGGCGTGTACGACGCTTTCGGCGCGAGCCCAGCCCGCCGAGCGCACAGCCGAGCCACCGCCGATGGTTCCTGCGGCTCCAAGCGACGCGCAAGAGACTGCGCCGACTGGCGAGCCGGAGCGACAAGCACCAGCGCTCGAGCGGCGCGGCGCTCCGCCGGTTGCCGATCCGTGGGGCACGCCCGGCTCAGGGGCGCCGGTGCTATTCGTGGTCGAAGGCATCGACGACGTGGTCGCTGCGAAAGACCTCCAGCGTAAGCTTGCAGAGGCGCTCGGTCGTGACCTGGTGTCGCTCGTCGACGCGCGAGCGCACCGCGCTGAGTCCGTGGTTTGGATTGGCGCTACCGACAGTCACGTCGTGCTGCGCGTGACGCCTCCAGGGCGACCAGAAGTGTGGCGTCAGATGCCGCGCGCCAAGCTCGGCCCAGATCCCGGCGCAGAGATCGTACGCGCCGTGCTCGAGATGTTTTGGGTCGATCACTTCGCGCGCCTGGATGCGGCTGAGGTCCAAGACCCGTTTTGTCCGCGCGGCATGATCTGCTTGGACGCGAGCCGGCGCAATCCATGGCCTCAAGCGCCTGAAGTCGAAGTGCTCGACCCTTGGGATACTTCGTACCGCCGCTTCTACGGCTTCGATCCTTTCGTCTACAACTACCCGCCGAGCGCAGCGCTCACGGCGCCTCAGCCCAGCCGTCAGGTTCGGGCTCCGCAACTGCACGACGGCCTGGACGGTGACGAGTACCGCAACGACTACGCCATGGATGCCGTGATGGGTGGTGGCGTGCACCGAGGCGGTGCCTTCGTGCGCTACGAGTTGGATGCCGTGCGTCGCTTTCCGCGCTTTGACTTCGGACTTGCCTTCATCGGCGGCCGCGGTCAGCCCGAGCCCGCAAGTTACGCGCGCCGAGCGATCACGGCGATGGTGGCGCGCCGCTTTCTCTCGCCCGCATTCGAGCTCGATCTCGGCGCCGCCTTCGGCACGTTCTTCGCGACCCATCAGCACAGCCCGGTCGACGTGCGCCCCTATCTGCGCGGCAATGCGAAGTTCGCGCTTCCGCTCGGCCCGACCTTCGACATGCTGGTGCAGAGCGACCTCGGGACGACATTCATCTCGGTATCGCGCACCGGCGTCGTCGAATACGCGCTGTCGCTCGGGCTGCGCCACCGCATGTAGAGGTGGGCTGCCTGCAAGCTCTGCTGGACTCGCGATGCTTTGAAGCCCGCGCGCTCGCGCTCAGCCTTCGCCTGCTGCGTCTGACAGCTCGGCTGAATCTGCACGAGCGGCTTCGATCTCTTGCTCAGTCGCGTCGCGTACTCCGTCGATCGTGACATCCCAGATCAACGTGTAGCCAGCGAGCGGATGGTTCGTATCGACCACGACGGTCTCGTCGTGCACTTCGATCACGTGCATCGTGAACTCGTTGCCGTCGTCGTCTTCTGCGATGATCTCGTCGCCGAAGCGAACACCGTCTGGGTTGGGGAGCTCGGAACGGTCGACTTCGAAGATCGCTTCATCGTCGGCGACACCGTAGCCATCTTCGGGCCGAACGGTGACGAGCTTCTTGTCGCCGAGCGACAGCCCTTCGAGGCCTGAATGCAAACCCGGAAGAATCGGGGAGTAGCCGTGCACGTAGCAGAGCGGTCCTATCTCCGGATCGCTCGACTGTTGAATCACATCACCGTCTTCATCCCTGAGGACGTACGCGAGCGTGACGTGCTTGCCAGCGCTGATCTTCGTCATCGAGCGACTGTATGCTCGCGCTCCGATGTTGTCGAACATGTCTCTCGATTCTACTACGCGAACAGTTCATCGACCGAGGTGACACGCCCTGCAAACGCACTCGCCGCGACGGTCAGTGGGCTCGCCAAGAACATTTGGCCTGGGCCACTGCGGCCTGGAAAGTTGCGGTTAATGGCGCTGATCGTGACTTGCTTCGCATTCTGCGAGGCCCCGGGCCCGGCATTGATGCATGCGCCGCACGATGGCTGAATGAGCGACACCCCTGCCTTGGCGAACAGCTCGAGATAGCCCTTTTTCTCGGCGTACTCGCGGATGTGTTGCGAGCCGAACTGAACGAATGCCGACACTCCCTCGGGCACGCGCATGCCCCGTTCGAGCGCCCGCGACACGACGGAGGCGTACATGTCCATGTCGGACTTTTTGCCGCCGGTGCAAGAGCCCCCGTACGCGATGTCGATCGGGCTGCGATCTGCGAGCTCGCCGATGGCTTTGCCATTGCGCGGATCGCCGGGCGTCGCGACCATCACCGGGATCTGCGAGAGGTCGATCTCGAAGTCGGCGAGGTAGCGCGCGTCGGCATCGCTCTGCATCAGACTCGCCTTGAGAGCTGCGCGATCGAGGCCCTTGCGCATTGCGAGCAGGTAGTCGATCACGACATCGTCGGCCGCGATGATGCCGGTGAAGCCGCCGGCTTCGACCGCCATGTTCGTCAACGTGGCACGCTCGTCGAGCGGCATGCTGGCCAAAGGCTCACCCGCGAACTCGAGGACCTTACCGATGCCCTGGCTGCCGCGAAAGAACGGTTGGCTCAGGATGTAGAGCATCACGTCTTTCGCGCACACGCCCGAGGCCAGGCGGCCGGTCAGCCGAAAACGCACCGATTCTGGCACCCGTACGCGAACGTCGCGTGTGTACCAAGCGTTCGCCATGTCCGTGCTGCCGACGCCGTAAGCGAACGTCCCGAGCGCTCCGGCCATGCACGTGTGACTGTCGGTGCCAGTGACCACTTGCGAGGGCAGGGCGATGTCTTCGATCACGGCGTTGTGGCAGATCGCGGCCGAGCCACCTTGCGGCACTTCGCCGTAGTGCTTGAGGCGATGCTTGTTGGCGAACGCTTCTTGCGTGGTCGCGAGGCCATTTGCCTTCTCCAGCAGACCCATCTTCTTCTTTTCCTCGGGCATGACGTCGCCGAGGAACGTGAGATGGTCGCGGAACGTGAAGACGCTGTCTTTGTCGCTGATTTGCGCGTCCTCGCCCAGTGCGCTGCGGAATAAGGCCTCGGCCATCGGCGACACGTATTCGTGGCTGAAGCGCACATCCGTACGAATGAACAGCGCGTCGCCGGGCGTCACCGCCTTCACGCCCAACAGCTCTTGCTTGGCGTCGACCACGGCGTGCTTGGCGATGATCTTCTCGACCAGCGTCATCGGGCGCGCATCCGTGGTGATCGCGGGCGGTTTGATCTCACCGCGCATGCGGCGCTGGTTGTACGCAAACAAGCCGCCCTCGCGCACGATGTCTTGGCTGATGGTGTCGAGGCCCTCGGTGAACGTGGAGAGCGGAAGCGTTTCGCCCTTGCGAATGCGATCGATCAACGAGAAGTCGGTCGAGGTGAGCAAGCCGATGTTTTGGCAGTTTTGCCCGTAGATCTTCTCGATGCTTTCGGCGATCACCAGCTCGATGCCGGCGCACTGCTCGGCAAATGGCGCCTGTTCGCGCGAGCTGCCGCAGCCCTTGCTCTTGCCGCTGACGATGACACTGAAGCCGCCGTTCTTGATCGCATCCTTCGTGATCACGCCCCCGCGCAAGCCGACCAACGCGTACTCGCCCAGTGTTTGGTCGTAGTAGAAGCAGACCCAGCCGGGCGTGATTTCGTCCGTGCTGATGTTGTCGACGAGCTTCATCGACGGCTCCCACGACAGGTCTTCGCCCGCGAATTGGCGCCGAATCAACTCGGGATCTTCGGTGAGATAGAGGATGCGGCCGGTGATCTTGATTTGGCTGGGACGGGTCATGGTGCGCGTTCACTGTAACAAGCGGAGCTCGGCTGCCACGTTTGCTTCCTCACGTCATAGCGGAAACGTGAATATTTCCCGGACAAACAGCCGCTTCGCGCACGTGCTAGACCGGAGCTCTATGAGCCTCGTTCTGCAAAAACACGCCTCTTTTCCTGGTGTCGAAGGCCCAGTGCTCGTGGTCGTGATGGACGGAGTCGGCTACGGGCAGCGCGATGATTCCGACGCGGTTTGGCTGGCTCGGACACCTAATCTCGATTTGCTTCACGAGCAGTGCCCGAAGACCTCGTTGCGGGCACACGGCGTGGCGGTCGGCATGCCGAGCGACGGCGACATGGGCAACAGCGAGGTTGGCCACAACGCGCTCGGCGCTGGGCGCGTGTTCGATCAGGGTGCGAAGCTGGTCGCGCAGTCGCTAGCTGCTGGAGCCATGTTCGAGCGTACGGAGTGGAAGGCGCTCACCGCTCGGGTGCGCGAACGCTCCTCGGCGATGCACTTCATCGGTCTCTTGTCGGATGGCAACGTGCACAGCCACATCGATCACTTGCTGACGATGATCAAGCGCTGCGACGCCGAAGACGTGGAGAAACTGCGGGTGCACGTGCTGCTCGACGGGCGCGACGTGCACGAGACAAGTGCGCTGCTCTACATCGAGACGCTCGAGGAGTTGCTCGGCAGCGTGAACAAGCGAGCGAGGCGCGACTACCGCATCGCCTCGGGCGGTGGGCGCATGAAGGTCACCATGGACCGCTACGAAGCCGACTGGTCGATGGTGGAGCGCGGCTACCTGACGCACGTGCACGGGCAAGCGCGAGGCTTTCGCAGCGCACGCGAAGCGATTCAGACCGCACGCGACGAAAAGCCTGGCATCGGCGACCAAAATCTACCGGCCTTCGTGATCGTCGACGAGACGCAGCAGCCCATCGGCAAGATCGAAGATGGCGCCAGTGTGGTGCTCTTCAACTTTCGCGGCGACCGGGCGATCGAGATCAGCCGCGCGCTGGAAGAGAAGGACTTCAACGTCTTCGAGCGTAAGCGCGTACCAGACGTGCTTTACGCGGGCATGATGCAATACGACGGCGATCTGCAGCTGCCCAAGCACTTTCTCGTGCCCCCTCCCACCATCGACCGCACGCTCGGCGAGTATCTAGCGCGGGCGGGCATCACGCAGCTGGCGATCAGCGAGACGCAGAAGTTCGGCCACGTGACTTACTTTTGGAACGGCAACCGCAGCGGTAAGTTCGACGACAAGCTCGAGAACTACGTGGAGATTCCGAGCCAGACCTTACCGTTTGAGGAGCGGCCCTGGATGAAGGCTTCAGAGATCACGGACGCCTTGATCGCCGAGCTGCGCAGCGGCAAGCACCGGCATCTGCGGGTGAACTACGCGAACGGCGACATGGTCGGGCACACTGGCGTGCGCGATGCGGCCGTGCTCGCCGTGGAAGCGGTCGACTTGCAGCTCGGGCGCTTGATGCCCGTGATTCGCGAGCTAGGTGGAGCGATGATCGTGACCGCGGATCATGGAAACGCCGACGAGATGTTCGAGCTCGATAAGAAGGGGGCAATTGCCCGCGACGAGAGCGGGCGCATGAGGGTGAAGACGAGCCACACGCTCAATCCAGTACCGTTCTTGCTGTACGCCCCCGGATATCAGCTGACGATCGACATGCAGGTCGCCACGCCGGGCTTGGCCAACGTGGCGGCGAGCGTGTTGCACTTGCTAGGTTACGAGGCGCCCGAAGGTTACTACGCGTCGCTTATTGCAGCTCGCTAACGGATGCGGCGGCCGCTCATGCGTTCTGCTGCAATCAGTTCGACACGGTCCAGACACAATCGTGCGCACTTGCGTTTCGCCACTCGCGCCCTGCGCGCGCGTCACGATTATGGCTGAAAAATGACGTTGTTTCCTACCGGCGGGAAAGATCGAAAGCTCTGGCTTTCGCGGCGGCGTTAGCGTCTACCTAGCGTGGCGCTCTCGAGACCGGGAGCCCGCCTCGGAAAGCCCTTCCATGAACCTTGCTGAAGTACGTCGTACGTTGCTCCCCGCGCAAAGACGCAAAGTGTTGCGTCGGCCCTCCCATTCGAACGTTACCGTTACCCGCGATGAGCCGCTGCGCTTTGCGTCCGAAGCCGATCGCCTCGCCTCGTTCCAGCAAAGCTTGGACGAGCTGCTCAAAGAGACGGAAGAAAAGCTCGGCGCGCAGGACGTGGCTCACATACACCGCATCCGCAAACTCTCCAACGTGCTGCAAGTTGTCGGCCGAACCATGTTGCACGTTAGCGTCGAGCCATTCTCGTTCGGCGTCGGCGTGGCCACTCTATCCGCGCACAAAGCCCTCGAACTCATGGAGATCGGGCACACGGTTTTGCACGGCGCATACGATAAGCTCGATGGCGCCGAACCTTACCGTTCGAAGACGTTTTGCTGGCGCGCTCCTATTGATGAAGGCAGCTGGCGCACGGGGCACAACGTTCGTCATCATCAGTACACGAACATCGCCTCGCGAGATCCTGATCTGGACTTCAGAGGTCTAAGGCTTAGTGCGCGAATACCTCGCAAGCGTCTGCACGCGCTTCAGCCCTTCAGCAATTTCCTTACTTGGACGGGATTTGCCAACGGCATCAATCTCCACGTCACGGGAATGCTCGACATCTATTTCCCCGACGGCGCCGCAAGTCGCGATTGGCAGGCGATTCGCAAAGCGCATGCGGCGTTCCTGCGTAAGTACTTGCGCTATCACGCACCGGAATACGTCGTTTATCCGGCGTTGGCCGGTCCGTTTTTCTGGAAGGTGCTGCTCGGAAACATTTTTTCGGAAGTGGCGCGCGACGTCTTTGCGGGCGCCGTCATCTACTGCGGCCACGTTGGGGCGCACGACTATCCTCCGGACACGCGCGCTGGTAGTCGCGCAGTCTTCTACGTGATGCAGGCGGAAGGCGCGTGGAATATCGACTTGCCTTACGCCTTGTCCGTGCTGGCAGGCGGTCTCGACAAGCAAATCGAGCATCACCTATTTCCGCGCTTGCCCCCGAATCGGCTGCGCGAGGTGGCGCCACGCGTCCGGGCAATTTGTGAGGCGCACGGAGTTACCTACCGCTCCGATCGTTGGCCTGGCCGGCTTCGCACCTTGGCGCGCCAGCTCAGTCAACTGTCACACCACGGTCTCTGAGCGTCGCGTCTGAAGGCGTAGGACAACGGACGACGTCGTCCTTAGGCTTTGGCCTTCGGCTTCGTTTTGGCCTTCGCCTTTGCCTTGGCGGCAGGACGCTTGACGGGAGGCGGTGCTTCTTGGGTAACCGACAAGTGCTCGATGGCGGCTCGCACCAGGAAGTTGCGCTCACCCGACGCAAAGCGGATGCGCATGGTCCCCTTGTCGCAAGAAATCACTTCGCCGCTGCCCAGCTCGGGGAGCTTGACGTGCGCAACGAACGAACCTGATTGCGGTATGAACATCATGGGAATCCTCCTGACGCGCAAGCGTAAGAACGGCGCGATCAAGCGTCTTGATTGACGAGGAGGCGTCCGAGTAGGGCGAATCCGTTTTGAAAGCGATGGGCCATCTTACGCCCTGCGTCGTCCGAAGAGCGAAGCAATTCTCGAGCCGTATCTCGCGCTGACGTCATCGGCTGGCGATCGTCGCCGCGACCGGCTTTCTATCCCGCTCGCACCAGCCACGGGCTTGTCATCGCGTCGATCGGAGGCGCAAGTCGCGCCGGTGAGCGTCTGTCGCGCTCGCTAGCGCAGGTGCTGCGCCGCCTTTTCGTCCACTCGTTGCGGGGGCGAGTGTGCCCACAAGTTACGCAGGCTCGGAGCGGTATTGAGATTCATTATCATTAACTTGGCGGGAACCGGGCCTGGATCTGCGAAGCAGCGCCTTGTAATTGCGCAACTTTCCAGCCCCATTCAGCGCTGCTCCCTGAAAGGGCTAATGAAAATGCTTGTCATTATCGACAGTGCGTCTACCGCTCTGCACGAGGGAGCGAAAACCTCCTTCCACAGCAGGAGTGATCATGACGGTTGGAGACGAGGCTCGCGGCGCCGCAGCCTTTCGTAGGTATCTACTGGCCTTGGCCACAGCGCAGTCGCTGTTGTTCGCAGGCGCGTGCAGCGACGAAGACGCGGCCGATCGCGATCGGGACCAGGACGAAGCCAACGCACCCGACGGTGGGAACAACAGCGATGGCGATGACGGCAACGACGAACGCGATGCGGGGAGCGACGCTGCCACTGACCCGACCGACGACGACGGCGGCAGCGATGAGTCCGATGGCGGAAAGACGGATCCGGACGCGAGCGCGCCGCGACCTCCCATCGTGATCGGAGACGGAACACCTCAGGTCGTGCCAGTCAGTCCGACCGGCCATGACCGTTTCTACGGCGTGACCTATGACCCGGCCGGCAACATCTACGTCACCGGTCAGACGGGCACGGGCACGGCTGCAGAGACCGACTATGCGCTGCTGCTCGGCAAGTTCTTGCCCACGGGCATGCCCGACACCAGCTTTGGAAGCGCTGGCTTCATCACGCTCAACGTGGCGGTTGGTGGGAAGGGGGCAGAGGTCGCGCGCGGCATCGTCGTCCAATCCACGGGCAAGATCGTCATCGCGGGCACCGCGGAGCACGATCCGGCTGCGGCGGGCGTTCTCGCGAACGATACAGACGTCGTACTTGCCCGGTTCAACCCGGACGGGACGGTCGATGCGACGTTTGGCGTGGACGGTGTCGTCCGCCACGACTTGGCGACGGGCATCATGTCCATGAACAGTCAAGGCCAGCCGTCCATCGCTGGCGCGGATGCACAGTGGAGTCTGAGCCTTGCGGCCGAAGACAAGCTCGTGGTGCACGGTGCGCAGCTTGCGCAAGGCACGAAGGCGGGAACGGCTGATCCTCGCACAGACAGCGACTGGGCCCTGTTGCGGCTCAAGGACGACGGCAGTCTGGACGAGACGTTCGGCACGAATGGTAAGGTCACGCTGGACATCGGCGAGGCCAACGCATCGTCGCGCTCCGCCACGGTTCTTGCCGATGGAAGCATCATCGGCACGGGTTACACCACGACCAACGTGCTCAACCCCATGGCAGATGCGACGCAGCAGCCCGTTTTGTACAAAGTCACTCCGACCGGACAGTTTGACGCTACGTTCGCGACCGAAGATCAGTGGGACGTCGACGGCGTGTACTTCGACTTTACGGTCGCGCCACCGGCGCGCGGCGAAGCCTATGGCGCAGCGCTTCAAGGCGACAATCTGGTGACCATGGGCTACGGCCCCACTCAAGTTCCGGGAGCCATGGGTAGTGACGTCGTGTCATTCCGCTTCACGGGAGCCGGAGCGCACGACAAGAACTACGGCACGGACGGTGCGACCTGGGTGGACGTGGCTGGCTATGCGGACAATGGACGCGCAGTGCTTGTGCTGCCCGACCAGCGCGTGCTCGGTATCGGTGGCGGGCGACCTGCGCCCAGCACGCCTCCGGCGATGGGAAATCCGCCAAGCGACGCCCTTCTCGTGCTGCTGACGGAAGACGGTAAGCCAGACGAAACATTCGGTATGGGTGGTATCCGTACTTACGACTTGAACAGTGGAAGCGGCGACTTCTTCTGGGCAGGTGCGGTGTCGCCAGACCAGAAGCAAGTGACGATTGTCGGCGTGCGCGGTGCTCCCACGGGCGAGAACGACGACGCGGCGATCCTTATTTTGCCTTTGGAGTAGTTGGATCGAACACGCTTGACGTCGGTGGTCCGGGGGTGGCTCCGGACCACTCGCTGTTTGAGGCTACGGTTGCGGGTGAGGAATTCTCATGAAGCACTCTGTTCCATGGCTGCTGGTCTGCATGCTGACGACCTCGTGCGAGAAGGCAGTCCCGTATGAAATCGTCACGCCGGGAGATCGCCCACCTCCGCTGACCCCCGCACCTTCGCCTGATCCCGGCGATCATGATGGTTCGCAAGTGGACCGCGACGCGGGAACGCAGAACGGCATGGACGCGAGTGCGACGCCCGAAACTCCCGCCCCCAAGTTCAGCAAACGCGCGCTGCTCGAGGCGGTCGCTAGTTGCTCCGTGGCGCAATACGAAGACTTTGCAGAGCACGCCGAGAAACTGCGTGTTGCAACCCGGGCTTGGGCAAAGGACGTCAGTGAGGGCAAGCGAATGCAGGCACGGGAGGCTTGGCGCGTCGCGAATGCTACGTGGCAGCGCGCGGAGCTATTTCGTTTTGGCCCAGCCGCGCGGCTCATGGACGATCCCGGTGGTCAGGATCTCCGGGACATGATTTACGCATTCCCGCAGGCCAACCCCTGCCTCGTCGATCAGCGCTTGGTTGATGAAACGTACGCTGCTGATTTCGACGCGCTGTTGATCGGGGCGCGAGGCCTCAGCAGTCTCGAGTATTTGCTGTTCTACGGCGGAACGAGCAACTCCTGCTCGGCGGGGATCTCCATCAATACCCGCGGCACGTGGAGCGCTCTCAGCGAAAGCGAGCTGACGCAGCGCAGAGCCGACTACGCCGCCGCCGCCGCAGCTGACGTGGTCACACGAACCCGAACGCTCGTCAAAGCATGGTCGCGGGATGGGGAAGATTTTCGTACGCGCCTCGCGAAGCCGGGTGCCGGGGAAGTCTACGCATCCCAGCAAGCTGCGCTGAACGCGGTAAGTCACGGCCTCTTCTATCTCGAGAAGGAAATCAAGGATTGGAAGCTCGGTCTCCCCCTCGGTTTGACGGACGGCTGCGCGATGACGAGCTGCCCCAACGCCGTCGAGTCGCTGTTTGCGAAAGTG
>WUUC01102739.1_pt1 | contig 15051 bp, 10 predicted proteins | sample 6278441 | NCBI WGS metagenome assembly WUUC01 (sample SAMN13675441, study PRJNA597444) | soil metagenome | isolation source: soil | place: USA: Washington | collected 2017-10
GACGTCGATCGGGGCAGTGGCGGTGGACTCCGGCCGGCCGTTCGAAGACGACGAGCTGTGCATGATGGTGATGGCGTGCCATCCCGACATCCCGCGCGAGTCGCGCGTGGCCCTCACGCTGAAGACCGTTGGCGGTTTCAGCGTGCCGGAGATCGCGCGTGCGTTCCTCGCCCAGGAATCGACGATCGCGCAGCGGCTCGTACGCGTGAAGAGGCTGATTCGGGAACGCGACATCCCGCTGGACTTGCCAGTAGAACGCGAGATGCCGGCCCGTCTCGACTCGCTGCTCGAAGTGCTCTATCTGATGTTCAACGAGGGATACGCGGCGCATGCCGGCGAATCGCTGGTGCGTCACGATCTCGTGCACGAGGCAATCCGCCTGGCGCGCATGTTGACGCGACACCCGGCGACCGACACCCCCCAGACGCATGCGCTCCTCGCGCTCATGCTGCTGCACGCCGCGCGGATTCCGGCGCGCGCGGATGCGGACCAGGACCTGTTCGTGCTCGAAGAGCAGGATCGCGAGGCCTGGGATCGCACGCTCATCGGCGACGGCTTGCGCCACCTCGACGCGTCCGCTCACGGGGATACCATCAGCCGGTATCACCTGCAAGCTGGCATTGCGGCGTGCCACGCGGTGGCGCCGTCCTACATCGACACCAACTGGACCGAGATCGTGTCCCTGTATGACGCCTTGCTCGACCTCGAACCAACGCCGATCGTGGCGCTCAATCGCGCGATCGCGCTGTCGCGGGTGCAAGGCGCCGCCACCGGCTTGCGCGCGCTCGCGCCGTTGCGCGACGACCCAACGCTCTCGCGCTATTACCTGCTCCATGCGACGCTGGGCGAGCTCTCGCGCGCAACGGGAGACCTCGCCGCCGCCGCGCGTCATTACACGGCGGCGCTTGCCTTGCCCTCGTCCGCCCCGGTCCGCCGCTTCCTTCAGCGCAAACTGGACGCCCTGGGATTCGGGACTTGAACTGTGGGGATGCGAGCTTTTGGGATTTGGGATTTGGGAGTTGGGAGTTGTCTATAATCCCCGCCTATGTCCCCTCTGACCGTGCTTTGCCTGGCCAGTTATCACAAGGGGTTCGAGTTCCTGCGGGAACTCAGGCGCCTCGGCTGCCGCGTGCTCCTCGTGACGTCGAAGAGTCTCGAGCATGACGAGTGGCCGCGCGACAGCATCGACGAGATCTTTTACATACCCGACCAGAGCAACCAGTGGGATCCGAAAGACACGCTGCTCGGGATCAGCCATCTGGCTCGGACCCATCGGATCGACCGAATCGTACCGCTGGACGACTTCGATCTCGAGAAGGCCGCGGCGTTACGAGAGCACCTGCGGTTGCCGGGTATGGGGGAGTCGCAAACGCGCTTCTTTCGCGACAAGCTCGCGATGCGGGGCCGGGCGGCCGAGGCCGGCGTCCCCGTGCCGCCATTCGTGCACCTGCTGAACGATCAACGCCTGCGCGAGTTCACCGAACGGGTTCCGGCGCCGTGGATTCTCAAGCCGCGGCTGATGGCGGGGACGATCGGGATCCGCAAGCTGGAGAATGCGCACGACCTATGGCGTGCGGCCGAGGCCCTCGGCGACCAGCGGTCGTTCTATCTCGTCGAGGAGTTCGTGCCGGGCGATATCTTCCACGTCGATTCAATCGTGTGGAATGGCCAGGTCGTCCGCGCGACGAGCAGCCGCTACGGGCTGCCGCCCTTTACCGTGTCGCACGGAGGTGGGGTGTTCTCGTCGCGGCTGATGGCGCGCGGGTCCGAAGACGATCGCGCGCTGCAGAACCTCAATGCATCCGTGCTCGCGGCATTCGGGTTGGCCACGGGTGTATCGCACACCGAGTACATCCAGGGGTCGGATGGCCGGTGGTATTTCCTGGAAACGTCCGCGCGCGTTGGTGGCGCCCACATCGCGGACCTTCTCGAAATCGCTACCGGGGCGAACCTGTGGGCCGAGTGGGCGAAGGTGGAGGTGGCGGCGGCAATTGGCGCCACGTACACGCCGCCACCCGATCGCGGTCATTACGCCGGACTCATCACGTCGCTGGCACGCCAGCAATGGCCGGACACGTCCGGCTACAGGGATCCGGAGATTGCGTGGCGGTTGTCGAAGCATCACCACGTTGGTTTCATCGTGCGGTCCACCGACCCATCACGCGTGGACTCGCTCATCGACAGCTACGTGCCGCGCATTACCGCCGATTTCGGCGCCGCGCTCCCGATGACGGAATCGCCGTCACATTAAATCGTGAATTCGTGATTCATGATTAGCGATTAGTGATTGGCGGAACTGAAGTTCCGGCCTACTGACCGTCCCCCGAATCACGCATCGGGAATCGCGAATCACGAATCACGAATCGCGAATCACTCATCGCGTAATCACCAGATTCACGTTTCACATGTCGGTCGTGCCCAGCCCTGGGTGCCGATCCTTCCACGGCGTCGCACGTTCGTACGCATGCGCGATTCTCAGGATTGTCGGCTCGTCGAACAGCCGGCCGGTCACCATGATCGCTTCGGGCATGCCATCCACGAAGCCGGACTTCACGACCACCGCTGGATGGCCGGTGAGATTCGTGATCGTGATGCTGGCGCTCCAAGTCGGCGCCAGGAATGCATCGATATTCGTGAACAGCGCATTCATCCGTTGCCCGAGCAACGTACGCACGCGCTGCGCGCGGATGTATTCCACCGCCGGAATGTAGCGCGCGGCACGCAACTGGTTCGCGCGATGGTTCGCTCCTTTCCCGGCGAGCTCGCGCACGTGGCCGCTGCGCACCAGGTCGTCGAACATGGCGCCCGCCTCCGCATTCAGGATCGCGTACAGGGACTGCGCCGGAAGATCGGGCAGCTCGATCGGCTCCAGTGTGGCGCCGGCGGCGCCGATGGCGTCGCGCGCGGCCTCCAGCAGCACACGACGAGCCGGCCAGCGCGCGCGCTCGTCGGCCGACGCGTTGATCGGCGGATTGTCGAACTCGTCGCGCACATAGCCGATGCGCAGTCCATCGAGTTTCGTGTCCGGTGTCCACGCGAACGGCGTTTCCGCGACGGTCTCGTCGAGACCGTCCGGCCCGTACATGGCGGCTAACGCCAACCCGCAGTCCTCGACCGTGCGCGCGAGCGGCCCCACCTTGTCGAGCGTCCACCGCAAGGTCATGACGCCGTGCCGGGACACGCGGCCGTACGTCGGCCGAAGCCCGGCGACGCCGCACGTGCTTGCGGGCGAGACGATGGAACCGCCGGTCTCGGTGCCGATGGCGAACCCGACGAGGCCGGCAGCAACCGCCGCGGCCGGTCCGGCCGACGATCCACTCGATCCTGTCTCTGGATTCCATGGGTTTCGCGTACGGCCTCCAAACCACAGGTCTCCGATCGCGAGCTCGCCGGTCGTAAGCTTCGCCACCAGCACGGCGCCAGCCTCACGCAGCCGTTCCACGGCGGTCGCGTCGTAATCGAACACCTGGTCTTCGTACGGTTTGGCGCCCCAGGTCGTTCGAATGCCTTTGGTGGCGAAGAGATCCTTCACGCCATAGGGCACCCCATGCAGCGGGCCGCGAACACGTCCGGTTTTCACTTCGGCGTCCGCATTCGCCGCCTGCCGGAGCGCCAGCTCCTCGCTGAGCGTGATGACACATTCGAGGCGGTGGTCGAATCGCGTGAGGCGGTCCAGATACATGCGCGTGAGGTCGGTCGACGTCACCACGCGTGCGGCGATGAGTTGGCCGAGCCGCGCAGCCGGCTCGAACGCAAGCTCCTCTATCCGCGGCGACACGCGCGCCCCCGCCAGCCGCGCGAGCGTGCCCTTGCTCGACCCGCGGCTGTTCGTCTTCGTATCAAACCCGTTCGCAGCGGGACGGCGCGGTCGGAACGAAAATGCCGGCTCCGTTTCCGGAGGCACGTCCACCCGCCGGATCGCCTCGAAGTGCTCGCGATTCGTGTTGACCAGGTTCAACATGAGATCGGATTCAGCCGGTTCGAAATCGACGCCGGTGAGCGCTTCGCCGCACTCGAGGACGTCCGTGCTGATGCGGGAGGTTTGCGTTGAGGCCGGCGCCGCAACGCCGGCCGCGACGACGGTGGGAACCGCTTTGAGGAAGGCACGCCTGGAACGCCTGGGCATAGGCGCTCAACCTACCACAACTCCCGAATCCCAAATCCCACGCCCACTGTCCAAATCTGAAACCCCAACCCCCGACCTCCCAGCGATTCGGGATTGGGATTTAGGATTTGAGATTTGGGATTGGGATTTGAGGTTTATTCAGCTCTCAAAGCTTCCACCGGCGCGATGCGTGTTCCGCGGCGCGCCGGGACGTAGCTCGCCAGCGTGGCGACGACGATCAGGACGATGGCGGTGGCCGCGAATGTCCAGAGGTCCAGCGGCTCGGTTTCGAAGAGCAACGTTTCGAGCAGCCGTGTCAAGGCCGCTGCGGCAACGAGGCCGAGCGCCACGCCTGTCGCCACGAGACGGAGCGCCTGGCCGAGCACCAGGCGGAACACCGACCGGGGCGTGGCGCCAAGCGCCATCCGCACGCCAATTTCCTGCGTCCGCCGGGCCACCGAATAGGCCATCACGCCGTACACGCCGACACCGGCCAATACGAGCGCCAGGACCGCGAATGTGGTCAGCAGCACGGCAATCGTGCGCTGGCGAGCGGTCGTCGCGTTCACGACGTCCTGCATCGTGCGCACATCGGCAAGCGGCAGCTCGGGATCTATCTGGCGAACCACCTTCGTGATCCCGCCAACCTGCGACAGCGGATCGCCTTCGGAGCGCACGACCAACGTCATCAGCCCGATGGTTAGTTGTGTGTGGGGGATGTACACCGTCGGGCGCAGCTCCGCATCGAGCGACGCGAACTGGATGTCGCGGACGATGCCGACCACCTCGACCCGCAAGCCAGTGCGCGGACCGATGTTGACGTGCAAGCGCTTGCCAATCGGGTTTTCTCCCGCGAGATGTCGTCGCGCGAGGGTTTCGCTGATAACTGCCACCAGCGGTGAATCCGCCGTGTCCGACGGTTGGAAGTCGCGGCCCGCCAGGCGAGGGATGCCCATCGTTTCGAAGAAATGCGGCGTGATCGGCCTGACTTCTGTGGTCGGGTATTCGCCCGGCGCCGGCTCCGGCCGATCGGCGACATAAAAGCTCGTGCCGATGCCCGGGCCGGCGAGCGGCAGGAAACTGATACCGGCCGCCGAGCGCACGCCGGGCAGGGTGACGACGCGTTGGACCGTGTCGGTGAAGACCGCTGCGGCCTTGCGATCGTCCTCATACCTCGACGCTGGCAACTGGATGCGCGCGGTCAGCAGGCCCTCCGAACGGAAGCCCGGATGTACATCCTGCAGCCGCATGAAGCTGCGAATGAGCAGGCCCGCACCGGCGAGCAGCACCAGCGAGAGCGCGACTTCGGCGACCACGAGCGCGCTCAGCACGCGCCGTGATTTCGGGCCGCCACCATGCCGGCCTCCTTCGTGCAGCGACTCGCTCGCGCTGCTCGAGGCGAGGATCGCCGGGACAACGCCGAACAACAGGCCAGTGGCCAGCGAGAGAACCAGCGTGAACGCCAGCACAGTGGTGTCGAGCGCAACCTGGTCGAGCCTCGGCACCGGAATGCGATCCGCGACGAGCGCCAGAAGGCCGCGGTGGAACGCGTAGGCGAGAATGAGTCCCGCCGCGCCGCCTGCGGCACCGAGCAGCAGGCTTTCGCTGAGCATCTGACGTACGAGGCGAAAGCGTTTCGCGCCAAGCGCCGTGCGGATCCCGAGCTCCCGCTCGCGCGCCGTGCTGCGCGCCAGCAGCAGGTTCGCGACATTCACGCACGCAATCAGCAGCACCAGCGCGACGGCGCCGGCGAGCACGAGCACCGCGGGCCTGATCTGATCCACGACCTGTTCGTGTACCGGCACAAGCGTGATGGACCAGCCGGTGTTCCGCTGTGGCGCTTCTTTCTCGAGTTGCGCCATGATGGCCTTCATCTCGGCTTCGGCCTGCGCGAACGTGACGCCATCCTTCAACCGCGCGAGGCCGTGAGACGATCCTCGCCCCGGGGCGCTGCGCAGCCGCTCGAGCGTCCATCCGTATGGGATGAGAAAGTTCGCTCGCTGTCCCACCATCGTGAACTCTGGCGGCATGACGCCGATGACGGTTCGCGAGACGCCGTTCGTCACCAGCGTCGACCCGAGCACGTCTTCACGTCCGTTGAAGCGCGAGCGCCAGAATTCGTACCCCAGCACCACCACCGCATCTCGACCGTCTTCATCTTCGCTCGGCCCATACGCGCGTCCGAGCGCGGGCTGAACGCCGAGTGCGGGGAAGACATGCGACGAGGCAAAAAGTCCGGTGACTTCCTCCGGCTGGCCGTCGAGCATGACGTTCAGCCGCGCTGGGCCGACCATGCCGAGGTGCTCGAGGGTCTGTGTGCGCTCGCGCCAGGCCGCGTAATTCGCCGGCGAGACGACGTTGCGCGCGCGGCTGCGCCGCAGGTTGTTCTCCCAGACGACAACAATCCGATCCGGATCGTCGTAGGGCAACGGTTTCAGGAGCACGCCGTACACGATGCTGAAGATCGCTGACGTCGAGCCGATCCCGAGTGCGAGGGCGAGCACGGCGGGCACGGTGAACCGCGGTGCGCGCAGGAACGAGCGCACGGCGAAGCGAAGATCCTGGAGCACGGTTTCCATCGGGTTCCTCAGCGGGTGTTGCCGCGGACCAGTGACGATAGCGAAAGCAGCGTCAGGCCGCTCGCTGCCTTCTCGCGCACCTGGGGATCCGGGTCCTCGAGACCTTTGGTCAGCGCGGCAATTGCACGCGCATCGCCGGATAGTCCGAGCGCGATCGCCACCTTCTCCCGCACCTGTGAGTCGGGATCATTAGCGGCCTCGAGCAGCGAATCGACCACACGCGAGTCACGACGAAGGGCAAGGCCCAACGCCGCTTTTTCGCGGACCTGGCCCGACGGATCCTTCAGAGCTCGCAGCAGCGGCGTAACCACGTCCGACTCCGGCCGCACGGCCAGCGCCATCGTCGCCTTCTCTCGTGCATCCTGGCTGGCATCGGTGAGCGCGGTGTTCGCGAGCGGCGTCAGCGCTGCGCGCGATCGGCTCGCATCGCGCTTCTCCTCCGGTGTGTCGTCGTACTGCCAGATGATGCTAGCCGCAGTGGCCGGCGACGGCGACACGGCGGGTGCAGGCGCCTCGACGTGACGCTCCGGCGCGGCGCTCGCGACGGCGATGGTGAGGCATATCGCTGTTGCCGTCAGTGTCTGCGTGCCCAGGCGGCGCGGCTCTCGCGCGTGCGGCGTGAGAATCGACAGGAGCCGTCCCTCGAGCTCCGACGCGCGGGCCATCGCCGGAGCTATTGCATATGAGTCGTTGCCGATCCCTTCACGGGCGATGTCGAGCAGGTGCTGCGCGTACTCTGAAGGGCGCGCGCCGTGCGCCAGCACGAAATCGTCGCAGGCACGCTCGCGCTCACGCGTCATCGCGCTCAGCGCGATCCAGGCGAGCGGGTTGAACCAGTGCAGCGCGGCGAGTACGCGGGCGAGCAAATGTGTGAACCAATCCGCGCGCCGCACATGCGCGAGCTCGTGGAGGAGGACGACGCGCGCGCGTTCGTCAGACCAGCCGATCGCGTCGGCCGGCAGCAGCAACGTCGGGCGACCGCCGCTCCAGGTCATGGGCACGGCAATGTCGCGGCTGACGAGCAGCTTGACGCGGCGCGTGATGCCGGCCGCCTCGCTGGATTCCTCCAGCAGCAGGCGCCAGCGCGTATCAGCCGGGTGCGCATGACGCGCGAGCCGCCGTACGGCGACGATCCCCATGATGATGCGTGCCAACAGCACAATTGCAACGACAGCCCAGGTCAGCGCCATGGCGAGCGGCGAGGCGATCTTCCGGCGGAAGCCGGAGGCTACCTGTTCGTTGGCACCGACTTCCTGTTCGTAGCTTCCGGCTTCGGCCGGAAGATCTCTGGCTTCAGCCGGAAGATCGCTGGCTCTCGCCGGAAGATCCCGAACGTCCGGCAACACACGCCACGCGGGGAGCATCGTGCTTCCGACCGGAACGAGGAGCGCCCCGACAACTGCGAGCGTCCACACGAGATGTCGCGTGGCCGCCGCCCCTCGCCGCATCATCAGCGTCGTTACGAGCGCCGCGAGCAGGAGCACGGTGGTGCGGACGACGACATCCATGAGCGACATCAGCGTTCCTCCTTGCGCGCGCGGATGATCAAGTCGGCGAGCCGATCGAGTTCTTCGCGGGACAACTTCTGCTGTCCAAGCAGCGCGGCGACCGTCTGCTCGACGGAGCCATCGAAAAACGTCTTCACCACGCTCTTGAGCGCCGAGCGCCGCGCGCTGTCTCGCCGCATGGTCGGCATGAACACGTAGCGAAGTCCCTGCTGCTCGTGGCGGAGATAACCCTTCTCCTCGAGGATGCGGAGGAGGGCGCGCACCGCGGAGTAACTCGGCGGGTCGGGGATCACCTCCGCCACCTCCGCCGCCGTTGCCTGGCCGCGCTGGAAGATGACATCCATGATTTGACGTTCGCGCCGGGAGAGGTCATGCGCAGCCGGTTTCGCCATGTGCATGGTTCGACGGCAGCACGCCGCCGCCGGTTCGCATCATCTGCTAAATAATTAGCATCTGACAAGTGTCTCCGGATGTCACGGCAGCCGGAGTTGATCCGACCAAAGTGGTCGGGTAGACTGGGCTACGTTCCTGAGACTGAGTCTCAGTTTCTTAAACGGGCCGACTCCGAAGGTCGGGCCCTACATACCGGACCCGGCCAAGCCATGTTCCAAGCTTTCGTCATTACCCTCCGTGAGGGCCTCGAGGCCTTCCTGATTGTCGCGATCAGCCTTGCGTACCTCCGGAAAAGTGGCCGCCGCGAGCTCATCCCGGCTGTGCATTGGGGCATAGGCGTGTCGGTTGTCATCAGCGGGATCGCGGCATGGCTCTTCCAAAAGGCGTCAAACCAGGCGCTGTGGGAGGGCGTCCTGGCGCTGGTGGCCGCGGTGCTGGTGGCCTCGCTCATCGTTCACATGTGGCGGCACGCGAAACGTCTCAAGCGCGAAATCGAGGGTCACCTGCAGCGGTCCGCCATGAAGACGGGTGCGGCGGCCTTCGCCAGCGTGTTCCTGTTCACGTTGCTCATGATTTCCCGCGAAGGCATGGAGACCGCGCTGCTCATGGGCACGCTCCTGTTCCAGATTCGCGCGGCCGACATCATCCTTGGAGCGGCCGCCGGCACGGTGTGCGCCGCGTCCGTCGCCTGGCTCTGGTCGAAGTACGGCCATCGCGTGAACCTGGCGCTCTTCTTCCAGGTGACCGCCGTATTCCTGGCGGTGTTCGTGGTGCAATTGCTGATATACGGCTTCCACGAACTGACCGAGGCGAACATCCTCCCGTACAGTGAGCCGCTGCACTGGGCCACGGAGCCGTACGGTCCCGACGGCCGTTACGGCCAATACCTCACGTATTTCCTCGTGCTGCTGCCGATGGGGTGGCTCGCAGGCGCGGCGCTCTTCGGCCAGCGGAAGCCGGCGGTCAGCGCTGCCTCGCGCGGCGATCTGGCAGCCCGGTAACTCGCCTTCGCCGCGGGGCCAGCACCCGCCTTCGCCCCCGACTTCGGCGCGGCAAGACCCGCCTGCGCCGCGGCTTCGGCGTGGAAGGCCCGCCTTCGCTGAGGCTTCGGCGCGGCGGGCGTACAATCCGTCGTGAGCGACTCATGACGGATACGACTGCGACTCCTCTGACGGCAGAACTCGTGTGGGCCGGCGAGCTGAAATTCGGCGCCACCAGCGGGTCCACGGCGATCGTGCTCGATAGCGACGGCGTCGCGGGCCCTTCACCTATGCAATTGCTGGCGGAAGCGGTCGCTGGATGCATGGCTATCGACGTGGTCACGATCCTCACGAAGGGACGGCATCCGTTGAAGAGCCTTCGGATCTCCTTCAGCGGCGAACGTGGGCCGCAACCGCCCAGGCGCTTCGTAAACGTGAGGCTCGGCTTTCATGTCGGCGGTGACGTGCCGTCGGCCGCCGTGGAGCGCGCCATCGAGCTGTCGCGCCAGACCTACTGTTCCGTGTGGCACTCGCTCAATCGGGACATCGCGCTGCAGACCACCTACGAAATACATCCATGAGCGTGGCGCGCCGCGGATACCTCGATTGGCTCCGCGGCATCGCCGTGCTGATCATGATCGAGGCGCACACGATCGAGTCGTGGACGCGCGCCTCCGATCGCGAACACGGGCCGTTCGGCTATGCGATCATCCTCGGCGGCTTCGGCGCGCCGATTTTCCTGCTACTCGCCGGTATCGCGATCCCGCTGATGGCGAGCGCGCGGATGCGGAAGGGGGCGACTCAGAGGGAAGCTGCCGCATCGGTCCGCCGTCGCGGTTGGGAAATCTTCGGCCTCGCCTTTCTCTTCCGCCTGCAATCGTTCGTGCTGAGCGGCGGCGCGCCGGCGCAGACGCTGCTCAAGGTGGACATCCTCAACATCATGGGTCTGGCGATGGTCGGTGCCGCGGCGCTATGGGGCCTTGCCCGGAGCACGGCGTCGCGCGCCGTGCTGCTTGGGAGCGCGGCCGTCGGGCTGACGATGCTGACCCCGGTGGTGCGGACGATGCCATGGCTGTCGTGGTTGCCGGATCCAGTGGAGTGGTACCTGCGTCCGTACCCCGGACGGACCACCTTCACGATATTTCCGTGGGCCGGGTTCCTGTTCGCCGGCGCGGTACTCGGCGTGGTGTTGGCCGGCCTTCCGGCCACAGCCGGACGGCCCGGCAACGTGCTTCCGGCTGAAGCCGGGAGCTACGGCAGTAAAGGAGGAAACGGGGATAGAAGATTTGTCGTCGCCCTGGCGGTGATTGGACCGTTGATGGCGCTTGCCGGTTACGGAGCGTCGTACCTCCCACCCATCTACGCGCAGACAAATTTCTGGACGAGCTCTCCGACCTTCTTTTTCCTGCGGCTTGGGGTGCTCATCTCACTCGTACCGCTCGCGTACGGCCTCAGTCGCGCCTTGCCTCGGGTGAGCGCGCTCCTCGAGTATTTCGGTCGCGCGTCGCTCTTCATCTACTGGATTCACGTTGAGATGGTGTACGGCGTTGTCAGCGTGGCGCTGCACAAGCAACTGACATTCGCGCAGGCCGTTGCCGCGTTCGCGATCTTCAGCGCGTTTCTGTTTGGTGTCGCGAAAACGAAGGATTACCTGGTAGCGCGGTGGACGGAACGAGCGTCCGACGAGCCGCGGCGGCGCAGAAGCGCGGAGCAGCCCAATATTCTTGGTTGATCTCGGCGTTTCCGTGTCTCGTCCGAACGAAATTCCGCCCTAGAACGCCACCAAATACGTCATTTTGGCCACGAGCGCGCGGTTGATCAGGTCGCCGCTTCGCTCGTCGCGTCGCTCGTTGTAAACCAGGAAGAAATCGCTCAGCGGACGATGGATGATGTTGAACCGCAGGTTCGAGCTCCACTGCCGAGAGTCGGTGTTGTACTGCAGCAGTGCGTTCACGAACATCTGTGTGTTGAAGTTGTAGTTGATTCGGCTCGTGACGAGCTTGCTGACGAACGCGCCGCCTGAGAGCTCGATGTCGTTCACCTGCAGGTTGACGGCGGCATTGAACCGCGCGCTCGGCCGGAACGTCGGGCCGAACGTGTAGCCCCGACGATACCCGTCGTAGAACTCGCCGTTCGAGTAACGCGCCTCGAAAGAAAAGCGCGCGGCGCTATTGCCGCGCCACAGGATGAAGTTCTCGTTGAACTCGTAGCGGCCGGGCACGACCTGCACGCCGCGCGAGCTGTTGATCGTGAACGGCGCTCGGATCTGCTCCACGTTCGGGTTCACGCCGAGCTCGACGAATGCGCCGTTGTTGAACGTGAACGGCCAGTGAAAGTCCTGGTAACGTGATTCGAGACCGCCGCTGTTGTGCCGTTGGTACATGTCCATCTGCCAGTGCGGGCGCGTCTCGCGCAGTCCGACCTTCTGGAACCACGCGGGCCGCCATGTATAGCCCGTGTAAAGGAGGGTATTGTTCACGCCCTGGCGTGGGACGAAGCCCATCTCGTCGTTGAACCGTTCGCCGATGCCGTTGAAGTGCGCGCGGAACTGCCACACGCGGCTCTGGTAATTAACGCTGCCGCGGAGCGCCGTGTCTCCGCCCGAACCCGGTTCGACGAACTGCGGGGAAAATGTCTTGGCAACGTAGCCGTTCACGGCCAGGAACCCGAAGCGGAAATTCGCGTCCACGCCTGCGACACGGTTGTACCCCGGGCCGTTCTCCTCCTTGTTCAGGAGGACGGCGCCGATATCGGAGTTCGCGAGGATGTCGCGGCGCAGGCGCAGCGCCGTGAAGTTGGTCGCCGGCGTGACGACTGCGATCTGCTGATTTTCGTACTCGCGCTGCTGGATGTTCAACACGCCGATCGAATAGCGACCCTGGCGTCCGGTCAAGCGCGTGCCGCCGAGAATCGGGATCGCGTCGCCGTTCTCCGACAATCCGATGCGACGGCTGTGAAACAGCAGCATATCGGCCGCGGCGTTCTGACGCCCGCCGCCAGCGCCGCCGCCTGTCCGATCGCTCACGCCAAACTGGAAGATCCCCGAGTTCTCGAGGAAGAAGTCCCGCTTCTCCGGAAAAAAGAGGTTGAACCGCGACAGGTTGATCTGCTGTTCGTCGGCCTCGACCTGCGAGAAGTCGGTGTTCACGGTGAAGTCCCACGTCAGGCCGCTGGTGACCCCGTACTTCACGTCGAGGCCGAAGTCGTAGTCGTCTACCGTGCTGCCCGGCACCGTGTTCGCGCTCGCGAGCGCGTACGGTTTCACGCGAATGTTCTTGCCGGGCCGCAGCCCTTGCATGCCGTCCACCGATCCCGCCAGCGACACGCGCTCGATGTCGTAAATGCGCGGCACCGGGGACCAGAAGCTGTCTTCGTTCAGTCGCCGCAGCTTGCGGCGGAAGTTCACGCCCCAGCTCTGCGGATCGTCGCTGCGAAACTTCACCGTGCGGAAAGGAATCTTGATCTCGGCGTACCAGCCCTGCTCGGCGACGCGCGTCCGCACTTCCCAGATCCCGTCCCAGTTCGTGTTGTTCTCGCGTCCCTCGTTCGACACCTGCGAGTCGAACTTTGCGCCGGCCGGATTGGTGGAGAAGATGTACCCGTTCCGCTCGTCGCGAAACGTGTCCAGGATGACGGTGAACCCGTCGTTGTTCTCGGTATCGAAATCTTTCTTCAGGTCCTTGATGATGATGCTGCCCGGCTCGTCATCTTTGGCGAACGCGCCGATGTACAGCGCGTGGTCGTCGTAGAGGACGCGAACTTCAGTGTCGTACGTCGCAGGTTCGCCTTCGCGCGGGTCGCTCTGGATGAAACCCTTGGCGAGCGGCGCGTCGAGCCAGGCCGGCTCGTCGAGGTTGCCGTCGAGGGTGATTTCGCCGGCAGCGCGAACCGCTTCCATCCGTCGATCCCGTCGCGCGGTGACATAGTCGATGGGATCGTCCGATGCGGACGCGGAGGGCGCGCCAGCAATCGCGATGAAAGCTGCGAGGGCCGAACATACGGCTGTTTTCATGATTGTTGAACGTTAAAGTGTGGGGCCGGAGGCTTGCGCGATGTTGCAATTGTTTGTAATTTCCGTTGCCGTGTGTGCAGTTTTAGGCCCTTTCGGCGCCGAGGCGCAGGAAGCGCGGCGCCGGTGGGAAATGCAACGGCAGATCCGGCTCGACAAGTTCGACCATGTCCTGCCCGTCGCCATGCGCACGCACGGCATCGACATGTGGATCGTCGCGGTAAAGGAGAACCACGACGACCCGCTCTGGGAGGACCTCGGCCGCGGGTATGTCAGCGGCGTGGGCTACTACGTGTTCACCGATCGGGGGGGAGATCGCATCGAGCGCGCAGCGCTCGGGCCATCCGGATACCTCATCGAGCAGTCGGGCGCCTACGACATTTTTGCGGCGGCCTCTACGCTGCCCGCGTTCGTCAAGGAGCGCAATCCGAAACGCATCGGGGTGAACATGTCAGACGAGATCGGGCCCGCCGATGGCCTGTCCTACACGATGCATCGCCACCTGGTGCAGACATTGGGCGAGCCGTTTGCCAGCCGCCTTGTCAGCGCCGAGCGCGTCGTTTCCGATTTTCGTTCGCGACGCGTGGCAACGGAAATCGTCGCGTTCGGTGAGGCGGCGGGGATTGCGATCCAGCTGGCGGAGCGTGCGCTGTCGAACGAGGTGATCACGCCCGGTCGAACAACGCTCGAGGACGTTGCCTGGTGGATGCAGGACCGGCTGCTCGACAAGGGCCTCGGCTCGGAGTTCGACATGCCGTCGGTCTACACCACCGGTCCGGAAGGCATCGTCGCCACGTCCACCGACACGGTTGTTCAACCTGGCATGGTTCTGATGATCGACTGGGGCGTGCAGTTGATGAACTTCGGCACCGACGTGAAACGCGTCGCCTACGTGCTGAAACCCGGCGAAGCGAAGCCGCCGGCCAGCATCCAGGCCGCATTCGACAAGGCGCTCGCGGTGCGCGCAGTGGCGAAGAAGCACATGAAGGTCGGCGTTCGCGCTGACGCGGCGATGCACGCGATCAACGCCGCGCTGAAAGCCGCGGGCTACGGCGTGATCGAATTCAACAAGCCGACCACCGGCCCCGCCACCGACGTCATCATCGGGTTCCACCCGGTCGGGAATACCGGCCACGACATCGGCGCGTCACTGACGACCTGGCAACCGCTCCAGGCCACGTTTTCAATCCTGCCGAATCACATGTTCTCGTTCGAATATTTTGCGTACACGCCCATCGCCGAATGGGGCGGTAAGAAACTCCGTATTCCAATCGAAGACGATGCGATTGTGACGGAGAACGGGGTGGAGTTTCTGCACTCGGCGAACTACCGACTGCTGGTTATCCGATGAGGGTGGCCGTTCTTGCAACCACGTAGAGGAAAAGGAGACGGGATGGAGTTCCTCCACCCCGCCAACGGGTTGCAGACCATCCGCTAACGCGGGGCCCGAAGCCGCGCGACTGGATTCGGCCGCCGA
>WUUC01152851.1_pt1 | contig 15051 bp, 9 predicted proteins | sample 6278441 | NCBI WGS metagenome assembly WUUC01 (sample SAMN13675441, study PRJNA597444) | soil metagenome | isolation source: soil | place: USA: Washington | collected 2017-10
TTCTGGAAGCCTCTTTGCCTGCAAAAAGGGGACGGAATCTCTTGTATTCAACCGTCGGTTCGATGGAGTTGACGTCGCCTCCCAGAATGCTTCCCGAAAGGGATGCGCCGATCAAAAATGAAGAGCCTGTGGTCGGGTCAAGCGAATTGTTCAGGGTGTTGTAAGAAAACGTCGGAGTCAGTTTCGATTGCCTGACCCCTCTCTGTCTGAAGGTGACAGGGAAATCGTTTGTCGGATCCTCGTCCGATAAAACCTTGGGATCAAGAATGTCGGTGTTTTGATAGGTGTAGGAGAGGCCAATGCGGGTGAAACGCCCCAGCTTAAATTTCGGCGTGAAAAAACTGAGAGGCGCACTGCTCGATACGGAAAATCCTTTGGTTCTCTGCGTAAACAGAGACTCTCCGTTAATATCAAAGAAGTTCTGGTTGATCAGCGCCGAACTGAAGCCTTGCCCAAAGAATTGATAGTCCTGATAAAAGACGTTAAACCCTACGCTGACGGGACGGCCTTTTAAGTACGGTTCCGTGAAACCAAATGAAATCACCTTCTGACGATTACCCGCGGCGATGGAAATGGCGAGCGATTCGCCGTACCCCAGCAAATTGTTGGTCGAATAATCTATGCCGATAAAAGAGCCGCCAATGCCTGATACGCCGCCTGTGAAACTGATCTGTTGACGACCTTTCTCCTGCACCTTCAAGGTGATGTCAACCAAACCATCGCGCTCATTGGTGTTGATGGTCGCATCTTCATCTTTGACCTGCTCGAAATAGCCTAGCTGGTTTAAACGCAGCAAGCTGTAATCGAACAACTCTTTGTTGTAGCGCTCGCCTTCATTCAAGAGCACCTCGCGGCGCAGCACATTATCGCGCGTGAAGGTGTTGCCAATGAATTCCAGTCTTTTGAGGGTGTATTGCTTGCCCTCTTCGATGACGAACGTCACGTCTGCGACGCCTTTCGCCTGATCGTTCGGGTCGTCTTTGAACTCCGGTTGGAAAAAGGCGTCAAATTGGATATAACCGCGCGAACCGTACAGTTTCTTGAGATTCTCTATCCCTTTGTTGACAACGCTGTAACCTTTCACAATATCGCCGGTCTTGATGTCGAGGATCGTTTTGATCTGCTCTTCGGTGAACTCTTTATTGTCCTGCACCTTGATTTCACCGGCCGTGTATTGACGACCTTCGTTAACCGGGATGATGAGCTTTAAGCCCTCTCCTTTATGACCGATCAGCGGAACCCAGCTTCCCACCTTGCCCACCTGTTCGACGCGAGGCTCACCGAAGCGCGCCTGCAGATAGCCGTTGTCAACGTAGGTGAGTACGCGCAAGCGGTCTAAGTCTGCCTGGAGTTTCTCTTTATGATAAATATCTTTTGAACCGAAGGTCGTTAACAGGCCGACCTCTTTCACAAACTTCATCCTGCCTTTGAGCTGGTCGTCGGAGTAGATATTGTTGCCTTCAAACTCGATTTCAGCGACGCGGAAACGAGGCCCTTCATCAATCTTGAAGGTTAAAGAGACCGCCGTATTGGAAATCGGCTCAGTCACGACATCCACTTTGGCTTCGGGACGCCCCTCATTATCGAGCAATTCTTTGATTACGGCGGCGGCGCGCTTGGCCTTCACGGGGTCATATTGCGACTCTTTGGAAAGCCCGACCTGCCGCTCGCGAAATTTCTCGAGCACGGTTGATTGCTGCACCGATTTTAAACCGACGTATTTGATCTCCAGAAGCAGAGGTCGCTCCTTGAGTTCAAAAGTGACAATCTTTCCGCCCCGCGTGCCGTCTTCGGCAAAAACCTTCACATCGTCAAAATAGCCTTGCGCATAAATGGTGCGCACGTCGCGGTCTAATTGTGCCGGATTGTAGGGGTCGCCTTCGCGTGTGCTGATCCAGATTCTGATCGTTGATTCGGGGATGCGACGATTGAGTCTAATCGCGACTTGCTCGACGATGACCTCTTGTGAATTTGCCTCCACGGTCGGGTGCATGGATTGAATCCATCCTTGTAGCGGCCAGAAGGTTGCCAAGACGATGAAACCGGCTATCACATAAAGAACTCGCTTACTCATATTAAAATGCACTCCAAAAAATAAAGCTCTGCTCACTTGAAAGAATTTAACTCTTGTACGTTTTTATTGATTGAATTTACAACAAACCATCTGACCGAAAGGTCGTAATCTTGAAAGAAAGAATTCTTTAACGACCGGGCACGTCTTGTTACTCTATGATGGCTTGGTATCCCTCCAAAATATAGAACGCTGGTTTGACTCGACATTGTAACAAAAATGAATTTAGGTAGCCAATTTATCGCGGCAATGTTTGACGAGAATAATTGAGTGGATTTGAGGCAGTCATAAAGGTCTCTTTTGGGTCTTTGATGATTAAAAAAAATGAGCCAGGCGCATACCGAGCCAGACCGCCGTAATACCAAATACAACGCTTAAGGAAGCATACAAGACCGCTGCAATCAGTCTGCCATCGCGCATCAGGTTCAAGGTCTCGAGTGAAAAACTGGAGAAGGTCGTGTAACCGCCCAGCACACCCGTCATAAGCGCGGCGCGCATGACTTCTGATGACCCGGGGCGCGCCTCGAATATGGCTGCAAGTATGCCGATGGCAAAGCTGCCGGTCAGGTTGACGATGAAGGTGCCGTAAGGGAATTCAGTTTGTTTGCAAGCCGAATTGATTACCGTGGAAAGCCCATACCTGAACCCTGTCCCCAAAGCGCCGCCCAGCAGAACCCATAAAATCTTTTGCATTCCCTTTCGATTATTGCACCAGCATGGTGTCGTTTAGCTCTTCCAATTCGACGGCTCTATAGCCCAATCCGGCTCCCTCCAGGAAGACTTCGATGATCGAAGTCTCCGTGAATCGTCCGGCAATCAAAGCATCAGAGAGCGGGTCTTCAACATACTTTTGTAAGGCGCGCCGCAAGGGGCGCGCGCCATACGCCCGATCGGCAAAGGTGCTGTCAACAATCCAACGCCTCGCCTCTTCACTCATTTGAACCTGAAGCTTGCGACGGATTAAGGTGCGATTCATCTGCGCCACCAGCAAGCCGACGATCTCAAGAAGGTCCTCTTCGGTTAGCGGCTCGAAGACGATAATTTCATCCAGGCGATTGATGAATTCGGGATTGAAAGTCTGTTTGACGGCCTGCATCACGCCCTCTTCAACATTTTGCTGTTGGGAACGCGAAGACGATTGAAAGCCCATATGACCGCGTTTTTGAATGAAGCGCGCGCCGATATTTGACGTCATGATGAGAATCACATTTTTGCAATCAATGGCATTGCCCAGTGAATCCGTCAACACCCCATCTTCCAGAACCTGCAACAGGATGTTGAACAGATCGGGGTGCGCCTTCTCTATCTCATCAAGCAGCAGAACCGAATAAGGATTGCGCTTGATTTTTTCGGTCATCTGTCCGCCTTCTTCGTGGCCCACATAACCGGGCGGGCTGCCGATCAATTTCGAGACCGCGTGCTTCTCCATGTATTCGGACATATCGAAGCGAATCAAGGCGCGTTCCGAGCCAAATAAAAATTCGGCAAGTGACCGCGCCACTTCTGTTTTGCCTACGCCTGTCGGACCCAGAAACAGGAAAGAGCCGACCGGGCGGTTGGGATTTTTTAACCCTGCGCGGCTGCGACGGATGGCCCGCGACAAAGCCGAAATGGCCCGCGATTGACTGATGATTCGATTGCGCAATTCGTCTTCGATGCGTAGAAGTTTACCCATCTCTTCCTCTTTCAACGAAGTGATAGGAATGCCCGTCCAGCGCGCGATCACCTCTTCCACGTCCTCGCGTGTAACCACGGGAACGGATTGGAGATTGATGTTATAAGCTTCCTGAAGGGTGATTAAACGTTCGCGTTCGGCAAGCTCTTTCTGCTTGAAAATCTTGGCGCGTTCGTAATCGTGTTCAGCCGTAGCGCGCTCATGTTGGGCGCTGAAGCGGCGAATCTCTTTCTGGCTCTGCATGACATCAGGTGGCAAATCCGCGACACGCAATTTCACGCGGGCGCCGGCTTCGTCAAGAATATCAATCGCCTTGTCCGGCAGGAAGCGATCCGTTATGTAGCGCTGCGATTGGTAAACCGTTACTTCGATGGTTTCCGGCGTGTAGCGCACCTGGTGGAAGGCTTCGTATCGCGCCTGTATACCCTGCAGAATTTTTATGCTCTCTTCTTCGTTGGGCGGCGCCACTTTAATGGCCTGAAAACGACGTTCAAGCGAACGGTCTTTTTCGATACTCTTGCGGAATTCAGCAGGAGTTGTAGAGCCTATGCACTGAATCTCGCCGCGTGATAGTGCGGGCTTCAAAATGTTGGCAGCATCGAGCGAACCCTCTGCCGAGCCTGCGCCGACGAGAGTATGCAACTCATCAATGAAGATGATGTACTGCGGATTATCAACCAGTTCGCGCATGATATTTTTCAAACGCTCTTCAAATTGTCCGCGATACTTTGTCCCGGCGACGATGAGCGAAAGGTCTAGCGCCAGTATCCGTTTTTCTCTGAGGAATGGCGGCACTTCGCCTTCGACGATTCTTTGCGCCAGGCCTTCGATAATTGCAGTTTTGCCGACGCCGGGCTCACCGATTAACACAGGATTGTTTTTCGTTCTACGGCAGAGAATTTGCACCAGGCGTTCGATTTCGGCTTCACGACCGATCAAGGGATCCAGTTGATCGGTCAAGGCTGCTTCGGTCAAATCGCGGCTGAATTCATGAAGGTGTGCGGCCTCTTTCTTTTGATTAGAACCGCGCTCTGTCTGCTGCGCCCGCATCAAGTCGTCGCGGATTTGATTGAGCCGAAGGCCGCGATCATAGAGCAGTTCTGCGGCTGGCGATTTCTCTTCGCGTAAAATGCCCAGCAGCAGATGCTCTGTGCCGATGTGCCGATTTTGAAATCGGTCGCTTTCGTCGGCGGCGAAACTCAAGACGCGTTTTGCGCTTTGTGAGAGCGGCAGGTCTATGGATGAAGGAATCTTGTCGCGCAGCACGGCGCGGCTTTCAATCTGTTTGCGGATTGATTCGACGGTCGAAGCCGGAGAGCGAAAGAATCTCTGTGCCAGTTGTTTATCTTCACGCAGTAGGCCGAGCAGGATATGTTCGACTTCGATGGCGTTTGCTCCAAACTGACTTGCCTCATATCTTGCGAAGAAGATGACGCGGCGCGCTTTTTCTGTGTAGCGTTCAAACATAAGCAACCAGATGTTCAGTTGTGGACGCTAGAGATCGGGCGTCAGCAATCGAGAAGCCCGGAAGCGACTTCCATCTGACGGCGACTATCTAGCCTCTGTCGTAAAATTTCCATCCTCAAGGTGAAGCACGCGGTCGCAAATCGCAGCCAGGCGCTCATTGTGAGTAACAATGACAGAAGTCAAATTCTGTGACCGATGAATCTCCTTGAGCAGTTTATGAATGCTCTCACTGGTTTTGCTGTCGAGGTCGCCGGTCGGCTCGTCGGCAAGCAGCAAACGAGGCGAAGCGACTAAAGCCCTTGCCAATGCCACGCGCGCCTGTTCACCGCCGGACATTTCACCGGGACGATGGGTAGCGCGACTTGCCAGACCTACGTCTGACAAAAGCGACGCGGCGCGTTCTCTGGCGCTGGTTTGAGCTGAACGCGCAATCAGCAGTGGCATCATCACATTTTCAAGAGCCGTGAACTCAGGCAGCAAATGATGAAATTGAAATATGAATCCAATCTCTTTATTCCTGAACCTTGCCAAGTCTATCTCACTGAGTTTTGATATGTCAAATTCTCCTATTTTCACGGTGCCTTTAGAGGGTTTGTCGAGGCCGCCAAGCAGGTGCAGGAGGGTAGATTTTCCGGCGCCGGAAGGCCCTGCAATCGCCACCATCTCGCCTTCGGCAATCTCCATGCTCAAATTTTCAAAGACTGTGACCCGATTTTGCCCCGATTTATAAGTCTTCGAGATATTTTCCGCGACGATAAACGAGGCCTGAAGTCCGGCTTTCACACCAGGAGTCTGGAGTCTGGAGTCTGGAGTCTGGAGTCCGGCAGCAGAATTTTTTAACAAAGATTCATTATGGATCGGCTGTAACGCTTCGTTGTTGTCTGAGTTTGAATTCATAATTCATTAAAATTTCGCAGCTAAATTCTCCGTTTTTGACACAGGATGCTCGACTCCAGACTCCAGACTTTTGGGGGACTATTCATATCTAAGGCCTTCAACGGGATTGAGCCGCGCGGCGCTCCAGGCCGGATAGATCGTCGAGAGAAAGCTGATTCCCATGGTCACCAGCGCGACGATGATGATGTCGCGAAGGTTCACATGAAAAGGCAGGTAGTCGAGGGCGTAGGCTCCGGGCGGCAGTTTGATGAAACGCCTGGCATTGGCAAAGGAACAGAAAGCCGTGCCCGAAGCGACGCCGAGGAGTAAACCGACTACGCCGATCATCAGACCTTGCAGCATAAAGACCCACATCACGCTGCGATTGGTCGCGCCCATTGATTTTAATATGGCGATGTCGCGTTGTTTCTCCATGACGATCATGATCAACACCGTGATGATATTGAGCGCGGCGATGCCGATAACGATGAGCAGGGCGATGCCGGAAAGCAGTTTTTCGTAACTGAGGGCCGTGTAAATCGGCGCGTTCAACTCCTGCCAGTTCTGTACGGCAAATTCATCGCCCATCGCCCGGATTACTTCGCCCCCGATGGATTGCACATTATCAACGTCGTCCACTTTCATCTGAATGAGTTGCACGACATCTTCCGAGCCTGAAAGTCGCTTTGCGGCTTCGAGAGAGATGTAAGCCCAGGTCGCGTCATAATCGGCAAGCCCCGAAGCGAAGATGCCTGTGACCTGGAAATCTTTGTAGCGCGGCGACATACCGATGGGGGTTAAATGACCTTGCGGCGAAATGATGGTCGCAAGGTCGCCGATTTTCAAACCGATCTGCCGCGCTAAATCCTGACCGATGATGATGGCGTCAATACTTACTCCGGTCTCAGAATCTATCTCGGGAGTTGCGAGAGATTGCGCATCGCCTTCTGTCGTAAATTGAAAAATTTCGTTGGCTTCACGCGGGGCGTTCAGGTCAACGCCTTTGAGGATCGCGCCGTCCGTGTCTTTTGTCCCTTGAATCAAAACGCGCTGGTAGAGCGTAGGGGAGGCGGAACGAATATGGGGCAGGGAAGAGAGCCTTTGTACAATCTCCTGCGGATTTTCGATTGGATGCCCGTCCTTACGTAACAAATTTAAATGCGCCGTGCCGGAGAGGATCTTGGCCTGGAATTCTTCGCGAAAGCCCGTCATCATCGAAAGCACGATGATGAGCGCCGCAACCCCGGCGGCGACTGCCGCAATCGCTATCAAGGTAATTACCGAAATTACAACCTGTTTGCGCTTGGCTCGCAAATAGCGCAAGGCGATAAAGAGTTCATAAGGCACGTCAATCATATTAGAAATGCCTGCGAGAAAGTGTCAAACCGGCTAAGGATTCTTGACCCGTTCATTTGCTTATGTTTAGATAATGCAACTACAAAATGATGACAGATTTAACTTTTTCGGTTTATATTATAAAAGCCCTTTCAGGTGTAGGAGAACTACTGAGGAGAAAAGATGCTGCGTAGAATAATAGTATTAAGTTTAATGTTGATTTTACCTTGCGTGATGTTGATGACCGGCGCGTCTTCAAGTGAACTTAAAGGCAAGTCTCAGGAACCGCTCACCGTGACGGTCGTTCCTGTGGGTCCCGACCAGGCTACGATTGATGCAACAAAAGCCAGCCTGCTCAATAACGCGAGTGTCAAAGCTCAACTGAAAGGAACGCGAATCCGGATCCTCTCATTCGAGATGCTCGATACGGATGTCAAATCGCCGGGGCGTGCCGCTGTGCCGGATCGCTACCGCGCAGTCATCTTTTCTTACGATACCAATCAAGCGATATTGGCTGAAGCGCCGTTCGGCAGCGACAAGATTGGCATCACGGTGTTGGCAAAGCAACCGGAAGATTTCTCTCCGGAAGAGTTCGATAGAGCGGTGGAAATCATATCGAACGACCCGTATTTCGGGCCTCTCTTGAAAAATAATTCTATCAAACCCTATCGTCCGATGCCTTCCATCTCCTATGCGGACCAGCCACAAGGCAGGGTTGATCGAACCGTCAACGTCGGGTTGACTTCAAAAGATGGCAGCCTGGGCCCTGAAATCGTTGGCGTAAATATGGTTCGCGAAACCATTGTGCGCTTTAAGACGGGGGCGCCAAAAGCCTCCCTTGCTTCGCCAAGCGCCTGCGGTTTACCTGGCGCCGGTCAAGGCACGACAGGCAGAGGGCAGGCAGGCCAATACGAAATGACCATCTCTCAAGGTCAAACGGTTCTCTGGCAGATGACGATACTCCGTCCGTCTGCTTCCTCGGGCACTCGCGCCTCAGCCGTAGAATTACGCAATGTGGATTTTCGCGGCAAACGCCTGCTGGCGCGCGCCCATGCGCCGGTCTTGAATGTGTCGTATGTCAACAATGCCTGCGGTCCCTATCGCGACTGGCAATACCAGGAAGGATTTTTAGCGGCGACTGGGACAGTCATACCGGGGACCAATAACTCGTTTATGCAATGTACTTCCGCGCCGCAAACGATTCTGGATAACGGCACGGACAGCGGCAATTTTCTCGGCGTAGCGGTCTACACAAGCGGAGATAAAACCACTGTGGTCAGTGAAATGGAAGCCGGTTGGTATCGCTACATCAGCGAATGGCATTTCTACGCGAATGGCACCATCCAGCCGCGTTTCGGTTTTGGCGGTGTCACCAGCAGTTGTGTCTGTAACGACCACAATCACCACGTTTACTGGCGCTTCGATTTCGATGTGGCGGGCGCCTTGCCGAATTCTGTATATGGACCCGGCTTGCGCGGCTGGGGCTCCGTCTTCCCCACGGAAATCAAACTGACACGAAGCCTGTTGGGAGATAATAAGTTGCACGTCATCAATCCTTCCACCGGTGACACCTATTCAATCGTTCCGGGAACCAAAGATGGTAGCGCCCTCAATGATACCTATGCGCGCGGTGATGTCTGGATTCTGGCAAGAGACCCGAATGGCGGCGAATTGGATGACGGGTATAACCAAACCGGCGGCAGCGGTACGGCAATTAACCTTGACCCGTTCGTGAACGGTCAATCGGTGCAAGGCAAGGATATCGTTGTCTGGTATGGCGCACACTTCCTGCACCTGATTGACGATCAACTCTCGCATAGGGTCGGACCGGAGATTATTCCGGTTCAATGGTGATGTTATTGACGGCCTGAAAATCGAAAACGACAAAAAGGTGCAGGTGAAGAACTCCATTCACCTGCATTTTTTTGTTTCGCAGTGAAATCGGGAATGATCATTGCGCTCTATAGAGAGGCTCTGCGAATCGCAGGGCTGTCTATTGATCAGCACAGACGTCAACGGCCAATAGCGATTCAATCTCGCTTATACTCAACTCCGGCTTGTGAGTTTCTGTTGGCGGCGCATTTCCCTGAAAGGTGATGGTTGATGGGACAAATCCTTGATAGACAATCCTTGCTCATTCAACGCCAGCGCTTACGCCAGGAAGGCCGCCGCGTGGTCTTTACAAACGGCTGCTTTGATCTTTTACATCCCGGTCATGTGCGTTATCTGGCGCAAGCCCGCAGCCTCGGCGACAGCCTCATCGTCGCCTTGAACAGCGATATTTCGGTTCATAAACTGAAAGGTGAATCTCGCCCGATTCTTAAAGAACAGGAACGCGCGGAAGTGATGGCGGCACTCGCCTGCGTCGATTATGTGACAATATTTGCCGAAGAGACGCCCCGTGAATTGATCGCTCAACTGTTACCCGATGTTTTAGTAAAAGGCGGCGATTGGCCGCTCGATGCGATTGTCGGGCGTGAAGATGTCGAAGCCGCGGGCGGCGTTGTCGAGTCGCTCTCCTTCATCGAGGGGGTCTCAACTACGGAAATCATCGGCAGGATTCTGGCCCGCCAGCGCTCGACATAATCTCAAACGGCTGCCATGCGCTCCGGCGAGACGATCAGAAACATCGTTCCGCCGATCGTCGTAAGCGTCTCATCTACGCTGTCGGGCAGAGCGCAGTGATAATCGCCCGCCCCCAAAACCTCGCCGTTGATGTGATAGTCGCCTTCCAGCACCAGACACTCTTCAACGCCTATGTGCCTGTGGGTTGGCAAACTGGCCCCCGGCAGCATCTTGAAGAGAGTTGTCACGGTGCCCTTGGCTTCATCTTTGAATAAGCGTTTCACGAAGACGCCTTCCCACTTCTCACGCCACTCCCCTTCGTTGGCGCGAATGGTCAGCGAATTGCCGAGCCTCTGCCGGTCGGGGCTGGGAGCCGGTTGAAGCGAATGTTGCCCCTTCAATTCTTCAAAAAGTCGGTCACGCGCGCTTGCCGGCGGTTCGATAAAGGGGGCGCCAAACGCCAATTTCTCGACCAGTAATTGATAGGACTGAACCTCTGCCTGGCACACTTCGCACCCTTCGGCAAGGTGTTGCTCAAAAGCGCGGGCTTCGTCTTCGGGGAGTGCCCCCAAAGCATGGAGCGCCGCCTGCAAAGCGACCTCTTCTGCTGCAATATGATGGCTCATAGCTGCTCCTGTAAAACGGGACTGAGAAAATCGCGCACCGTCATCATAGCGAATCGGAGGTGTTTTTTAACAGCGTCCAACGGGATTCCTAGCCTTGAGGCGATTTCGCCCGGACTCAAGGCGCCGTAGTAGGCCAGTTCGATCACCTCGCGTTGTGTGGAAGTTAGCGATGCCAGCGCGGCGCCCACCAACTTCTGTTGTTGTGAGATAACGGATAGATTTCCCAGTTCAGTTTGAGGGGCAGAAAGTAGAGATTCCCGAGTGATCGGAGTGTCGAAATCACTTTTGCGTCTGTTCGAGAGCAGGCAGGCAATGGCGCGTGAGCGGGCAATCGTGAGGATCCATTCCAGAGGTTCGGCCTGCTGTGCGTCAAAAAGCGCGGCCTCTCTCCACACCTGTTTGAAGACCTCTAAGAGCACATCTTCCGCCGATGAGCGGTCAGTGACAATACGCAGGATGAGACCGAAGACGAGAGGACTGGTGTCCTGATAGATAGCGTCGAGCGCCGACTGGTCGCCTGTGGAAATTTTCTCCAGCAAAATTACCCATCGCCGCTGGCTGTCGGCTGCAATCCGGTCTGGGAGTAAGAGGGAATGCTGACCCCCGGAATTGTTGCGCAATTGCATCATGCCCCCCATACGCCAAAAATTTAATTTCGGATTCATTCGGACAAAAAAACTTCAAGACAAAATAACCGGACGCGATTGCGCCTTCACGAGTCAATGAAAGCCCCTCATCGAAGGCCAGCCGACAAGCTGCCCGGGCTTCCAAACCACATTCATCTGCAAGCCGCCAATAGACAGCGTGTGCATTAGAGTTTGGTTCATAATATCATTATCCATATCAATAGACAGACAGCCCAACAGACGATGGCAGCCTCTTTTCTTTTCAGTTGGTGGCGATTCCAGAGGACCGCGCCGATTGCGAATGTCCAGATCAGAGCGAATTCCCATAGTAAAAGATTCACGCCCCTTGCCGTCAACAAAGCGGTAGCCGAAAAGGGGGCGACTGGAATCGGGCGGAAACCGAAGAAGTGGCGCGTGTTATCAAAAGGCGCAAAAAACGCTACCCCTTGACCGCCGGTTGTCATGGCATCAAAAAATCCATGGGACGCGGTGGCAAGGCCAAACACGGCGGCAAGAAACCCGTAACCCTTCTCAGCGTTCCATTTCATCTTCAAAAAGAGAAAGGCGACGACCAATCCTGTCAAGGCGGCAAACAGCAGCGAATGCGTCAACCCTCTGTGCCTGAGCAACTCATTATTCGTAACCCAATGCCTCCACAGAGCATCCGCGTCCGGCAATACAGCAAGAAGACTTGCGGTGAGCAAAAGGTGTTTATGGGTGACGATGGTTGTTTCGACGGGTTGTTGGTTCGCTGAATCCGTGGCCTCTCTGTTCGTCAGATCAATTGCCAATTTTGAAAAGGCAAAAGCGAATGCGGCGTGTGTGAAAATCGTTGGCATTTCAATCTTGCATTTTAGATTTCAGATTATGGATTGGCCAGTTGTTGAATTGATTTTCGATTTTTATCCATCGACCCTGCGAGGAAACGATTGAGAGAATTCGGGCGCACCCGGCCAGAATCCGAAATCTGAAATCCAAAATATAAAATTGACTCGCGTTACGTGATGCGGATACCATTAAGCACTGCTCGTCGCTGAATATGGAAAACCCGCGTCATACTTCGAATAAAACGCGAGAATCGAAGACCGTGGCTCGCGCCAATGGCGAATCTTCGCAAACCTTTGACCCGCGCATCTTCGAGGCTCTCTCGCGCATTGCGCAGGGCGACCTGGGGATTCCTGTCAATGGCGCGCACAAAGACCTCAAGGGCGAAGGCAAAGAGTTACTCCTGAACCTGGACGGTTTGGCGCGCAAACTCCGCTACATCGTCGGTCGTCTGCAACGCGCCGCCGATTCCATCGAAACCGTCGTCGGCGAAGTCCTGCGCGGCACGCAGACCCTTTCGGCAAGCGTCATTGATGAGGCGAACTCCGTCGAAGAGACTTCGAAGTCAATCATCGAAATCAACTCCTCCATGCACTCGATAGGCGACAGCCTGCAATCGTTGTCCGGGCTGACGCTTTCGACATCCGATTCGATCATCAAGATGGCGACTTCGATTGACCACGTTTCGCAAAACGCCGAGGAGTTGGCGCAATTTGTTGATGAGACGACTTCGGCCATCGAACAGATGGCGGCGAGCATCCGCACGGTAGCCGAATCTACCGAGGCATTGGCCGAATCCGCCGAAAAGACGGCGCGCTCCATGCAGGCCATTGACGAATCTACGCGCAGCATCGGCGAATCTGTCAAAGAGACAACGGTGCTTGCCGAAGAGGTGGCGCGCTCGGCAGATGCCGGAAGCAAACTCGTTGAAGAGACCGCCAAAAGCGTCTTAAAGATTAAAGAGGCCATTGACGCGGCGACCGAAACCATCACCAGACTCGGCAAACGCTCGGAGCAGATTGGCGAAGTCACCCATGTCATTGACGGCATAGCCGACCGCACACACCTGCTGGCCTTGAACGCTTCGATACTGGCGGCGCAAGCCGGCCCGCAGGGTCGCGGCTTCCGCATTGTCGCCGCCGAAATTAAAGAGTTGAGCGAACGCACGGCCGCTTCCACGCGAGAGATTGAAGAGATGATTAAGGCGGTGCGCGAAGACGTGGTTGAAACCGTCGAGCGCGTCGTCGTCGGCGGTCAACGCGCCGATGAGGGGGTTGAACTTGCTTCGCGGGCTTCCGCCTTGCTGACGGAAATCAGCGAAAAGACCAACCTCTCTTCCGACCGCATCAGCCAGATTGCCGACGCAACTGCCGTGCAGGCAGCCGAAAGCCACACGGTTCTGGAAGCCGCCGATGCCATGCGTCAACAGGCGCGCGACATCGAACGCGCAACCAATGAACAGGCGCTCACCTCAAAGCAGATCGGCGAGCGCGCCATCCACATGAGCGAGTTGACCAAACAGGTGCAACGCGCCACCGGCGAACAGGCGAAGGTCTCACGCTACATTGCCGAAGCGATGGAAGAGCTGACCCGCGTCGTCGAACAGATTCATGGCGCTACCGATGAACAATCAAACGGTGTGGAGCAGGTCGTTCGCGCCATTGAAACGATTAAAGAGGTGGTTGACCGCAATCAGGCATCCGTTTCCGGCATCAACAGCGCCGTAGATTTGCTGGTGCGGGAAGCTGAATTGTTGAACCGTGAAGTCGAAGCCTTTACCCTGCCGGTGACCGAACACGGCGGCCATTTGCGTTTTGCGCTGCGCACCTCACAACTGACGCTTGACCCGGCGACCGTCTCTTCGATTTCAAGAAACGAAGTCATCTCGAATATCTTTGAGGGTCTCGTGCAGTTCGGCGAACGGGCGGAGATTCGCCCTGCTATCGCCGAACGCTGGGAGATCTCGCCTGACGGCCGCACCTATACCTTTTATCTGCGCGATACGGCGCGTTTCCATAATGGGCGCAGAGTCCGCGCCGAAGATGTGAAGTACTCTTTCGAGCGCCAGATGAGACAAAATGAGATGTCCGCCGCCTGGGTCTTTCGTCCGTTAGCTGGAGCGGAGCAGTTTTTGTCCGGTGAATCCGACTCGGTTTCCGGCATCCGTGTGAAAAATGAAAAGGTTCTGCAGCTTGAACTCGTCCAGCCGGTTGCCTTTTTTCTTTCGACGTTGTGTGTGGATTACGCCTATATCATCCCGCGTGAAGAGGTTGAAAAGCCGTCGCTCGATTTTGAAACCAAGCCGATTGGCTCGGGACCTTTTAAATTGATTGAGTCGGTAGTCAATAAAGAGGTGCAGCTTGAACGCTTCACCAATTACTGGAATCCTACGCTGCCATATGTTGATAAACTGACGATTCAATATGGCTTGAGCCCCGAAGAGATCTTCGACTCGTTTCTGCGCGGCGAACTCGATTACGTGTCCGATCTGCCGCTGACCTACTTGAATGAATTCAGGCAGCGCATCGGCGAAATTCATCTGCTTGAAGCGTTGCAATTGCAAACCCGCATGCTGGTGTTTGATTGCGAGCGTCCGCCTTTTGATGACCGGCGCGTGCGGCAGGCGATCTGCTACGCTTTTAACCGTCAGCGCTTCATTCAGGATGTTTATGATGGCATGGCTGAGCCTGCCATAGGCCCCATACCCCCAGGCTTGCTCGGCTATGACGCGTCGGAAACCGGCTATGCTTACGACCCGGCACGGGCGCTGACCCTGCTCGATGAAGCCGGCTACAATGGCGGCTTTGATACCGAAATCTGGTGGTCTGATTCGGTGTCTCCAACAGTAGAATGTCTGAAAGAAGATCTCGCGGCGATCGGCGTACGCGCCGAGTTCCGCTATGTAGGCTTGACCGAATTGCAACGCGCCCTGCGTATGCGGGCGACGCCGATTGTCGGGCGCGATTGGTATGCCGATTACCCGGA
>WUUC01164245.1_pt1 | contig 15039 bp, 15 predicted proteins | sample 6278441 | NCBI WGS metagenome assembly WUUC01 (sample SAMN13675441, study PRJNA597444) | soil metagenome | isolation source: soil | place: USA: Washington | collected 2017-10
AGTTTCTGCTGCGCTCGTAGTAGTGGCGGCTAGCGTTTGAACGGCAGCCAGTTGTTGCTCTGCTGTTCTCCCAACTGCCAGTACGTCTACTTGGCGAATCGCATCAAGGCGGCGGGTCTCAGAATCGCGTATCTCCTTGGCGTGTTTGGCCCGGAGAATCATCCGTGTTTCAATTCCCTCAACAGCAGTCGCCAGAACCCTTATCTCAGCATCAATGCGGCGGTCGTTTAGCTGGCGTAAATCATCTTGGCGCAGGTTTGCTGCTTGGACTAAATCAAGGACATTCTGCGTGGGGTCTATTACAGGCCCACCAGTTGAGTCCACTCCTACTCCTGTTTGTCTTGAATCCCTCATATGCAGTATTCACAATTTACTTTCACCACCTCTAAGCCACAATCATCCCCAACAAAGGAACGGCTGTCGTGTAACGGTGCAGTGATGTCCGCCCTGACCATCAGGGCAGCAGGTTGTCCACTGCTCGATGAAGCAGTCGCCTTCCTGATAGGTGGTACGGACGCGAGTGCAGCCGTCCTGCGCGTGTAGTGGCAGAACTACTATGGTGAGTAGTACCAGCGTGATGAGTAGTTTTCGCATTGGTTGAGTCTCCTTAACTTAGGAATTACCAGACTGTAAGTGTGTTATTTACGGAAATCCTAATGCCACTTTCCATGCTTCTATTGCTAGAGCGTTTCCGAGGGCAGAATAGTGTACACCGCCCGCATCGGTTTCCAGCACTCCATTGTCGCCATTCTCCAACCACACAGCCTCATCCGGCCCCTCTACAACGAAGGATGAACGGGCGACGACAATATCTGCAATCCAACTGTTCAGAGTCGCTGCGTCTGCGTCAAAACCACGACGCCACGGGCGCATGATGTATATGTTCGCCTGCGGGAAACGGGTGTGCAGGTAATCGAGGATCGATAAGTAGTTCGCTTTCCACGTCGCTTCAGAAGGTAACGCAGCCATATCATTGACACCCCAGTTGCAAAGGATGTGGGTTATCACATCACGGCCCGGCATATATCGCCGTGCTGGAATCAGGGTGGAGTTCGTAGCATTATCAATCAGTACGTCTACGCCTGTTCCCGGCGTCCCGGGTACTGCGTCCGCTACAGTTGCATTAGATCGGGCGGCATCCCCATAGAACGGCTGCTGGAGAACGCCAGTCGCAGCGATTGCTTGCATCAGTCCCGGTTGCCACTCCTGCCTAGCGGTTTTGGAATCACCCAGCGTCAATAGTCAATCAGGCGTGAGCACCTGCTCTGAATTATTTGTGACCGTATAATAGAGCAGGAACTTCGTCGGCGTCAGGCTTGTCGTTGGCGTTGCCTTGATTGTGACTTTGTTCGTTCCGCTTACTACCGACCAAGCCAGCGTTAGCGTGCCAGCACTGACTGACTTTGCGGCTGTTGAGTCGTCTGGAGTTGCGCCTCCCGGTGTCTTTATTGAAGTTGTATAGCTTCCTGCCTTGTTAACTGCTGAATAGACCACTTGGCCCGACAGTGACTGCATGTCGGTTCCATCAGTGCAAATGATGGTGTAATCGATTGTGCCACCAGTCATGGTAAGTGTTGGGAGCGCGACATCGACTACATCTGCTGCTGCTGCGCTGGTTAGCGCGACACCCTTGGCTTTGGCAGCGAATCTGGTAATGAGTGGATTTGCCGATGCGCTAGTAGCGCCGGAAGGTGAAGTCTTAACACCAACATTTCCACCTGCGCCCGTCCCTGTTGAGGCACCTCCCGCAATCACAAAATCTGCCCCTATTTTATCTGTACCGCTTCCGCCTGTGCCGTGATAAGTGGAGGCCGTAGGATTAACATCTGTCACGCCAGAGCCGATGTAGACATCCGTGATATTCGCTCCTGCTGCTGTAGTGCTACCAGCAACAAAGTGATTAGCGTTGACGGCGGCTGTAGATTTTCCCAGTGCAATAGAATTGGTTGGCGCGTTAGCTATTTGACCAACCGCCGTTCCAGATGCCGCACTGATCGCACCTTGTCCGATGGCGATTCCGTTGCTGCCAACAACGATTGTGTCAGCCCCAACAGCAACCGTATTATCTCGGTTTCCCCCGCTGCTGGCGTTAGCATTAGAGCCAACAGCAACACTGAGATAAAAGCCGTGAGCGTTTGGGCCGATAATCGTTGAGGCCCCTCCAACTGCACGATCTGCGTTTCCCGTTGCGCCCACGCCCCATATTTCATCAGGGAAGGTTGAAGTCGTAGCTGTGTGTGGTGATGTAGGAGGAACAGGAAACTTTGCCTGCCCTGTGTCGCTAATCGTAACCAGCGAGTTCTGAACCGTCGCCCCACCAGTCCCATCTGCTCTTAGAATCGCATTGTCAGTCGCTCCGGTCGAGCCGCCGATTCCTGCCGTTGGCGCAGCCCATGTCCCATCCGATTTGAGAAACGTATCTGCTGCTCCCGCCGCGCTGGGCCAAGTGAAGGTGTAATCAGTGGTCGTAGCCGCTGCCGCGAAAGTAATCTTCCCGGAGGTTGATCCGCGCAGGATAAGATTTCGTTTCAACGACAGGTCGCGGAAGTCAGCGAGTCCGTTCCCAATGTCGCAGCCGCCGTCAGTAGCACAGTTCAATCCATTCGAGTCAGAGATAACGATACCGGAATTCTGAACGCCGCGTGCTCCCCCGTCTCCACGCACCACGGCGTTGTCATCAATGACGGCAGTGGCAGTGGTTGCTGTTGCCGAGCTACCGCCCTGCGCCGTCCACGTATTAGTAGACGTGCAGATGTACCACCGTGCTGTTGCAGTCGCATCGCTGTCGATAAATACATCAACTGGATTGGTTGCTCTACACGTAGCAGGCAGCGTAGTACCAGCACGAATGCGGCGGGCTGTGGAACTGGTAGTTTGAGCCTGCGCTACCGAAGCAACCAACAGCAGCAATACAATCAGTAGTTGTCTCACTCTCTACTCCTTCTTTGCTGACTCAATCTTCCTTGGCCGGAACACAAAGTTGCCGCCGTCCACTGCCAACTCCATCGTGTCGAGTTGCTTGGCGGTCAGGCCGAGTTCCAAAGCTGCTCGTTGGGCCTGTATGATTTTCTGAGCCTCTAACGCCTGAAACGCCTGCACCAGTTTATCCTGCTGCTCCTGAATCTGCTTGAGGGAAGCGTTCTGGGTGTCGGGGAGTTTGATGACAGATGGAGTCGCAGCGGTCTGTGCAGTAGCTGCCACAGCAGAGACTAGAATGATGACACTAAAACAGAGTCGTTTTATGATCATAAGTACCTCTCTATTATGGGACTGCGATGGTAGTAACGGTTCCAGAACTGCCTCGATACTTCAACGCCCCGCCTTCGACCCAAAGCTGGCCCATTCCTGCGGGGCTGGAAGATGGAGCCACACCGTTTACAAACGCCAACACGTTTACTCCAGAAGTCCCGATGTTCTGAGTAACGCTCCCATTGCCGCCGATTATAACTCCGGTCAGATTGCCAGTTTCAGCGAATATGTTTACTTTATTAGTCCACACAGCGCCTGCTGACGCTTTAATGTTGACCGTATTTGTTGCCGATGCGCGTAATTGGAGAACCGCATCTGTGCTAAGGGTGTTCCCAATGACACTCAAATCCCCAAAGCTGCCATCAGCAGCCCGCCTGGCTTGAAGTATCATTATCTGCTCGTTTGGTGATGCACCCGGAAATGATTCGTGCGCAAAATAGAGAGAGTTATACCCTGATCCATTCAGAACTACAGTCAACCCAACTGAGTCCAAAATGACATTACGCTCGCTAGCTAATAGCGAATAGATTCCAGTCCGATCTATCCACAGTCCTGTCCCTGAAATCGCGGAGACAGGAGGAGTTGCACCAATCGCTAACGACGACGACGCTCCACTCATAGTTATCGGGCCGGTGAATGCTCCGCTGGTCGCAGTAATTGCTCCGGTAAAGGAGCCGCTGGTTGCGGTAATTGCCCCAGTGATATTTGCGTTCGATGCGGTCAATACACCCGCCGCCGTCACCCGGAAAGGGGCAGTCGCACGGTTGGCATGGGTACTTCCCGCCCACACTGCGATGTCCCCACTCGCAGCAGCGGAGTTGAGACCACCTGCATTCGCTCCTGTCCCGACTAAGATGTTTGCTGTGTTGGCCGCACCGGAAGTCAGCGCGATGTTAGTAGCACTGAGACTTGACGCACCGATAGTCCAGCCGCCTATCGTGCCGCTGGTGGAAGTGATGCTGCCCGTGAACGATCCGCTGGTAGCAGTGACCGCGCCGGTGAAGCTGCCACTCGTCGCAGTAACCGCTCCTGTAATCGTGGCGTTCGTCGCTACCAGCGCACCTGCTGCGGTAACTCGAAACGGGGCCGTAGCGCGATTCGCATGAGTGCTGCCGCTCCAGATAGCAATGTCGCCGCCAGCGGCAGCGGAGTTGAGACCACCAGCCGTCGCGCCTGTTCCAACCAGCACATTCGCTGTGTTTGCTGCGCCTGATGTTAGTGCGATGTTGGTTGAGGTGAGACTGGACGACCCCAGCGTCCACCCGCCTACTGTTCCTGATGTGGCCGTCAACGCTCCGCCCGCAGTTACTCTGAACGGCGCAGTGGCCCGTGCCAGATGCGTACTCCCGGCCCAGATAGCTACCTCACTGCTGCCATTCGCTGAGTTCAATCCCCCAGCCGTGGTGCCTGTGCCCACAAGAATATGTGCGACGTTGGCTGCTCCCGAGGTCAATGTGATATTAGTGGCGCTGAGAGTCAGGGGCGAAAGAGTCCAGCCGCCTACGGTGCCGGAAGTAGCAGTTATTGCCCCAGCCGGAGACACGCGAAATGGAGCAGCAGCGCGATTGGCAAACGTCGCGCCTGCGTAGAACGGCCAATCGTTAGGTGACATGCCTGCGGATGTAGAGGCGGTGCCAGTGTCCTTGACAAGCGCGGTGGAATTCACTGTCCAGCCCGCTATGGAGGCGTTGCCTGTGACGGTGAGGTTACCTGACGTGTCCCACGAGATGAGCGAATTGGCAAGGAACCCGCTGCCATCGGAATTCAACTTAATTCTCTCAGTGGTGTTGTTGCGCAGGCTCACCGCGCCGGAACTAATCAACACATTCGACTGCCCCGCCGACTCCTGCCCCACGCGAATGTTGCCGTTGATGAGCCACTGTGAGAGCGTGGTCGTGTTGTTGCCGACTCGAAATCCGTTGGTCTGATCCACCGTCACCCACGACTTGCTCGCGGCCCCGTATTGACCCGCGCCGAAGCCGTAGATGTCGCTGGCGTAACCGTAGCTGCCGTTGAGATTGCCGATGCGCAGTTGCGGAGTGACGTTGAGCACCCCGACTGAACTCGCTGCGGAGAACGTCGCAGCGTGTGTCGCCATCTGCATGTACGGCGCGTTGGTCTGGTCAGCCGTGGAGATAATGAAGCCTGCGCCGCTTTGTCCGTAGTCAACCACCGCAGCCCCAGCCCGATAGACCACGTTCGCACTGCCCGCTTGGATTGAAGCGGTGTAGCGCCAGAAGGTCGTCTGGTCGCTGGCTGAGACGACTTTGAACCACGTGTCACCCGCGAGGCCGTCCTTCATGCGGAGGATGTCGTTGGGAACGAATAACTGCGACGCTGCGTGCGATACGCCGTCTTGATCAACCACATCTATCGAAATCGTTGTCGTCCCATACGTCGGGGAAGCTGGAATAGTCGCATCAGTACGCAATTTGGCAGACGCTTTGAATACTCCGTGAGTGCCACCTGTGGCGAGAATCTGATTGAATACCAGCACCGCGCTGCGAATCGCTCCCCGCACATCGACGTTGGCAAACTCGGCGTTCCCGGCAGCGTCAATGTTCCAGCCGATTAGTCCCGAGGTGAAATTCGTTGAGCGGAACGAGTTGTTCTCCTGTGGAGTGATGACGGTGGATGATGATGACTGGAATCCGGTTGAGGTGTCCTTCAAGTACAGATTCGCCGTCGCAGCGTTGATGAAGACGTTGCCGCCGACTTCCAGTGGCTGCGTCGGAGTCACCGCAATTCCCAGCCGTTCCAGTTGCAGGTCGCCGTCGCCGTCGCTGGCAAGGATGGCCGCTGCTGCGCCGGGATTCGATGAGGAAGTCAGCGTCACTGTTCGATTAGCGGTCAACGCTCCCCCACCTGACAGCCCCAGCCCATCAACCAACACCGACTTGTTCAACTGATCTGCTTTCAGCCCAGTAATCGTCTGCCCCTGACCGTTGGCGCTGAGAGTGAAGGGAGCAGTGGCCGATGCAGGGGCGAATGCGGGCACAGCTTGGAACGTATGCGTCCCCGTCCACGTCGGCGCGATGGCTTGGGATAGCGGCGGAGCAGCGTCGCTTCTCATCGCAGTGATGGCGCTGCCGTTTACCACTGTGAGTCCTACTGTTGCAGTCGGATTGGCAAACGTTACTTCACCGCCCCCGCCGCCTCCAGTAGCCGTGAACGTCACGTCGGTGCTGTTGTTGCCGGGATTATCAACGCCGCTGATGCCAACATTAGCACTGGGAATCAGATTGAGAATAGGACGCTGGGATACAGTCGTTGAGTTTGTCTGTATGGTAACGCCGTCAAGTCTAGAGTCATTGTGCCCTACAGCAATCGGATCAGCAGAGGATTCAGGAGCCACTGACAGCCTGACGCGCCCCTTTGCTGTGTCCGTCGCATCGTTCAACGTCCCCGCTGCGAGGGCAATCTGCGCATTTGTCTCAGTCTTCGTATAAACCGACGTATCACGCAGCGGAACTGTGGTGTGATTCGCCAGCACGATCTGCGCAAAGGTCAACGATGAGCCGAGGTTCGACGGCACGTAGAGATTGGAGAACAGGATGTCGCGGCGCACCCCACGCGAGTCATAGAGAACAAACGTATATCGCGCAGTCTGATCATCCAGCGCATCAGTAGTCGATGGTACTGTGAACGACGGGCAACTGAGTGTATTCGACGCCACTGTGCAGGCAACTGACTTGAAGAACGCCGTTGTCCCCACTGCTCCCGCTCGCACCAGCGTCCCATCACTGGCAATAAAACTGCGGGAACTGTAGACACGAATTGTTGCGGTGGAGCCTCCGTACTGGTACGTGCCGGAGAGGAATGAGGATGCGGAGATGGTCACCGTGACAGCGTGGGCCACTATCGGAGACACCAGTAGTAATAGAATCAGTAGTAATCGTTTCATTAAGGTTTCCCCATATATGCCGCTCCGACTTGTCCCGCCGCCCCTAATCCTGACTGCAACAGCGTCTGCCAGATCGACGGTCTGCGCGGTCGCATCAGAAAGTTGAGATAGGCGTTGGATGCATTGGCGGCGTTCCCGGCAGCAGCATTCGCGTTGTTCGATGCTAGCCCTGCGAGTCCCATGCGGCGGTCTTGACCGAATTCTGCAAGTCCCATTGCAGATCGATTCGCCTCTGCACTACGGAGTCGAACGGCCCTCTCTAGTCCACCCGCCGCTGATTGCTGTCTCACATCGTCAGATTGGCTACGGAGCAACTGGGCCAACATCGGATTAGAACCTTGCGCACCAAGCTGTAACGCTCCGATTCCCATGCGCTCACCTTGTTGACGGGCAGCAGCATTGGAGTAGAGATCAAGTCCAGCACCGAGAGGGGCGTTGCGCACGTCGCGTGGGCCATTGACCCCCGATTCCCAATCGAGGAAAGAAGTGTCTCTGGCCCTCAAGCGGGTTTCCAGCGGGTCTTCCTGCTGGGCCAACGTTATAAAAGTGTTCGCCTGCGCTTGTTGAGTACGACGCTCCTCCTCCAGCCGTCGCTCATTCTCACGTGCCCGCGCTTCAGCTTCGCGTTCTTCTCTTGATGGCCCACCACCCATTACTGAGACCTCCTGCGTTCACGGTGTTGTTGGGAGAGGAACGCTCGGCATAGCCGACATCGACGTTCTCCCTGCGGAGTTATTGCAACATTTTCGGGAGACAATTTGTGGCCGCGCTTGCAGTAAGTACGCGGAGTCTTTTCTAGAATTGGTGACTTACCGTAGCGGCGTGCATCTGCTCTCCGGCCTATCCCTTTACGGCATGTACGGCAATCTCGATGGCCGAGATTTGTTATACGTGTGTTTTCTGGCGTAAATTCATGGCCGTGAATGCAGTGGGTACGTGCCTTGTTGTTTAAGCGCGATTGCGCAGTTGCAGCTACAGGAACAAAATCCTTTTTGGCTGTTTTGAGTTTGATGATGGTGTCATTAGAGTGTTTATACTGAGTAGTTCTTTGCTGTGCAGCCTGCCGCATGTTTGCACGAGCTTTGGGAGTATGAATACGGCCCTTGTTAGCTGCGCTAAGTTTTTGCCGTGTTTCAGGAGATGCATTAAGCATGCCTTCCCCTCCATCGGTTGCGTTAACTAACCGAAATCCTAATGATTTATAAATTGCTATAACGTAGCATTCTGCAGGTGTAGCTAGTTCTCTCGAAACAACCATTAAGGATTCGATAATTGGCTTTTGGTCGAGAGATTTTAATCCTGCAAGCCACTTAGTCCGATGATTAACAAGACGGTCAGCTAAATGCCCATTTACACGCCGCTGCAATGATGACTCTACAGTTCGTCCGATGTAGCGAATTTCGCTGGTTCGGGGATCGCGTAGAGCGTAAATTGTTGCTAACTGGCCCATGCTCCTAAAAGTCCTTCCTGTAAGCCATTCCAGCCCTACGCATGTGTAGCCTCTGAAACAATCGCTCGTACCGCTGCTCATCTGCCAGCGCAATGAACGACCGCTGTGAGTTACGCGCACTCTGTTGCACTTTGCGAATCAATCTCAACGTCGTTCCATTCCCTCGATGCTTCGGCACGGTGTAGAAGTTCCCCACTCTCACCAGACTCTCCGTCATGCAGAAGCCAATCAACTCATCCTCATCCATCTCCGCAATGATATTACCATGATTCGGATCAGGAAGATTAGCATTCCATTCATCCCGAAAGATGTCGTCTAGCTTGGGCCATTCGATAGGGTCAAGAAGTTGGATGCTCAAGAGATCACCCCATGCCCGGTAGACGCCCGCAACCGACTCAACAACGCATTCAACTGCGCTTTGGTTTCGTTGGCAAGAGTCAGTGCAGTCGCTAAATCCGTTGCGTTAGGAGAGGCTACATCCGCCACTGCCGCCTTCCGCGTGCCGATGATCTGATTGCCGCCGACGTTGTAGCCGGTAGTGACGTTGGGCGATGCAGGCAGGCTGAGGGTCAACACTCCCGCTGCAATAGCCACTGTGATCTGGTTCGCTGTTCCTGCTATTCTAAATCGTTCGACCCATGCGCCTGCGACAACTTCCCACAACGCCAGCGTATCAGTGGTGAAGTAGAACGCTCCGTCGTCAGTTGCGTCCGGTGTAATCGCGGCGCGAGCAGCGTTCGTGCCGGAGTCGAATCCAACCACTACCTGCCACGCGACTCCTGAGTATACGTAGAGTGTCTGCCGATCAGTGGCGAAGTAGCGATCCCCCGCTGCTCCCCCTGCTGGCCTCGATGCTCTGATGCCGAAGCTGAACGATGCATCGGTTGATCCGGCTAACTCACGCACGGATTGAAACGCGACGAACTGCTGCTCAGTTGAAGCTGCTTGGCGCTGGGCCGAGGCAGTGTCGATGTCAGGAGATGCGTATTCAGTTCTCATGCAATGCTACTTTCCGTTCCGCGCAGCAACACGCGATCAATGCCAGCGTCTCCCGTCCCCGCCAACTGACTCAGGTACACCTGCCCTGACTTCACTCCCCGGATATTCGTCTTCTTAGTGGGGAAGTGCAGGCGTCCGGTGCGCGAGGGAGTCAGCGTCGTATTCAACACCGGAGTCGTGTCACCGTTGGCAAAGATTTTGAACGTGACGTTGTTGGTGGTGTCGAACCGTCCGGCAATCTCTGCTTGGAATATCGCTGCCCAGATAGAGTTGGTCAGTTGATCCGCCGAGTAAATCTCCCACGTCATTCCGGTGCCGCTGTTGAAAGTATAGAGACGAATCGTGGTGCCGTCGTTGGCAGCGAGAAGCAGGCCGTTGCTCACTGGCACCATCGCGCAGAGGTCGCCAGTTATCTTCCCGGTCAGATCAAACGGCGCGTCCCACTTGCCTCGTTGCGGGTTGAAGCACAGCAGCGTCTTACCGTGACCGAAAACATCGCGGTTGTGATCAGCATCGTAGCCTCCCACTACATTCGCCATCACCCAGCTTGCAGTGTCGTCAACCACATCCTGTGCGAAGGCAACGTCGGGTTCTCCACTCTCGTCAATTCTCACCAGCCCGCGTTTGCCTGACGCCGCATATAGCCGCCCGCCTTCTCCGAGGAACCAGCCGTTCGCGCTGGCGATTCCCGTGGTGGGCCAAATGACGCGGAGACTCAGTGGGTTGGTGCCGCCTGTGTACAACAACGCCGCAACGTAACTGTCTCCACCAATGAAGACGTAGCCGTCAGCAGCACGCGACAACACTCCTTTCGGCGGCGCTGGCAGGAACAGCAACGAATCAGGTGGAAACGATTCGATGAAGACGGGGAGTGAGACTGCGATGGCGGTTCCCGGAGACGTAGTTGAGACTCCTGATACCAAATCGCCGTAGCAGCCGATAACAGCGACGACATCCTCTAACGCTGCCCCGAAGACTCCCGCAGGCGGTGGATAGTCGAGAATCGGCGCGAGGTCTTTGCCGATGAGCGATGGATCAGACCATTCGAGTAGAACGGAGTTGGCGACGCCATCAACTGTAGTGAGTGAGGAGATAGCGATTTCGCGTTCTTCGTAGTGCGGGCCAGTAGAGCCAAATCCAGCCGCAGTCACTCCGATGCCGATGCGGTCTGCGCCAACAGATGCTGCATAGGTCAAATCTGCTCCCGCAACCGTATGCCGCATCTTGAAGCCACTGTTGACGATGACGGCTGATGGAGAACTGCGCCGGGAGCGGCCACCTGTTGCTGATCGCACGAACCAATGAACGGTCGAATATGTCCCGCTCATTATGGTCGATGCAGTTGGCGTGTTGGCGAGAGTTGGTGCAGTGGGCGGTTCAATGCCGAAAGCATATGGCCCAGTTGATGCGCCGGAATAGCTGCCTGATCGATACAGCAGCATCTGCAGCGCGGTTGATGCTGACACTGATCGCGTCAGGCCGTTGATGAACAGCGGCCCACCTCCGATGTAAGCAAGTGCGCGGGCGATGAGTCCGAACACGCTGCCGATGCCAGCGGTGGTTGCGTCTCCCAGACTCGCGTAGCCAGCATCTATTGCATTGAACATGATGCGACCGCCGTTAACTGATGCAACTAACGCAGGCCCACGATACGCCTGACACCTGCCTTGCCCGGTGAACATCACGTTCTTACTCCCCGGCCCACAGCGCCCAACTTCGCCAGTGAGCAACGATGAGTTACTGACGTAATGATCGAACAGGAATTGAGTGAGAATGTTCATCGTAGGATATCGGCATCTGTCTTCATCGCCCGTCCCTTGCCTCGCGCTGCGGCTTCATTCTGATTGAGTGCAGCTTGCTGAGGGAGTAGTCGAGAGCGCGGAGGACGCCCATTCAGGTGTCCGCAGACTTTGCATTCGATCAGAGAAACGGTTCCTTGGTGAATGGGGCTATAGATTCTGCCGCGCTCAAAGCGTGGTGTGATCGCAACTTCCACATCACCGAACTTCACGTGGTCGTCAGCACAGTTGCACTTCGCTTCGTCGTCCATTTCCAGCGCAGTGACTACGTTGCGAAAGTATTTGCGCCGTGCCGCATCGTTGTGAGTCTCAGCCGCCTCAGCGAACCGTCCCTGCATGGCGAGAGCGTCAGCGAGTTGATTCTGAGCCAACTCTCTCGCTGCTGCATTGCGTCCAACCGACTGCTCCAGATTGAGCCGCGCTGCTTCCTCCAGCAACTTACCCCTGCCGACCAATCGTTCCTCCTCACTCATCTTGGCGCGGGAGTGAGCAGCGAGGGCCAACCGCTGCGTCTCAGCATCAGCAGCTTGCTGTGCGGGAGTCCCGATTAGCCAAAGTGGATGCTGAAACTTCATGCCGCTTTCATCGCCCCCACCTGCTCCACCATCAATTCCACCAGCAACGGCTCATGCGCTTCCTTTACATTAGTCAGGGAAGGAGGGAACGCCGCTCGCACAGTTGCATTGCCGCCCAACACCGTGCGGTCGTTGTTCATCATGGTGTAGAGGATGTTGTCTTCCACAGCGTAGTAAGCGAATTCCTGCGAGTGCGGCAGGCTGAGTGCGCTCTCACTACCAACTCGCGTCAACTTGCCAGCGGTGTTGTAAGTTGATACTGCTGACGGATGTGTTACCTTCACTATCTCTGACGCCAGCATCGGCTCGCTCGCCAGCGCGAGATTGGTATGACTCGATAACGCTCCCTGTCCCAGCGTCAGCGCCACAGTAAAGTTCTTGCGATAGATTTCCGCCTCGGCTACTCCCAGCCGCAGGCGCACCACAGTTGGCAGCCGTCGCAGCACATCGTCTATCTGAGTCAACAGCGTCGTGCGCAGCGTCGCCCGCACCGACTCGATTGGAGCGGGAGTGATGCGACGTATCGACCTCTCCACTAATTCGCTCGAAGTCACTACGCCCTCCCCGTTGCGCTCATCTGATCCGCGTTGTCACTGCCAACCAGCGACACCAACACTTCCACCGCATTGCCCTCGTACTGCGTCGGCAGCGTTGCCGGAGTCGGGATGAAATTCGCCCGCACCTTGACGGCGGTGGCGTAATCAGTCAGCGACGGCGTGGTGCTGCGGAATCTCAGCGACGATCCGTCCAGCGCATAGTAGACCTGATCGCTGGGAAGATTCCCGTTCTCCAGCGTCAGGATGTCATCAATGGGAGTAAGGAAGTCGTTGGATGACGCCACTCGCACCACTGAGCGGTTGATGTCGAATATCATCAGCGTTGGGATGTCCACTGCCCCGGCCACCGGAGTCAGATCGAAGTCCTTCTGCAATCCCTTGTATCCCGGCCCCTGTGCCACTTTATCCGCGAGGAGTTCGAGTGCGACGGGAATCAGTGTGAGGAGAGTCGTTCGCAGCACCAGCCGTGCAGCGTCACCAACTGGATTCAGCTTCCTTAGTGCTTTTTCTGCCAATTCTGAAGAAGTCATGCTGCCGCCACCCTTTCAGTTGCTTCGGCTCCTGCGCCTCCGGCCATCTCAACCAGTGTCGCTACCAACGCGCCCTCGTATCGCGCAGGCAGCGTTGCCACAGTTGGAATAAACGCGCTCTTGATGACTACCGGAGTCGTGAAGGTAGTAATCAATCCATCCGTGTTGCGAAACACCAACTCCATTCCCCGCTGCGTGTAGTAGACCTGATCGACCGAGAGATTCGCCTGTTCCAGCGTGATAATGTTGTCGATTGGATTAAGCGTCACGTCCGACGATGCAATCCTCACCGTGGACTTCTTCAAGTCAAACAGGATGCCGCTGAGGGCGGTGAGATCGACTTCACCTGCGACCGGAGTGGCAGCGAAATCCTTTTGCAGTCCCTCGCTGTCTTCTCTCAGCGCCCGCTCCGCCAGCAGTTCCAGAGCTGCCGGAATCATGGTGATGAGGCGCGGGATGATCGATGGAGCCACAGCCTTCTCCGTCTTCAGCCGCTCGTATGCGAGTAGTGCTGCCGTTTGATTCGTCATTACGTACCCATCGCCGCTTCAGTAGATTGCAGTATCGGCATCGGCAGCGTGCGTCCCTGAATTGCAGCGAGTTCCCTGCGGGCGTTGTCTACGATAGTTGCCAGCGCACCAACCATGCTGCCTTCCTTGATTAGATTGCCAACCGCCAGACCCAGAACTATATCTTCATCCACATCAGGCGCTTGACACGCTCCACTGCGCACCACATTTGCTACCTGACACCGCGCTACGTGTCCGGTGAAGAAGATTTGATCGCCTTGGACGATGTAGTAGCCGGAGAGAACGGAGTCCGCCGCATTATGGTTCGCGCCGTAGATGCTGCCGACATTGGCCCGCCAGTTTTCTATGTCCGCTACTTCCAGAGACTCGTCAAATTTTCCAGCCTTGTAATCGGAATCAGAAGTCACGTACTTGATTCGCACCTGTTCGATGTCGCCAAGGTGGTCTGGAAGCACGCTGCCGTGAGTCAGGTCGCCGGAGTCGGTAAGGAACAGTGAGCGGTAGCCATCTCCGAGAGTCGATGCGCGGGCTTTGCAGACAGTCGTATCTGCAGCAAGGATGGCTTTTTGAATCTCAGTGGTGTTGTGGCGGGGATCGTCAGTAGCGGCAATCGTGGTAGCCCACGCCGCAGCGGGAGCGGCATTCAGCGCCGCTATTACGCGACCTTGGAGAGTCGTTAGATCACATCTGACAATAGCCATCTCATCTGCTTCTGGCGTTGATAATCAAGTGCTGCACGGCAGCGGATTCGTTCAGCACGTACTGAGTAGCCAGCATCACGGGCGCGCCGGAAGATTCAATCGGCGCACTCTCATCTGCTTCCAGTTCAAGATCGTAGTTGTCCGCCGTCATTCCAGAGCCTCCGATTTTCAGCGTCGCCGTGTTATCCGGGTCAGCGTGATACTGGCCCGTCACCCAGCCGACCGGAAAGGCTGTCGCTCCCAGCAGCGCAGCGATACTCTGTGGGTCGTCATCTACGGCAACTTCGATTCGTGGCATTGGCGTCTCCTTTAGGGAACGAAGAAACGGGTGCGGTCGATATAAGGATGTCCGTAATGGTAGCGACGAATGAACGCGGGATTCTTCGCTCCCAGCCCTCGTTGATGGCCCCTGTTCACATACTTCTGCCACTGCCGCTCACTCTTTGCCAGCCGTGACTGCAACATCCCACCGATCTCCATCTTTAGATGCTCCTGGCACTGGGCGGCGGTTTGTAGCTTCAGAAACTCATCGTACAGGTTACCAAGTTCCGTGGTCTCGGCCATTGTCGGCGCATCGTTGCCATCGCGTTCGTACCACAGCCGCAGCGTGTGTGAGCCGTCAGGGAGCCATGAGAAGTACCCGGTAGACGGAGTACCGGAGAAGGCGATTGCCAGCCTCCCTGATTCCTGCGCTCCTGCGAGACTGGAATGCTCCACGATCTCCACCGGATGCCAGAAATCGGAA
>WUUC01179726.1_pt1 | contig 15038 bp, 26 predicted proteins | sample 6278441 | NCBI WGS metagenome assembly WUUC01 (sample SAMN13675441, study PRJNA597444) | soil metagenome | isolation source: soil | place: USA: Washington | collected 2017-10
AAAATGCTCGCGCCCTTCTTTTTACCATACCTAGCTTGCATGGCCCGAAGGACTTTGCTGCCTTTTTTCGTGCGGGGCATAGGCGAAAGACCTTTCTCCCGCCTATGCCCATCTTACGCACTTACCGTTCGTTGGTCAAGTCTTAGAACGGAATATCGTCGTCGCTCTTGTCGGGAGCCGGCTTCGTCGTACCACCACCCGCGCCCGCGCCGGCAGCAGCCGCCTTTTCAGCCTGTTGACCACCACCGAGGAACTGCACATCCGTCGCAGTTACCTCAAGGGTATAACGCGGCTTGCCGTCCTTGTCCGTCCACTCGTCCAGGTTCAAACGTCCCTCGACGTAGACCGGACGACCTTTAGTGAGGTACTGAGAAACGTTTTCTGCCTGACGGCCGAAGACCGTCACGCGGAACCAGGTGGTAATGTCCGTGGGTTCACCACCATCCTTGCCCTTACGACGCTCATTGGTAGCCATCGTAAAAGACGCAATCGGAGTACCGGACGGTGCGTAGCGCAGTTCGGGGTCGCGCCCCAGGTTGCCAACCAAAATTACTTTATTGAAGCTCATAGTGTAGCCTTTCGTGTGCCCTTGCGGGTCTAGGTTAAGCCGAGACGTTGCCCAACTGCTTGAATGCAAATCTCGACGTTTTGTGTACGGTTTCTGACGCCCAAGAGGGTCGCCATCTTCTTGAGAATCCTGACAGAAGACTTCGATAGTCTATACGAACGAGGTTCTGTCTTGGCTTCTCGCATTTTGTGCGTTGCCTTGCGACTATACTGCTCAGGAAGATTTTCAACTAGAAGCCGAAATTCAGCCGGCATATCTAGTTCATTGATACGAGCAGCTAGTAGCTGCGCCGCGTGAGGGCTTGTTCTGTCCCCGCTTTTGATGTTAAGTCTGTTACCCATCTTATCTAGACTAACACAGAACTGTGTGACCTGTCAACCTTTCTTTTTGCTCAGTTTTGCCAAGCCAATTCCGTAATTCTGGCCGCGTTTATAAACTGTCCATACGTCTGTAACTCTACCATTCTGAATGCTACAAGTTTCTATAACTTCAGCTAGGTGCGTAAGGAACATCGGAAACTCCGCTCCGTCTTCGTTCTTCCATATTGCGTGCGCGGCGCTCCGTCCTCGCTCAAAACTGTCGAACGTGAGTGTCATTGTCCGAACGAAGTTGGCTTTATTGGGCGTACCCCAACTAGCAAGCCCTTTGAAACCTTCCTCGTTAACCCACGGAATCCGAATATTAGGGTAGTTATATAAAGGTTTTTCATCCATCGAACATTAGTCCATTCATGTATACGTATACTTCTATCAGAACACCAATTATGAATAACATAACACCTGGCGCTCTATTAGAATTTTCCGCTGGAAACAAAAGTATAGTTATACCAAGCGTTAGGCAGGTTAGACCTAACATTATAATAAACCCATCTACTGTCGGGTTACATAACCATACCAGCCACAAACATATGAGTAAAAGAATAAGCACTTATCTATCCAGGTCGTCGTATCTCCAAGCTCTATCTTTCAATCGCTTCTGTTCCGCCAGAATCTTCAAAAACTGTTCGCCCTGTTCCACAGCATCGTTAACCGCAACATGGTCATGCCGGTGCTTTGTCTTCCAGGTACGCGGCCAGTGTCTCTTATCGGCTTGTCCGACTGGAACATCCATTACCATAGCCGCCATTGTCTTTATATCGTAAAGTGGTGGCGACGTAATGAAATCCTTCTTACCAAACGTGTATAGGTATGTATAGACAAACGGAGCATCAAACTTTGCGGGGTAGAACACGAACGCGGGGTTCGGGTACTGTTCATACCACATCACAAATAACTTAATAGCCACAATCGCAGGCAGAGCATTTTTAGTGGCAGCTTCGTATGCTTCGGGGAATCGCTTCCACCAAGCCATTGTATCGGGGTCTTCTTTCGCTCCGAGTAAAGGCCGAAGGTTGACCGAGAAAGTGTCCAGTAGTTTTTGCTCATCAAACGCAGCCGCGCCCAAGCTAATCATAGAGTTTTGTCCTGGGACACGACCATTGGTTTCTACATCAATCGAAATAAAAGTTTCCATCATTTTTTCTCGTCAACCTCTGTTATCACGACTGTAACCTGGTACGTTTTACCACGTTTCATCGTTGGGTGGTCAACGCTACAACCCTCTCCTGGGTAAAGCGTCTTACCGTCACGGTCTTGTAGCTGCCACAAGTGTCCGCCTAAATGACATTCTGCCGTGTATGTTATTACTTTCTTTTTCATCAAAACATTGGGTTGTCGTCTTCGGCACTATCCGGCACTTGCTCGGCAGTATCCGGCACTTCTTCCGGTGCCGCTTCAATCGGAATCCTCGAACCTCTGGCAATCTCTGGCTCAGGTAAGGGCAACTCAAGGTTGTCGGTCTTCTTACCTAAAATCATTTGAGTGCCGCGCTCGAAGAAAATCATGTAGTCACCATTAAACGTATACGGTAATGTGAATGGTGGCATACGACGAAACTTGGAAATCCTTAACGAGCAATTTCGGTTAGGCTCTCCCTGCACGTATTCAGGCATATCAATAATACCCACCAAGTCAGCGTCTTTTTCAATGCCAGAGCTTTCAGCTAACTGGTGAATCTCAGGCTGCAATTCATTACCGGCAGCATCGGTTTTAGCATTAGCAGTTCTGTTGAACTGTGCCAGGGCGACAATCAAAATACCTAATTCCTTAGCAAGCTTCTTTAAAGTACGAGACACTAGAGCTACTTCTTGTGCTCTAGTCATAACGAATCTTGCAAAATCTTCACTACGAACTTCTAATAGCTGAAGGTAGTCAACGAACAGTACCTTTAGTTTGCCACCAGTAGCCCTATACAGGGCTTTGGTGCGGGCACGAATTTGGTGAATATTCGTTGTGCGGTCGTCAATCCAAATCGGGAACTGGCCGACCTGTGCTAAACCTTCTCTTAGTCTACTAAACTGTTCAGGTTTTAATCCTGCGTGTACGTGCCACGCAGGTACACCAGCTTCCGGCGACAGTATGCGGTAGAAGACTTCCTTATCTTCCATTTCCGCCGTGACAATACCAACCACATCGCCACGTCCGGCAATGTTGTGGGCAATCTGCTTCATAAAAGCAGACTTACCCTTGCCGGTCAGCGCCGCCCAAACATGAAACTCACCAGGTCTTCCACCACCACCAGTCGCCAGGTCTAATAAAGGAAGTCCGAAAGCAATAGAGGGGTTAATTCCTTGCTCCATCAAATCCAAATCGGCGGAGACTTCATCCGCTACAACACTAAAAGAACGAAAGCCCTCACGCTCTACGTTAGCTGCTTCGCGCAGGACTTCCATCTGCGTATCTAGCCAAGCTACATCATCTTCAGGGTCTTCACTCTCATCTGAAGCTCGATTATCGAGAGCAACTGCCAGGTGTCGAAGGCGTCTCTTAACTGCCTTCTTTTTAACTAAACGAACGTGCTTATCTATGGTGGTATAGTGAGGCAAACCATAGGTCAATTCTGACACATAGGCCATGCCGCCAACCTGGTCAATTAGCCCCTTATCACGAAGACGGTTGCTAATCATAACGTAATCGAGAGGTTGCCCTTCATGGGCAAGCTCAATCATTACGCCATAAATAAACTGATTGGCGCGAACGAATAACTCGTCGGGCTTTAGCTCAGGCTCGACTTTATCAATGAGCGTGTTGTCAAGAACTATTGCGCCAAGAATAATCTGCTCGGACTTCGGCGCGCTCGCAAGAGGTTTGGTTAATTCTTCATTGTGCTGTCGCTTCATCCGAACGCCCCATTAGCTCTTTGAGTGCCGCCATATCCGTTTCTACAACTTGTGGAGTAGGAGCAACACTAGCAACATCCGTGCCAAGCTGTTCGGGAATATAGTCGCGCCAGAATTTACGTATGAACCTGTCGGGGTTCATCACATACTTTGGGCTAGTGGCAGCTTTGTATTTCTCGGTTGCCGCCATGAGTTTTAAGAAATCGGCGCGGGTTGTAACGTGACGGTAAAATTCACGCTCGGCATCTTTCTTTCCCGCCTTAACTTCAATACCGTTCTCGCGCTGTCGTTTAGGGTATGTGGGCCACCAGTTATTAAAGTCGTCGGGTGTTAGCTCAGTAGGAGCGGAGTCGGCAAGCTTCACCATGCCTGCATCCTCAAGAAAACGAAAGCCTGTAGAATTAAAAGCTTTAGCATCTACGCTTACTATAATGGAAACGTTCTTGAGTTTACCAGTAGTGACTGTACGCTCTCCTGTTTGCAGCATTCGTTTGGCAACACTAGCCCAAGCCTTAACTATAACGTCCGGTGAAATTTGCGCCTGGACAGCCGCTTTATACGCAGACGACAAGGAAGCATCGTCTGAGAATAAAGCGGTTGCCTCTACCGAAACTGTTTCCCTTTGTTCCATTTAATTAATCCCGAAGTAGTGTCTAACGAATCCCCCGCCATTAAACATTAACGTACCCAGGTAAGTTGTATTGTCCGAGCCAAACGTGTCGCCGGTTAACATGGCAAGAACGTCTCGCGCTTCCAAAACAGGTTCACTAATAGGCACTCGAACGTACAAGACAGGTTCATCACGTTGTAGCTGAACGCTTAACATTACCGAACCTCTAGGTAGTTCGAGTGTGTGCCGCCCCAACTTGTTCGGCAGTTGGTATTTATAAATTTGGCTTATCATTTTACCGTGCGGCGGCGAGTGCGGCGCGCACCTGTCTTCGGACGGACAACCTTTCTACTATCTTTTTCGAGGACGCCGTTCGCCCCTTGAACGCCCCCGTCAGTCCTTTTCCCACGTGTGGCTTTTTCATAAATCTTGCTGCCGCGCCCCTCTTCATCTTGCGGTTGGTATAGAACGGGCCAGCCACAAAGTTGAAGCGGTTCTCTAAAATTACCGTTAGAGCACGGTGAGCACGTTTGAGAATCGAGACGTACTCGACTTCGGTTAGTTCCTCAACCTGCAAGTCTCCCAGGTCTTCAACGTCCTGGTTCTTCGCATAGCTAAGGTATCCATCCCTGGTAGCGAATCGCGCAATAACTCTACGGTCATCATCAGAGACACCCTTCTCATCGAGCAAGTCAAAGAATTTAATAAACGCATTCGTTCTACGTTCAATTAGAGCTTCCAACTCTTCTTGCTCTGTGGGCTTCTCCGTGTTGACTCTGCGCGGACGCCTTACCTGAAATGTTTTGAATTGGTCAGCTTTGCGCTTTCGTCTTGGCATCTAACAATCCCTTTTCTTGTAGTAGTAATCTGGTGACTCGCATTCGTTGACATACTTCACACTTGACCTGTGGTGGTCGCTTCGCTCTGTACGCCACATGGGTAGGGCATCCTTCCGCCAGCTTACGCCACGCCTCTCTTTCCATAGAGTCTATCATCTTTTTCTAGCTCTCATTTTTTTAAGTGCGGCTCGTAGAATTGTAGCGTCTTTTTGGTATTCAATTCTAACACCCTCAGTATCTCCCCACTCTCTATGATTTACTTCCATATTTTCAGACGCTTCCAGCATTAACTCAAGCATAGGTTCGACACCAACAGCAATTGTAAGTCGTTGTATTTCAGCGTCTTGTTCTGCCTGTGCTTTGCTTATAGCGTCCTTCATAAGTAACCTCTACGACTAATAATTGCTTGTCGAACTCTTTTGGGTGGATGGCCGTTGTGAAAATGTCCACCATAAGGACACCTGTAAGGAAAGACTTGTGAACCGTCCGCCCTAAGTTTTCTACAAGCAATCATGGCCGCATCGAATGTTGCGTGTTGTGCTTTCCCTTCGCAAGCTTTTCTTCGCTGGTGTCTTTTGCTTGCCATACTATCCTCTTGCAACTACTATGCCGGAAGATGTTTTGGGGGACTTGACAAACTTGCCACCCAACACTATAGTTTGTATATGACAAAACTGTGTACTGTGTGTCATATAAACAAACCTTTATCAAGTTTTGAGCGTCGGTCGGATAGGCCAGGTCAGTTCCGGTCTGAATGTCGGCCTTGTAAAAACTCCAAGCGAAGTAGATTTAGTCGTCTTCAGATGAATCTACATTCGAGAAATCCGGTCGGTTACACACCACTCACAAAAGAATTGCGGGAAATATTAGGCGAACCTAAAAGTTGTTATCTATGCCAAACCGACCTATCTTGGAGCTATTATAATCTCGACCATATTATACCAATAGAAAAAGGTGGAACAAACGAACTAACTAATTTAGCTTGGGCTTGCCCCTCTTGCAATCGCATAAAAGGTACAATGACGTTATCTGTCCTAAAAGAGAAGCTAGAACGCATGGTTAGTGGTCTAGCTTCTCTATAGCTGCCCCCAGGTTTTACTTCTCGTAGAGTCCGCGCGCCAGACCGAACTCCGCAGCCGCACGCTTGAATGCCTGACGTTGTGCAACCAGGGCAGCCCCGCCAAAGCCAGTGTCCTTTTGCTCTCTACCTGTCTTGTATGTCTTGTATCCTACGTTTCCGCGAGTCACAAGACCTTCTTGCGCTGGAATGGAAATCTCCACACCTACTACAACGCCGCCGCCTAACTCGTCGCCCACAGGTTGAATCAGGGTAATGCGACTCGACCAACCAGGTGCGTATAGAGAAAGAAACTTCTGCGCGGTTAGCCAGTGAATGTAAGACAGTCCCTTCGCCGGCCCCGCAGTAAAGACCTTTAGCAAGCGCGGCGGAATGGGCTTGCTGAGATTAGTCTCAATCTCCACAATGGACTTCAGGTTCGACTGTGCAATCTTTGTTGCAATAAGAGGGTCAATCGTACCTTCTTCTCTGTGCTTTGTCAGTTCTTCGTTAAGTACCGCCTCATCTTCGGCACTCATTGGTTGCTCATCAATATCGTTTTCGTCGCTCATGTTTTACCTCTTTACTTTTGCCCCTTGTCTTTCGCCACGGTAATATCGTTTCGAGAATCGAAGGACGCATACTTCTCAGGGTTGTTTGCAAAATGTAGTAATGCAACAGCACACCATACTACACTGGTCAGGTGGTGCTGTCCATCAACCTCATCGTACTTCTCACCTTTAATGAACTTGAGTAGGTGTCTAGCCATTGCGGAAAAGCAACGACCCCAATCCATACCCTTTTCCCAATTCCGAGCAGCATATTTCTTGGAGCCAATTTCGTATAGCTCGCCAAGCTTGAGTACGGCATCCGCGTAAGCTATACCTTCATCCTCAGAGAGAAGGTCGTTAGAGTTATGAATAGCTATCCATAACTTCTCTGAAGAAGAGTCTTTCCAAAAACCACAAACAGCATCACTCACTGTTTCTAAACGACGCTTAGTTTCGATAGGGTACGCTGACTGTGAAATGGCCTCATTTATTAAACGCCGTAGCACAATAGGCGGAACTAAATCTAAGCGAGCTTTACCTGCGTCCGCTTTGAATCCGCCCTTCAATGCCTCTTCTGTAATCTGTGTTTGTTCTTCCGGTCTTGTCATTGGTGAATAAGTTCCATCATGGTTGAGCCAAAGGGGAGTACCTAAAGGGATTGGCGGGGACAACCTAGCCCCCGCAACCAAGTCACGCATCTAGCAGCACACTCTCCCCGTTTGGCTTGCCCCCAACCATAGGAAGCTCACCGACTATCTTTTTCATCTGGCTGTGAGCGTCTACCGAAATGGAGTTAGCTTCGTCTCCATAGGTAGTCGCTACTGTTTCAGGAGCGTCGGGAACTTCTCGGTAGGGAAGAAGAATTGACTTCACCAGGTCAATACCAGCTTCTAGTGTGTTTACGTGGAAACCAATACTGTCCATGACCATAGGGTGTTCGTGAATGTTACCCTCTTTTTCCATGACCAGGACAATAGGCTTACGGTATGCGTGCGCCCAGGCAATCTCCATCACTGTTCCAATGGAGACAATCTTTGCTCCGAGAAGGTTAACCAAAATAACGTCCGCTGTGGACACGTCATAATGGTCACGTGTGTTAATGCCCTTCGACGTACTCATTACAAAGTCGTCGTAAGTTTTCTGCATGGCGGTAATGCCGGACTTTTCATTCACGGCTTTGAGGTAATCCTTGCCGCGAAGTGGCGAGTAACCGTGAATGCCGTCTCTGGCTAATTCACGAACTGCCCAATCGCGCCAGTTGTTAGCTCCATTGAAGGTCATCCCTGTAATACCGCCTGCCAGGTAAACCTTAAATCCTCTATCCATCTAGTCGCTCCCTTACTGTTATGTGTTGTAGAAACTTACGTTCGTCGTCTTGAATTATACGAACGTTAGTCTCTCCACGTGTATCTAAGTATTCAGTGGTAGGTACAGCTTTTCCAACCCCACTGGAAAAATTGGTGAGAGCTTCGCGGACGCTCGCGTGTCCTTGTTGCTCTTGCTTGTTTCCGAGCCGGAAAGCTCTCACCAACGCCAGACCGCGTACAACGATTATACGTGGTTCGGTAATGAATCCTCTGAACATTACATTACAGGTTCGTCGTCGGGCTTCTCCGGTGGCCCTTCTTTAACTTCCTCGTCTGACTCTTCGTACTGTGCATCAACTATATCGCCAGGAGCTTCGGGTACGCCTGGGTTATTCTGCTGTTCCTGGTTCTGTCGGGCAAACTCTTCTACGTTGTCTAACCAACGCTCTAGGGTCTGCGCGGCCAATTGTTTGTTGCCGCCGAACAAAGCCAATGCTCTTAATGTAGCGGCATTAAACACCTTCTCCGAATACTGATTGCGGAGCGAAATAACAATCTGAACGGCGGTGCGAAATTCAGGTGTGCCGTCTTTGAATGCCTGGGCAACATTGGTTTGTGCCAGAATTGATTGTTCAAGAACACGTGCCTGAGCGCGAGCTTCTTCAGCTTTTTCTGCGGCCGTAGCTTCGCCACTTCTGTTGTGTGCCAAGTCAGCAGGTGTTAGTAAATCTTCTTTATCTGCCATTGATTATCCTTTCGTTCATTAACCGTTATCTAAACACTAGCACCAAACTGTGTGACTTGTCAATGACGAAAATTTTAAGCCAAAGGTCGCCGCAAAATTTTTATTGACACCAACCCAAAAAGTGTGTTACTTATTCAATGCGGGTTTTCCAACTGCTGTTGTCCAGATGGACAGGGTTTTTCTTGGGGATGTATACCTTAAAAATCATTCCCTTTTCGCTGAAACGCGACGGGTACTTTACCTAAAGTAAGATACTCAATGGCTGACCAAAGGGCACTTTTCCCTGTAGAGGTTTTAATCTCGGCAACGGGTGTCTAGTCGATGGCACAAGCGGGGGCTACGTCCGAGTCCAAGTTTAGCGTTCGGTTAAAAAACAGCCTAACAGTAAGTCAGCCGGCGAGCATCGTAAATCCCGTAAGTTTGTAGTTGGAGCAAAAAGAGGTTTTCCTAAAGCTAAAGCTAGGGAATGCCCCTGGTGTATCTGATGAACAAGATTGATTAGATTTTGCGGTTTGGCACGCGAGTTGCATGGATGTAAAATTATGTATGACAATACTACTGTAAATTTAGTTTTCACGTTGTTAGCTTTAGTGCTAATGAACATTGGTTTTATTGTTTGGCGAAACAGGAAACGCAAAAGAAAGCACAGCGACCTATATTTAGGTAGAGGAAACCCAAAACGGTTTTCAAAAAAGTTGTGAGTATTTTCTGGCACGCTTCTTGCATATAGGATTTTTGTTATGAGTGAACTAAAAGAACTTTTGATAGACGCATACCAAACTGACGGTGTTATGGGAGAAGGTGAAGCTATGCGAATAACTGTGGATACTTCTATTAAAACCATAATCAAATGGCTTAATAAAGAGCGCGCCAAAGCCAGAGTACACAACGAAGCTCGTAATGCTGCTCTTGCCAGAATGATTATTGAACTGAAAGGGGAGTTATGATTATACTCTTTACGCCAGATGACCTTGTGGGTTCCATTAAAGATGTTCCCATAGATGCTTATTCTTTTAAGGGCAGCACCGAACCCGTTACGCGCGCCGACTTGGTACTGTATGTTGATGGAACAACAGTAAAGGTTCTAAAGAACCGTTATGGCCCGAATATGACATTCGATGTACACCTTCTGTCTTTAGTCGTTAAGAAAAGGTGAAAACTCTAATTTCCAACGTGCTATTTGTCTTATTCGGCATTCTTTTAGTTGTCGAGTTGGGAAGTTTTGTGTGTGCTGTGGCTTTTTCCATAGCTGCGTTGTATGAAGTGAGTGCGGGCTTTAGAGTATTTGTCTGGATAGCTGTTATTCTTGCCGCGCTTGCTAGTTCTGCGGCTGCTGAATACTTAACGGAGAAAAGGAAATGAATGTATTAGTTCGGTCTGGAAACTTCCTAGCTATTTACGGCACGGAAGGTACACAGTACGTCCCCCTGGAATTTATAGATGGTCGGAGTCCTGACCAAATATATAAGGGTTTGGAAGCCCAAAAAGCCGAAACGGTTTTTGGGCATGGGATACTCGTTGGCGAAGACGAATGGGAAGTCTACCCTGACGAGCTTGAAGCAAAAGAGCATTATGAGGGTCTTTATGGCAACGTCACAAGCGGTTGGTCAAGTAGGCGCTTCGACGGGGGCGGCGAATATTTCAGTTAATGAAAGAATAATTGCTGCACAGGAAGCCGCGCTCGAACTAGGACACGTCCTGGGGGCATTCCAGAGATTAACCTTTACTTCGTTTGAGGTATGGATGGCCGAATGCTTGGTTTGTCATAACCATGCTACAGTAAGGGGCATGAATATGCCCAAAGGTTATAACCCCTGGTACGTACCTGCCTGTGGTGTACCAGTACCACAAATTACTATGTACGAGGGTATGGAGTTGTGAGCAAGACTAGAACCTGGACGATTAGAAAAGTCACAAGAGGCAAAGAAGGCCACCCTGAGTCTATAACGCGAGCAAGAAAAGAAGATGCGTTTACTGCCGCACGAACTCACGTTAAAGAATTGGCAGGTAACTCTGCCTCTGTCTTTCGTACAAAGGACAGACGGTTAATCTCAAGCCACCATTCAGAAAAAGTTGATGATGAGGTTGTCATTCACGAAGAGATTATAGAAGGCGCGCACCAGGACGGTAGCCGTATACATTCAAGGGTCAAGGGTAGTGACTACAGATGGTCGTCTTCTAATAACCTAAAACAGTTTCAGAAAAAGTTGTGAGTATTTTCTGACGAACTTTTCAAATGACAAAAAACAAAATCAAATTAGGTTCAACCACTTCAGACAACAGGCCGAAGCCCGACCCCATTGTACTAGACTGGTACATATCACATTTAATCTTAAGGTGGGCTGATGAGAGTGGGCCAGACTTGGTTTCAGTTATTTCAGACTCTTGTGGTTGGCTACCATTAGAACTTGGTGAGAGTATGCGCGTTCATTTTGGTGATAAAGCTTACGAAATTAAACGTACCGAATAATGGCACGCTAATTGCCTAACTTCAAACGAAATGAGACGCGCACTAAAACATATACTTCAACAGATGGCGAACGGACACCACCTAAAAGTGTTTGCTACGGATGAAGGGCTGAAGGTGTTTTTAGTTTCGCCTGCTCGAAGAGGCGCAGGTAGACACGGTAGCCACAATTACGTACCAGTTTCCCTAGATGTATTGCACGAACTTCGCACACGCAACCTGGTAAAACGTTGGCATGATGAGCGCGGAGTCCTGGTCAAGAACGTACTTACTAGGGCTGAGCAACGAGAACTTCAGGAAAGACAAAAACGTTTAGAGCTTGGGAAGATAGAGCGCCAACGAGAACGTAGAGAAAACCCACGTTTTACCGATTTGTATTATAGAGAGTCCCCCGAACACAGGTGGAAACTTTATAACGATAAGCCTTTTACACTACACCAACAAGGTAAAGCCTGGAACCTTAAGAACAAGCTCAAGTCGTCTAAAAAGACGAGACACTGGCAGACCGTGATTATTTCTGGCGGTAAAACTATTCGTGAGCCAGAGGTTGCGAAAGCTCTTTTAGAGAAGTACGCTAAGCAACAGGAAAGAATTTTATGAAGCGGCTTTCAACTACGGAACTTAAACGACTAGACAGCGACCTGGCGACCAAGATACAAGCGTTAAAGGATGAGCGCGGACAGGTGCGCGCACTTTTGGCCGAGCAGATTTCCCCGTTCAAGGTGAACGATGCGTTCAAGCGAGGCAAAGGTGCCTCGAACCAGGGCAAGGAATATGTTGTAACGAACCTTTCCCTACACAATTCCGGTAATGATGTAGTTACTTTAGAGGTTCAAGAGATAAAGCCAGACGAGTCCCTGGGTAAGCATACCTCGTTTTGGTATTATGGGTCGGGGTTGCACGCAGAAGCTTTCATTCCGATTGGTCGTTTTGAGAATGGAAAATTAGTACGTACCATTGAAAAACGTAAACGCGAAAAGCCGACGTTTCCGATTAGGATTGCGGATAACGCAGAGATAGTTGAGCAGCTAGTTCGCCCCAGGATAGAGAATGGAACAGACTACGGCAACGTTCGACAAATTCTCTTAAAAGTTGGCACCGAAGAGCTAACCTGGGAACGTGGCTCGATGTATTTTGCTGGACGTGGTGAACAGGCATATGCGCCAACCTCGTTGGTTTATAGAAACCACGAAGGAAAACACAGCGTTGTAGGTAATGAATGGCATGAAGGGGGCCGCTTGTCAAAAGCTCTGCTTAAGAAATTCGATGACAAAACTAGGAATGTGTTTGGTATTGATTTTAACCTGAGCGACGTTTATGTACCAGGGGGAACGGTAGTAGTATATGCGTAACAAATTCTTATACCTGGCACCCTACGGTGCAAACCTTTCTATTGAGAAGTTTGGCAATACCGTACAACTCTCTATAGGCCACCACGATTCGCACGATAGCCGCGCGATAAACCTACCTCTCAGGATTCGTAAGGAACTGATTAAAGCTTTACAGAGTACAATTCCGGTGAAGAAAGATGCCACAAAATAAAAAATTCTGGAAGAAATTTCTGCTCGCGTTCGGCGCGATACTTTTAATAGTGCTTGCCGTGTTATGTGCGGCCCTGGGGCTTTTAGCATTGCTCGCGCACCTGTTCGGCCCGAACGTCCCAGGCTTTCTGGCACTCGGATTGCTTATAGTTATGGTAGTCCTGTTTGCCTATGGATGGGCTAAATAAAAGCCGGCGTTGTAATGAAATATATAATCTTCGAGCAGGCTGGTTTAGAGCTACCCCTTGTATTCCCTGACCTTATAGAACATAAAGTGATGGCAGGGGAAAGGAAAGTAGTGTCGGCGGGTTTTGTTAATCTAAACCTTGATAACGAGATTCGTATTGGTGGAGATAGCCTTACCCTGAATGTAAAATCTCGTCCCCAGGATGCCGAGATTATTACCAAACACCTAAAGAACAGACTTTAGGCACAGTAATTGCATACGCATATATAGCGAGAACGCCAATGACCGAAAAAGAGCTACAAGAAATTAGTAATTGGTCAAACGCCGAACGTGCGAGGTTAGGTCAAATTACCAGGGTAGAGCTAGTACGTGGCACAACACACACTTATGACGCTAACTTCACAATACAAACGTTGATAGGGGAGATTCGGCGCTTAAAACACAAAACTAGGAGAAGACAACATGACCGAGGAACGAAGCAAAGAAGTTAATCGTCTACTCAATTCAGCGGGAGAGGAATAATGAAAATAAGAGCGTTAAGTTTTCTTCTCACCCTGGCGTTAGGATTTGCGGTCGGGGTTATGCCCTGGCCGCACCCGTCGCCCGTAGAACAAAAACCGCTTCCGATTCTCATTGACAGTCCTGAGCGTCGGAACCTCATTAAGCGTATGGAGTTCGAGGATAGTGATACGCTTAAGACCGTACAGCTTTATAAGAACGGTCAACCTATTACAACCTACACCACCAGGAAGATAACCAGGGATGGTACGGAGATTTTCTTTGTTACTACCACTGGTACAGTCGTTAACTGGAATGGCGAGTGGCTTATTAGTGGCACGTAGCTTGCAATAGTAAAGGCATGACAGACTTCACTATCATTGCTGATATTTCGGAAGATGGCGGGGAGACGTTTGAAGAAATGATTTTCCCCGTAAAAGCCACCGACGAGCGCGATGCCGCTTTAACCTTCGTCGCTACGGAAGTTTACAAACGCGATTGGAACTTCAACCACGACGAAGAGAGCAAGCTTCGCATTGGTCGCAACCTGGCCGAAGGTTTTCTGGCACGGAAGTTGCAAGAAGGATGGACAGTGGGGAACTTCGAGGGTTCGTCGTTCTCTGAGGTTAGACACAAACCCGAATACGCGCGTGTATTTCGAGTTGGAATTGTAGTAGAGGGATTATGGCAGAACTAAGTGAATTGACAGAAGGTGTTCGGGTTAGAACTAGCCTGAACGCAACGCCTGAAGAAGTGCGGAGAATGTCGAAGGCGACTAGCTCCCGCGATTTTGCTGAACATCGCAAGGATGGCGCGTTTGGCAAATTGAGTGACGAAGACGATTACGGTAACGGTGACGGTAACGGCGAGCTTTTCGGAACAGACTTTCGCATGGTCAAGCATGACAATGGAACTTTTTCCGCGTACCACCCGCGCGAACTGACGGTGGTTGAGGATACTATGGTCACATTCAATAGCGGAGACAGGGTGCGCGTAGCGAACCTTTCTGCGACCCCTGATGACCTTGCACGCCTGCGTCGAGTGTCGGCGCTTGAGGACGAGCGCGAAGAGGTACGCAATACTGCCGTTGGTAAGACCGGCGTAGTGGTGCGTAATGTGAATGCGACCCACGACTCGCACGCTGCAACCGCCGTGTTCGTGAACCTGGACGGCGCGGAGAATAACACCTTTACCCCCTTCTACCCGAAGGAACTGGTTGCGGTGGATACTCAGGACACCCCAACCCTGCCGCAGATTGGCGACCGCGTTCGCGTGGTGAAGCTCTCTTCGTCTTGCTCTGGCGTCAACTACTTCTTGAAGCAGGTTGGTGCTCTTGTGCAGGACAACGAGGCGTTGCGTGCGGTTGGCAAGGAAGGCACAATAGTTTCGACTGTTGCCGTTGGAGATTACAAGCGCCAGCTTGAGGGTGCCGTGTTCGTCAACGTGGACGG
>WUUC01159885.1_pt1 | contig 15034 bp, 13 predicted proteins | sample 6278441 | NCBI WGS metagenome assembly WUUC01 (sample SAMN13675441, study PRJNA597444) | soil metagenome | isolation source: soil | place: USA: Washington | collected 2017-10
CTCCGTCTTTGGCTTCCTTTGAGATTTTATCTTGTACTATTGATAGTATACCATCTATTTGAGGTGAAAATAGGTCTTCTTGTTTGTGTGTTGAAATACATATAATATAAACATCAAATCCGCTAAAGTTAACAGCCTTTTTTATTCCTGCCGTTTTCTCTGCACGTTCAATTGCTTTTGTACTAATATCATATCCATACACATCGAAACCTCTGTCTTTAACATATTTGGCAACTGGTAGTCCTAACTGACCTAAGCCTATTATTAGGATTTTGTTAAAGGAGATCCAAGAATAATCCCGATCCGGCCAATGAAACTCATCGAAGTGCCGATTGTCGTTTTGTTCAGTCGTTTGCAAAGGTCGCATTAACTCCGAAATAATAGTTATTAAGGAATTAAGAAATAAACTTAGATAAAATATTCAGTACCAAATGTTAAGACATGTCTTAATATGCTAAAGAAGATATAGTAGTATCAGTCTTAAGGATCTGAACGAAATTCCTTATTTTATCGCACAGTGCTTTCTAAATGCGCGTTATCCTAAGCGCGTGCTTCAATAGCCTGGTAATGAATTTAATATATTTGCTTAGGGCATAAAAAAGTGTGCTTAACAAGTTACGGCAAGCTATGAATCCCGGATTAAACAGAATGGGCTGTCTCTTTGCATCTACCGGAATGAGCCCAGGTTTCTGGACTGCCCTTAGCCTTATTCTTGCAGCCTCGAGCGGTCTAACATACATGTCAGCTATGTTCCTTGGGAGCAACTGGTACCTGTCTTCCATGGCCGGAAGCATATTGCTTCTTATTTCGGGTTTCTTCGATATAGTGGACGGGTGTGTCGCTCGCGTAACTAAGCAGACTAGCAAAAAGGGAGCTTATCTAGACTCTGTGTTTGATAAGATATCAGAATCAATCATTTTTATAGGTCTGGCAATAGGAGGACTTGCTAATCCCCTAATTTCTCTAATAGCCCTACCCATATCTCTATTAGTTAGCTATACCCGTGCGAAATCCGAAGCGGTCGGTGTTGAGCTAAAGGGGGTTGGAATAGGGGAAAGGGCAGAAAGACTACTCCTCATCGGAATATTGGGATTAATCCCTTTAGAAGGGATCCTACAAGTTGCTGTCATTCTGGTTTGTATACTTGCGGGAATAACCCTATTTCAGAGAATGTATTATACAGTCCAGAAATTGTGAGTCCTATCTGAGTCTGCCTGTACTACGCCGATCAACCTCAGATCTTACCTTAACCACGCCCCTGTGAACTGCGCATGATACGCAGTAAAATTTTACATCTGTGGATGGTGCAATATATGCTCCCTGCGCTTTTAATTCCTTTGCAAGAGTAGGTTCTACAAGAGTTATTCTTCCCGTGATCTTCTTAGCTTTATCTCTGGGAACCATCGCCCCACATTGACTACAATGAACCGTACCAGAACTTCCCTTACCACCTTTGGTCCGGCCCCTGCTTGTCCTTTTTTTCGGCATGCTGATAGCAATATTTTTCTATCCTTTAAATCTTATGGCAACCCCTCTTATTGGTTGACCCTAATGATTTCAGTAATTCATCGTGAGTTCCAATATTATCTCGAAGCAGAACACAAAATCATTTTACGCATTTGTTAGTCAAAATATTCCAGAAGATTTATAGCTCCTGCCAGATAGGTGTTTTATAATACAGTTTAACAGGGAAACCGCCATCCCAAATGCGTCCCCTCTAAACTGTAGTTTATTTTTCATTCCATATTTTTATTTGCAGTTACAAGATCTGAAGTCAGAAGATAGGATATTGATGTGACTAGTGCGAATTGTGAACAAAATAGAACTTGCCGTTCCGTCATATTTTCGCAATTTAGGTCGGACAGAGTATATCTTAAATATTAATCTCCGAAATTCCAGCGGCACAAATTCTCATTCCTTCTGTGTCCCTCATGAAATGCTATCATTAAATTGAGATCTGAACTTACCTGTCATATCGGAGTATTCACATATAGTGCTAAAGTTACCTGTATGATAAACAGTGAGAAGAATATCCAAAATCAAAAATATTACCTAATATAAGCTACCTACGTATTCATGAATATTGCTCTGTCTTTGGAGGAACCTGGCGACAGCATTTCATTGTCACAGATTAGAAAAGCCTTTGATTCTATGAACATGACCATCTCTATAATGAAAGGCGGAGATTATAGCGCTGCCGGTAGTGCAGATATGATCATGGTACTTGGAGGGGATAGAGGAATCCTTGACTATTTCCACAAGGTGGTGACAAACTCTATCCCAGTTCTTGGCCTCTACGAGTCCGAGGCAACAGGATTTCTCGCACAACTTGACATTAAATACCTTGATTCAGCATTGTCACAAATAGTTGCAGGAGACTACCAGGTAGATAATGTTTTCCGTATAGCGGTCAAGGTGGATGGAAGAGAGGTAGAACCAGTCTTAAACGATGTCGCTGTTTTTCCCAGTAAAAGTGCGATGCTTATGGAGCACGTTCTTAAGATAGACGGCAGAGACGTATGGCATGACAGTAGTGATGGTGTTATCGTTTCTACACCTACTGGATCGACTGCCTATTCGATGTCGGCCGGCGGTCCGATGGTTCTAGAAAAATCTCGTGTATTTGTCGTAGTTTCTGTAAATTCTGTGGACAATACAAGGCGTCCTTTGATCGTTCCTTATGACACGAACCTTCAAGTGGCCAATATAACAAGTAGATATCATTGTGAGGCGGTTCTAGATGGTGGATCGAGAATAGCTGTTAAGAAAACTCTTGAATGTTACAAACATGAATTTCCGGCAAGACTTGTCAGGCTTTCAAGAGATTTTTCTGCTACATCAATGATAGCAAAAAAGGTTAAGTTGGCTGAGGATTTACTTAGTATGCCTCCAAGTGCTAAGCTGGTCCTGAAGACTTTAGAATACGAAGGGGCATTGAGTCAGAAGGAACTTTCCGCCCGAACTATGCTTCCAGAAAGGACAGTAAGGCTTTCACTAAGTCACCTTCTTACTAGAGGATTTGTGAACAGAAAAACATCTCTGAGAGATGCTCGGCAAAAAATTTATGAACTTAGGATCTAAATGATGCTGCTTTCACGAAGGCTCCAAACGACTCTTCCGGTCGTCCCGGCCTACTATGGAATTCGGAGTGATATTGAACGCCAAAGTAAAACGGATGACTAGGAATTTCAACGGTTTCGGTTCTTAAGCCCCTATCAGAATGAGCCGAGGGGATCATTCCCAGATCTTCTAATTTTTGGCGATAATCCTGGTTAAATTCGAATCTATGTCTATGCCTTCTGTAAATGATTCTACTTCCATAAAGTCTTCTAGCATTACTACCCTCTATAATCTCGATTTCGTGTTCCCCAAGTCGCATTGAGCCGCCCATTTCCTTCTTCTTATCTTGTTCAGGCATATATTTAACCACAGGGTGTTCTGTCTCAGGATCTAGTTCAGTGGAATTGGCGTCTTCCAGCATGCATACATTTCTAACAAATGCGACTATGGCGAGTTGAAAACCAAAACATATTCCCAGATATGGAATTTTCTTGATCCTCGCATAATTGGCTATGTTTATGATTCCTTCGCTTCCACGTTTCCCAAATCCTCCAGGGGCAATTATTCCATTAAATCTGTCAAAGTACCTTAACTTCGATTTCCCCGAGCTATTCTCAAATTTCTCAGAATCGATCCATGTTACGTCAATCTTGCTTCCGATGTGAGCACCTGCGTGCCATAATGCGTGATATATGCTTACGTAGCTATCTGGAAGACTGACATACTTACCAATTGCTGCAATTTTTAGGCCAACTGAATCAAAATTGTATGATGATTTTGAAATCTGTTTCCACTTGGACCAACGGGGTTTATTACTTCTTAGACCTATTTTTTCAGATATAGCACTTAGCATTCCCTGCTCTTCAAGTATTTCTGGAACCTGATAAATGGACGCGACGTCATAGCAGGAAATGACAGACCTTTCATTTACGCTCGCGAATAGGGATATTTTTCGCCTTGTCTCTGCAGCTAGCGGCTTTTTGCATCTGACAGCCAATATGTCCGGTTGAATACCAATTCTCCTGAGCTCTTGTACACTATGCTGTGTCGGTTTTGTCTTTTGCTCGCCTACAACGTCTAATACAGGGGCAAGAGTGACATGAATGTATAGTGTGTTTAAACCTCCCTCTTCTAGCTCGATTTGTCTAAATGCTTCGAGGAAGGGCAGGCTTTCTATGTCGCCGACCGTTCCTCCACATTCTACCACAACTACATCTAGTTTTTCATCTCGTACGATTTTTCTAACTCTATCCTTGATGTTATCTGTTATATGTGGAATGATCTGGACACATTGGCCAAGATATTTTCCATTTCTCTCTAGTTGGATTACATCCAGATAGACCCTTCCTGTTGTAATGTTGTGTTCCCTTGTCAATGCAACATCCAAGAAGCGTTCATAATTACCCAAGTCCATATCACACTCCCCTCCGTCTTTTGTTACAAAAACCTCTCCGTGTGCCACTGGGTTCATAGTTCCAGCATCATAGTTTACATATGGATCAATCTTAACGCATGATACCTTTAACCCGGTAAGCTGTAAAAGTTTTGCCGTGGATGCGGATATGACTCCTTTACCCAAGCCCGACATCACCCCACCTGTAACAAAGATATATTTCGGTCGATCAGACCGAAAGTCTGTTTTTCTTGACTGCACATTGGATATTGTTTGATCAGCTTTTTATTCCTTTTTCAATCACAATTATCTGATTTCTTGGCTGAAGTTAAATCGGAGTCTAATCAATGGAGGCTATTTAGGATAGGTTAATAAGATTAGATATCAAAAACAGTATGTCAATATATCTAAGAATATGAGCGATAAATTTAATGTTGCCCAGGCACATAAGCTTCGAGGAAAAGATGCGATTTATGATATTCATAGAGAGTTATCTCAAAGCGATGAAAATGTCATCAACTTCAAAATTTCAGAAATTTATTCGGTCCCTCTAGAGGAAGCAGACGAAATACACATCAACTATCATTTGGACAGAATAGGTGTCGCATTAAAGAGTATGGCAGAGAAACGTGATTTGCCTGAGTATGAACTAGTTAACCGATTGAATACCCTTGACGTCCAGCATTATGCTAACGAGGTTTCAAAGGGACTCCTCTTAGAAAGAGCGGCGATTGATTTCCTGTTCAGAAAAATCATCCCATCGGAAAAAAATCTAAGCTTCTACGGGTAGTATATGTACTCTACATTTTTGAAAAAAGTCAGAAGATGTTGAACATTTTCGTTTTGTCTGTTCAACCTATAGAGAACATTAGCGAGTTTCTCTTCTATTACCCATTCTATCTCGACTAGATCTTTCAGATTTCTTTTTATGTCATCTCTTTTGAGATGGGTTTTCTTGTGTAGACTGTATATCGTCATCATTCTGTCCTCTTCCGCTAAAGCCTTTACCAGCTTTATCTTACCCAAGCTACCAAGCCCCTTTTCTATGGTATCCTTCGCATTCAACTCCTCTTTCGTACACCATTCATAGCGTAATCTTTAATCTGCTTACGCAATATTGTCTGAATTTCGTCGATGGAAATAGAATGAATTCCTATCTCTTTAATAGATTTAAACTCTATTATGTTTTTTATCCTTAGGTCGTCCAAATAATCCTCAACCTCTATTCTGCGGATTTTTAGATCCTCACAAATTGCAATCGCATGATTTCGAATTTCTCGGAGATCTACGTAATTACTATCCCTCATGCGCATCGCTATTGTAATTGCCAGTAATGTGATAAGCTGATTTTTTGTTAATTCGCGGATTTGCTCCAAGCTAAGTGACGGATGTAATTGGCTATGGACCTTAAGGATGTGTGCTAAAGAAACCGCACCGGTGCCATCAGACTCTGCCAGATTGCCAGCATACAGAAGCAATTCAAGAGAATATCTAATGTCTCCTTTTACATCTGGAGAAATTGTTATTTCTGAAATCTTATCTATCAAATCGGAACCTACCACACCTGGATGAAATGCCTCGGAACACCTATTTGACAATATGTCACCAACCTGTTTAAGCGTGTACATTGGAAACTTTATCGGGATGCGCCCGAGGCTGCTTAGCTCGGCTTGGTCAAGCTTTGAGTAGAATTCTGTGCTTCTAGATATAAAGATCACTCCCTTAACGAGGCAAGGAGTTTCAGGATCGAATTCATTTAGCCTGGTAAGGTCATATACTATACCACTGTCCTTAGTTATTTTTATCAAATAATCAATTTCATCAAGGACTATCAGTGCAAAGATTCTGTTTTCAACTAGGTATCGAAGAAGATATCTTAACATTTCTTCAGCACTTAACCCCTGTGCTGGCAATTCCGGTGCGATCTTCTCTAAGATGAATCTATAGATAGCATACTTATTCCCACCTTGCAGCTTCAGGTTTACGTATGCAGTTTTCATCTTTAACCTGCTTTTCGCAAATTGATCATTTAGGATGCGCACCGTGGATAAAACTGTTGAAGTCTTACCGATTCCTGCTGGACCGACTACTTGCAATATTGTGAGTGGAAAGGTGTCTGGAGAACTGAACGATTCCTTATAAGTGTGATAGATTTTTTCTATTTCTTTTTCTCGATGGGGTAGTTCCTTGGGAATATATCTTGGTGACAATTTAGATCTGTCAAGAAAAATGGCACTTTCGGGCATATGCAGATAAATAAGGTTGTGTGTGATATTATATTAATTATCCTAGTATCCCCTTTCGTATTACTAAGATGAAGATCATAAATAAAGTTACATTTAAAACTGATATTGGGTTTTATGATTTAATGCAATGGTGAATGTAAGCAGGTTCTCTAGACTAAATCGCGGTTTAAAAATATTAACCGACAATTCGTACAGATCAGTAAATGAAGGTGCATATGACGTAGAACGCGGCTATCAAAGCCACGAACCTATAAGCATTAAGAAATCAATCCTGAAATGCCAACATACCCCGTTGATCACAGAAATTAAGTTATCTTCACCTAGCAGAGGAAGACTTAGTGCCTCGTTCAATGAAAAGTATATTGCTGATGTTGCGCGCGACATGGTTGACAGTGGAGCTGCTGCTTTATCCGTATTGACACAGCCCTATCTCTTCTCTGGCTCGATTAAGCATCTTGCTGGAATTCGTAAACACGTTGAAGTGCCAATACTAATGAAAGACATAATAGTCAGCGAAGTTCAGATCGATAGTGCTAAGAAAATAGGTGCGGATTGTGTCCTCCTAATAAAATCGATATTTGATCAAGGCCTAGCAGAGGGCAGTATAGAAAGGTTCTCGATTCTGGCCAGATCAAAAGGGCTATCCACTTTGGTTGAGGTCCATTCAGAGAAGGAGTTTAAGGAGGTATTGGAAGATTCAGAAAATTATGATTTGATAGGCATTAATAACAGGAACCTGAATACTCTCGAAATAGATTTGGATGTAACGAAGAGGCTATTAGAGAAATACGACAAAGGAAAGAATGTAGTAGTCAGTGAAAGTGGCATAATTTCATCAGAACAAATCCTATTATTGAAAAAAGCCGGTGCCGACGCTTTTTTAGTGGGAACTGGTGTCATTGAGTCGGGAGACATTTCATCGAAGGTAATGGAGCTATATCGATCATTTTAGACCTCGCATCCCTTAATATGTCTCCCTGACAATGGATTAAGGGGATAGCATTTGGAGACTGCTTTTCATGATACAGGTAGATTTGGAAAATATGGAGGAATGTTCATTCCAGAGACGCTTGTGCCTGCGATTAAAGAATTGGAATCTGCCTACTATGAATACAAAAACGATCCTGCATTCATGGAAGATCTCGAGTATTATCTAACAAAGTTTGCCGGTAGACCTACACCGCTGTATTTCGCAAAAAATTTGACAGAACTCCTAGGTGGATCAAGCATATATTTAAAGCGAGAAGATTTACTGCACGGCGGGGCTCATAAAACAAACAATACTTTAGGCCAAGCCTTGTTGGCGAAGAGGATGGGCAAAAAGAGGGTTATTGCAGAGACCGGCGCCGGCCAACACGGTGTTGGTACTGCGATTGCCTGTTCAGCACTTAACTTACAGTGTGAAATATTCATGGGCGCAAAAGATGTAGAAAGACAAAAATCGAATGTTTTTAGAATGAAACTTCTTGGTGCCAAGGTTCATGAGGTAAGGACCGGTACACGAACTTTGAAAGATGCGATCAACGAGGCGCTCCGCGACTGGATAATTAATGTCAGGGATACTTATTACTTGATTGGATCTGTGGTTGGTCCACACCCTTATCCAGCCCTGGTTAGAGACTTCCAAAGCGTAATAGGGAACGAGATTAGAAGTCAAATTCAGGAATATTCGCCACGGTTACCGGATGTTATTGTCGCGTGTGTTGGTGGAGGTAGCAATGCAATTGGTTCTTTTTATCCATTTATTGGTAACAAAACGATATCTTTGGTTGGAGTTGAAGCAGGGGGAAGAGGACTCAAGTCCAAGCAACATTGTGCAAGCCTATTGGCTGGATCTGAAGGAATTTTGCACGGAATGCGCACATATATACTTCAAAATGATCACGGCCAGATATCACGTACCCATAGTATTTCTGCAGGGTTGGACTATCCTGGGGTTGGTCCTGAGCATGCGTATCTAAAGGACACAAAGAGAGTAAAATATGTTGAATGCGTAGACCGGTTGGCTGTTGATGCTTTTGTAAAGCTGTGCAGAGTTGAGGGTATTATACCAGCATTAGAATCGTCACATGCAATCGCTTACGCTATGAAGCTAGCTAAACACGGGAATAAAAATCAAAATATTGTTGTAACCTTATCTGGACGAGGTGACAAGGACCTTGGGATAGTTCTACGTTACTTGCAAAAGGAACGGAGAATTAAATAGGAAATGTTGGAAGGTAATCTTCACGGTAACCGAATTTACAACAAGTTTCGCGAGTTGACGTCAAAAAATAGGCCAGCGCTAATTTGCTTTATAGTGGGTGGCTATCCAACGATTGCACATTCAGAACAGATTGTTAGCTCTTTGGTAAAGGCGGGAGCGGATATGATAGAAATTGGAATTCCATTCTCCGACCCAATTGCCGATGGTCCGATTATACAAAAGGCCTACAATACTGCATTGAAAAATGGAGTAACTCCTCAAAAGTGTTTGCACATGTGTGCAAATTTGAGAAAGAAATTCCCGGACTTGCCATTATTGATCATGACCTACTCAAATATTGTTTATAAAGCGGGCCTAGAAAAATTCATCAAGTTGTCTAGGTTGCATGGAGTTGACGGTTTTATTCTTCCTGATATGGCAATCATGGAATCAGATGCCTACGTGAAAGTCGCGTCCGATCATGGTTTGGCTACAATATTTCTTGCTTCACCGAACTCTAATAAGCAACGAATCGAACAAATAATGAATGTATGTTCAGGCTTTATATATGTGGTTTCGATATTTGGTATAACGGGGACAAGATTAAGATATGAAAAGTATACCTTTCACAACATTAGAAAAATCAAGAAAATTACCCAAGGAAGAATTCCAATAGCTGTAGGATTTGGAATCAGCAGGCCTGACCAGGTTGTTTCAATCGTTGAATCAGGAGCGGATGCTGTAATCCTTGGTAGCTCTCTCATAGACCGTATAAAGGTCGCAGCGAACCACAAGCTAATGTTAAACGACCTACAGACTTTTGTAAGGCAGCTGAGAGATACTTGTTCGAGTGTGCAAACATCGAAGTAGGGGGACCAATATTGCGAATATTGAACCCCGCCAAATTTAACTACTGCTGGGTATCTCGATCTAGGGCCTTCTTATATGAAAGAACAAACTCTTAGAGAACTATTCATTAGCTTGATAATAGCTGGTCATTTATATTGCGATAATCTTGCAACACTAAAATCAACAGGAACTGCGGATTGAAAATAAAAAGGAAGGTTATTTCGGAATTTTGATCTTGTAAAGATGGTTAGGAAAAAAAATCATCTAGTTTGTAGTAACCGCTACAGAATGACTATTGAATTTCCAGACGCCAAAATTAGATGTTGTTATGAGAATAGAAATGTTCACGAAATTTGCTTTAAATGAGAAATGTTGAATTTACTCTATTGCGTTCTATCCCGTAGAAATTAAATCAGATCATTATCCATTGACGGACCGCATTATTCATCAGGTACTCAAAACGTAGTTGAGTTTTGTAAGATCAATATCGGCTTAAGGCAATAAACACTGCAAGGATAAACATTTGGGTGGTCTGTAAAAATATCTACTGCGGCAATCAATGGTTATACTGGTCAGTGAGATTATTTCGAGATTACATCTACGCTTAAAAGTTTTATCACAACTATCCTTTATTTTCTACGAAAGAGGACACTCACAATATTATTGACTAATAAGGGAGCTGAATCTAATTGATTTTCATTGAATCTATCGATGCTTTGAATTCAAACAGAGAATTAGCCAAAAGATTGCATTTTCACGGTTAAATTTTGAAGGTGACATTGTTTTTGTTTCCAGAAGACCTAGAATTCATTAGAAATCCGGTAGGCATTATTACAACTTCGACCAGTTCAACTGCCAAATAATTACTATGAAACAGTACAAATGTGAAGATCAATGACTACGTTTGAATGTTAAACGCGGTCTAGTATATGCAATTCTAACTAAGAAGATTCACCTTAGGATATGAACTTTAGAGGTTTGAATATTAATTCTCGGCGACTATCATATCACAATTCCAGATCTATCCCTTGCAAACAGCATATTATTAAGCGTGACTTGGAATTTGGATCCATCCCGATCTACTATAACCTCCAAATCGTCGAGTGAGTCTGATACTTCAGCGTCCTCGAGGTTCTTAATGACAACATGAACAGACTCATGTGATATTAGAGATTCAATAAACTGTTCGATGTAAAGGAATCCATTGATATTTCGTATTGCATTCTCATTAGACTCAATTATTAACATCGTTTGATTTTCATATGTAAAGTATGGAGGGGATTCATCCAGAGCGCAAGCAAAGGCAAAGTCATTAATAGACATTGTTACACGAATCTCTTTGGATCAAAGGCGATACTTAAGTATATGTTAATGAATTAGCCTACACCTCCATATCTCAACTATTTTGACGTAATCGATAAAGAATGCCCACAAATAATTTAATTTACTGTATTTCCGGAAATGAGTTTCGAATCTCGACAGGTTACCAATTATTAGAGCAATGAATCACCAAATAACTCGCTCTTCTATCAAAGTACAAAATACTCTGCATCAGGGTGATGGACCACTATAGCGGCCGTGGATTGATCAGGAATTATCTGACCGGCTTCCGTCAAATTCATACCTGACTTTGAAGGGTTTAAGATTTTCCATACCAAACGGTGTTGCAATATGTCAGGACAACTGGGATATCCCCAGCTGTATCTAAGCCCTCGGTTATTGTCAAGCTTTAATTCGTTCTTAATCCTCAAGTTAATCCAATCAGCCAATGCTTCAGCAGTTTCCACAGCTAGGCCATGCAAATAGTAGGCGTCGGTATAGAGATTCTCCTTATTCCATTGGTCAATAATTTCAGTGACTCGGTTCCCGACGGTGACACATTGAAATGCTACGATATCATTTTCGCCAAAATAATCGGTCAAACATAAATGCTTCTCTTTAGATGATCTTGGAAAGTCGAATATAACCTCTCCTTGTTCTTCGGGCAAATCTATTACCAATTGATTGTCTCTATTGTGACAGTTAAAATAACCATAGACAACTCTTGGCTCAAAAAGTCTTTCTTTCTTTACTCTGCTTTTCCACTCTTCTAGCAGGTTGTATGAGAATTCTGAACGACCCTCAGTTGCTGATCCCCTCAAACCCCATGAAAGAACAAAAAGAGATTTTTTATTAAGAAAATTCCATACTTCTTGAAGATCTATTTGTTCAGACCCAAGACGAATCCTTTGATTTACGTGAGGCAGGACAGGTGGATTCACAGGTACAATACTGCTTCGGGTCATTATCCTCGTTTTCTCATCAGGAATTTTTTTCTCTTGCCAAGTCTCAATTTTTTCTTTCCATTGGGAAACAAATTTTGGCTTCTGATCTGACATCAGAGCGTTCATGGTTTTCAGCCCGTCGAATGCAGTCTTACAATAAAAGACTCCATTTCGATATAGACCTCCATCCTTTGCTATCCTGTTAATGTAGTTACTATTAATAGCTGCTCCACCACAGAGAATAGAAATATCCATGTTATTGTTCCGGGCATATTCTACGAAGTACTGCATTTGCTTTGAAGTTGACACTAGCAAGGCTGAAAGTCCGACAGCGTCTGCATTTACCTCTTTTACTTTCTCAACTATAGTCTGAAGGGGAACTTGTTTGCCCAGATCGTAAACACTATAACCATTGTTTACGAAAATCGTTTTTACCAAGTTTTTACCTATGTCGTGTACGTCTCCATATACTGTGCAGAGGACAAGCTTCCCTTTGCTTATACCCTCTTGTCTTATAAGATATTTTTCAAGTTCCGCAACAGCCGCCTTCATGCATTCAGCGGATTTCAGAACAAATGGTAGAATTAATTCACCCGAGCCAAATTTGTCTCCAACTTCCTTCATCGCAGGTAAGAGCACCTGATTTAGTGTATAAACCGCGGCTTCGTGAACATTGCTCTTAGGTCCGACTAATACAAGCCTCGACCCTTTCGATTCATTATTATTTTGGGAAACGAGTCTTTTTTCAATGCCAGACGGTATATTTTCAGCAATGGCAGCTACGACGTCATCTTCTATACCTGTCTTAATCCTATTCACTATTCTAATATGACATTTCTTACTTGCACTAAATGATGAATCTAATTCTAGTTTCCCTGCGTTAGATGTCCTCCCCCCTGATAGAGAATTATTTTCCTGAAAAAAGCTGATCAATTCTGAAAGAGCATTTGGATGATTGTTGAAGACAAGGTTTTCAGCCAGTTTCTTTTCGGTTGAGGGTATTTCGCCAAATGGGATAACGTCCTTGGCATTAATGATCACCGCATCTAGTCCCGATTTTAAAGCATAATGGAGGAAGACTGAATTAACTATCTTCCTTGCCCTAGTATCAAGGCCGAAGCTGATGTTGCTGAGACCCAAAGCAGTGAAACAACCGGGAATGTTCTTTTTCACCAATTCTATTCCTTTAAGGGTGTTTTTAGCTGAATCTGCAAATTCTTGCTCCCCTGTGGCGAGTGTAAATGTGAGAACATCGAACACAAATTGAGAAGGCTGTAGAGAATACTTTTTGCCTGTTTCAAAAAGTAGAAGTGCAGTCTCCAATTTTTCTTCTGGAGTCTTTGCCATGCCCTTGGGACCAATGCACATTGCAATCGATGCTAAACCGTACTTTGACATTAACGGAGACAATCTATGGAATCTGGAACCATCTCCCTCAAGATTTATAGAATTGATGATAGGCTTTCCAGGAATCTGCTTGACTGCTGCTTCGATAACAGCAGGATCAGTTGAGTCTAAAACCAGAGGGGCATCAATTTCCAGGCTAAGGCGCTTGACGAGTCTGGTCATTACGTTAGCTTCATCACTTCTTTCTGTTGTCGCAACGCATACATCAATACAGTGTGCTCCATCTTCGACTTGGGTCCTAGCTAAACTTAAGAGTCCATCCATATCCTCGTTTAAGATCATTTCTTTCGCCTTTCTGGAACCTTGGGTATTGAGTCGTTCTCCGATTATGAGTGGTGGGGGACTCTGCCTCAAGTCCACAGCTTTAAGTGCCGAACTTATCCTAGGATTGGCCATTCTCGTTCTGAACATTAAAGCGCTATATAGAATGACGAAAGAAGTTCTAAACCTTACGGAAGGACCAAGAAATATTATTTCGGGTGTTTTTCCAGCATTGTCCGTAGTTCATGAATATGATTTGCATCTGTTCCACAGCAACCTCCGATTATTCTCACTTGTGCAAAGCTAGTTACAATGTGTTCTAGTTTTTGTGCCATCTCGAGTGGAGTCATCCTATATATGGCTTTGCCACCCTCATTTTGCGGCATACCCGCATTCGGCATCACAAGTATTGGCAAATCTTCTTGTTCATTTAGCCATCTAACACTTGGTACCATTTCGGATGGCCCTGTGGAACAATTTAATCCAAATACATCTATTCCCATATTGCTCACGGTGGTGTATGCTGCCTGGACAGGGGTTCCTAAAAGCATCTTCCCATATTGGTCCAGCGTAATGTTTGCAATTATGGGTACTTCCACAGAAAGATTGTCCATTGCTTCGTGACACGCTTCAATCGCCATTTTCAATTCTAGTATATCCTGACTAGTTTCGACTAGTATTGCGTCTACTTTGCCCTTGATAAGCCCTTCGGATTGTGGCACGTAGCCGTCTTTGATTTGGTCAGGGGTTTTAGAACCCAGATCAGGATCATTTGAACTTGGGAGAAATCCTGATGGTCCCATAGTTCCAATGACGTATCTAGGCTTGTCTCTAAATTCATTGCAAACCTCCCTAGCAAGTTGAACAGCCTTAGTATTGAAATCAACGGTATGCTCTCCATAACCGTACTCTTGCAATTTGTATAGATTGCTTCCGAAGGTATTTGTCTCGATACAGTCTGCTCCCGAGGCTAAGTATTGCCTGTGAATTGTCTTTATCCATTCAGGTCTAGTAAGATTCAGACCATCGTTGAATCCTTCCTTGTTATCTGGGAAATCCTCTGGTCGTGGAAATAACTTTTGAATTTCGGTACCCATTGCTCCGTCAAAAAGAATTATCCTTGTATTCAATTCTTCCAATAATGAATGTGGCATTGCTATGACGAATCTTCGTATGACCACAATTTTACCCTTTTCAGTAAAAAGCGGTGTAGGATCAAGTTCTCAGTGCCACCGCAGAGAATATCTTATCTCTTACTTCAAGTTACTTCATATATAGCTCATAAATGCTTACCATTGCCTGGGCCCATAGTTCAGCTTGGATAGAATGGCTGCCTGCGGAGCAGCTGGTCGAGGGTTCGAGTCCCTCT
>WUUC01054687.1_pt1 | contig 15029 bp, 13 predicted proteins | sample 6278441 | NCBI WGS metagenome assembly WUUC01 (sample SAMN13675441, study PRJNA597444) | soil metagenome | isolation source: soil | place: USA: Washington | collected 2017-10
GGATGGGTTGCGCCTGTGCGTGACCTGAACCTCATGCATCGTGCCATGCAGGAGCAGGGGAGTGCGCGGTTGTTTGACGGTTCCTTGAATACAACCGCCCCGCGCCCTTCAAACGAGTTTGAGCTGCTTGCGAATCGGCTGGTAGAATTGGTTTCCGGCCGGAATTGAAGGATAGCAGATTGGCACGGATGCAACTCATGGCGAAGTTGGGCCTCGCCCAGAAAGAGTTTGAGCGAAGCTTGCTGCTGGTCGGTGATACGCCTGCAGACTTCGAAGCATTGCGCGCTATAATCAACATTATCGAGGCCCGCGACAGCCGTATCAGGCTCATTCTTTCAAGCGCGGAACCTGGCGGGCTTGCGTTGCTGCGGCAGCAATTTCCGGCCGCACGCATAATTCCCTTGCCATTTTCAAACCGGTTATCCACCGGCTTATACCTTCGCAGGCTCAATATTAGGGTTGCAGCATTTGTCGGGTCTGGCAGTCGGCCGGTAAACCGGACGTTGCTCGCATCGCTCAGGCGCCGAGCCATTGGGATAGTGGCCCTATCGGCGCGTGGCAAGGAATTTCTTCCAACTGGCGGATTAGTGCGGGACGCGAGCGAAGCCCTCGTGGTTATCGGTGATGGGGTGCGAAATCAGTCAGGTAAAGAAAGGCCTCTGACGGTTGCAGAGACTGTTGACATGCTAGCGGTCATGCTTGCGCGCGATCTGAAGGCGCTGCGCGAAGGCAGTGTGTTAGGGCGGACTATAGCGCAGGGGCCTCTGAAAATTGCACGTTCATCCCGCTGGCGAGACATCATTAGATGGCGAGTAAGGCGGTACCAGAATGAACTGGAGCTCAAGGAAAGGTTGAATTTTCCTAAAGTCATTCTTTGCCTTGGCAACGGTCCTTCGTCAGAAGACCCGGTACTCGAAAGCATGAAGTATGACGCGTTGTTTCGGGTTAATCACTCGTGGCTCAAGAGAAAAATCTTGGCAAATCCGGATGTTGTTTTTACCGGCGGCCGTCCAACCATGCGGGCTGTTCGCGGATCTATTTTTGGCTTGCCAACCCCGGATGCGGAAGAGCGGCTAATATTGGCGCGCGCCTACCGTCTTCTGGCCAGCCGCATAGAGTTTTTTGGGGTGGGTGACGTCACTGCCGACCTTGGAACGTTTGATTGGGGTCATTTGCGTCCAACCAATGGGGCAAACATGCTTGCATCAGCAATTGCTCTCAAGCCGGAAAAGCTGATTGTTGCGGGAATTGACCTGTTCCAGCATCCGGAAGGCAGTTATCCGGGTGATGTCTTAACACCTAATGCTTATTCACCGGGGCACAGCAGGGAAACTGAACTCGATTATATTTTGCGGCTGTTTTCCGAGTTTCGTGGTGAGATTGTTATTGTCGGCGATATCTTGTGGACTCACTGGGAACGCCACAAACAGGGCAACTAGGCCGGAGATTCCGGTCCCATGGGCAGCCTGGCAATCAGGCGCCTATTGCGTTTTTTATGAGACTGCCATTAGAAGCTGCAGGCTTGGGCTACCGACAGCCTCCGCAAAGTTGAGGGATTTTTATGACTAGCCTAGTTCCCGGATTGAAGAACATTGGCGAAACGCTGGTGTCATATCTGCCTGATCGCCCACGCATTGCGCTCAAGCGGAGTTTTCGTGGCCAAACGGAAAAACGGCGTCTGGCGCGGGCCGATCTCGTCGTAATTGGCCACCCCAAAAGCGGCAATACATGGATGCGCTTCCAACTCGCCCGACTCTATCAGCTCAAATATGGCTTGCCTGAATCGGTGATTCCAGATGTGGAGATTCTCCACGCCCTTGATCGACGCATTCCTCAACTCCATATGGGAGCTTACAATTACATCAAGCATATCGTTGCATCGCCTGCGCCTGCGCCTGAGTTGGCGAACAAGGCCGTTGTATTTATCGTGCGCCATCCACTCGACATCATGGTGTCATTGTATTTGCACGTGCAAAAACATGCCCTGCATGAGCGCAAGTTGATCAACGATTGGCCCCTCGATCTCACCAACGTTTCAATGGCGGACTTTGCTCTGCATTCCAATTGGGGTTTGCGTCCTCTGATAATGTTCTTCAACAACTGTGCGCGACAACAGGCAGTGATGGAACGCTCGCGTTTTGTGAGCTATGAGGACATGCGGGAAAAACCGGCTGAGATTCTGGCTCAAGTTGCAGCATTCGCCGGAGGCCCGGTGACTGAGGCAGAGGCGCGGGAAGCTGCGGAGTTCACGTCGTTTGACAAGCTTCGCCAGGCAGAAATTGACAATAAGTTCAATACGACGCGCCTGCGCGCGGCCAACCCCAAGGATCCCGACAGTTTCAAAGTCAGGCGGGCCAAGGTCTTCGGATATCGCGACTATTTTCAGGGAGAGGACTTAAAGCGGCTTGAGGCTATCCTGGACAGCGAGCTGGATCCTCAATTTGGCTATGGCCGGAATGCGCAAAACCGCGGCAAATAGCCGCTTGAAATGAGCGGCCCAAATTCAAATTAGCCAACGGTTTCCGGCCCTTACCCGTCGAGGAGAATCAGACGCGCAAGAAGACTTGCCTTTGATGAGGGATCGGTACAAAGAGGGGTTTGCGAGTGCCGCATAGATTGACTGGTCCGGGCTATTTTCATTGAATAATGTACCCGCTATCATGATTCCTGATGCGATACCGGGGCAAATCCGTAAATATAGATAATAGAGGTGCCGCCTGAGGGCGGTTTGCTAGAATGGCGAAGAAGTACAAAAAGGAAGGTCAGTTTAAGACACGTTGGTATCATCGGATGCCTCGTTACTGGTTTGAAAAGGCATTGGTGCGTCCGCAAGGCGTGCGTGAATTTCCTGAAATGATGCGACTTGACGTTGCCGACGGAGTTAAAGCCAGCGGCAAGCCGGTTGTTCGCATTTTCTTGGGGACCGAGGCCGGCCAATACCGCGCCGAACGAATCTTCGTGTGGTCTGTGATGAAGGCGCGCGATCCCTCGCGCGTGTATGAGATTTATTTCATGAAAGATCTCAAAGGCTATAACCGCACCGGCTGGAAAACCGGTTTCACTAATTATCGTTATGGCATTCCGGCTATGGGTGGCGGCAAGGGGCGTGCAATTTATAACGACGTCGACCAGATTTATCTGGCTGACCCCGGCGAGATGTTTGATCTCGACATGGGAGGAGCAGGAATGCTGGGAATAACCGAGCGGGAAACTTCGGTTATGCTCATTGACTGCGAGAAAATGATCAAGGTATGGACCTTAAAAGACGCGCAAGGTGGCAAAACCCACGGCCATTTCCGCGATGAAGTTCACGACAAGAAGCTCTGGGGCAGGTTGCCCAGTGAATGGAATGCCAGGGACGATGAGTACTCTGCTGACAAATCGAAGTGCTTCCATTTTACGACGTTACAAACCCAACCATGGCAGCCATTTCCTGATGTATTGCGCTATGAACCCCATCCCGATGGCGAGGTCTGGTTTGCGCTCGAACGCAGCGCCGACAAGGCAGGTTTTAACGTGTTCACCAAGGATAAGCCGAGCCAACGCTATGGCGAGTTACTTGGGCAATACAAATTGTTGCGTGATGGAAAAGGCAGGTCATCAGACCTGTCAGCAAAGGAGTTCGTGCTGCAGCGGTCGCTTGGCTTGCATGAAGATGAAATCAAGCAGCTAATCAGCGAAACTGGCGCAAAGTCCATTCTTGATTATGGGGCAGGCAAGGGTGCTTCTTACCTTCCCTTTGCAGGGGAGTCGGAGGGTGGCCGCATCAAGTCGCTTGCCTCTTGGCCGGGCGTTCGCGTCACTTGCTATGATGTGATGAATGTAGCCTTCTCCGCTGCCTTCAAGGGAAAATTTGACGGGGTGATTTCAGTCGATGCGCTCCAGCATGTTTCGGAAGAGGACATCGGCTGGGTTCTTGACGAATTGTTTGGAGCCGCGAAGTCCTTTGTTTACGTCGCCGTCTCCAGCGCATCCGCCAAACACGTGTTGCCCAACGGCAGGCCGGCACCCTGCACCGTCCAGCCGCTTGAATGGTGGAAAGGCCAATTCGAACTGGCATCGAAACGACGCCCGGGAATACGTTGGCGCATTCGCTCAGTGGAGAGGGCTGGCACTCTCAAGGGGAGCCGGTATTTTGAAGGTCAAGGCGAAATGTCAAAGGCTGCGTGAGAATGTTTCAATACGAAAATATGAGATTTGACTACGAGCCTTATCCAATTGGCGTAGCGCGTCCCGCACTTGATACTTCGATCTATGACGCAATGGTGAAGAGTTTTCCGCCTATCGAGCTTTTTGAGTACAAAAAAGACAAAGGCGAAAAATACTCGCTTTCACAGGTCAACAACCCTTCAAAGTTCAGAAAGTATGTGGCGTCTTCACCGCCGTGGTCGGCCTTTCAGCGATATGTCCGGTCAGCGGAGTTCATATCCTCCGCCGTCGAGATGTTGAAGCAGAACGGTGTGGACCTCGGGCTGCCGGTTCCAGGTTTTATGGAACGCATGTATCTCAAGGCGCGCGCCCTGAAACGCGGCAATCCCGTTCCGCATTTTCCGCGGCTCAAATCGCGGTTTGAATTCTCGGCCATGCCGATAACCGGCGGAAATATTCTTCCCCATACGGATCATCCCAAGAAGCTGATCACCATGGTTGTGCCCATGCTTGCCGATGGCGAATGGAATGACGCCTGGGGCGGCGGAACGTCGGTGGCCTGGCCGCACGACAAGAAGAAAATTTTCAACAGGATGAACCATTACCTCGATTTCGATAAGGTGGAGCGGCAGAAGACATTTCCGTTTGAGCCAAACCAGTGCCTTGTCTTTATCAAAACCAGCAATTCATGGCATGCCGTTTGGCCGATGACGGGAAATGATCCCAAGGTTCTGCGAAAGACGCTGACCATCAACATCGAGAGCAGTTGAGCGTGGCTCTGGCTAGGGAAAGTTATGGACAAAATGAATAAGGCCGGCGGCACGCACGAGCAACTGAGCAAACGCGACGATGTGAAAGCGCCGACAGAGCGGTCATTTGGCATCACTTTTGCCGTCGTATTCGCATTGCTTGCGGCATTCACCTATTGGCACCGTGGCGCGACGATGACGTTTTACGCTGTTGTCATCGTGTCTTTGATTTTTGCAGTCGTGACCCTCGTGGCGGCCCGTCTGCTTCGGCCACTGAATTTGATTTGGCTCAAGTTTGGATTGCTCCTGCATAAAGTGGTCAATCCGGTTATCATGGGCCTCCTTTTCTTCGCCGTATTCACCCCGATGGGCGTTGCGATGCGCGCGATTGGAGTTGATCTCTTGCGGCTAAAACGCAAGCATGCAACTGAAACCTATTGGATATCCAGACGTAGCGAAGCCATTCAAGATAGTTCCATGAAAAATCAATTTTAGGAGTCCGCATGTCATTTATTCAGGAATTATGGGCCTTTTTGCGCGCACGCAAGAAAATGTGGATGCTGCCGATCATCATAATCTCGCTGTTGCTTGGTGGTTTGGTGATTCTGACCAAGGGTTCGGCCGTAGCCCCTTTCATCTATACGATATTCTGAACGTATGAGAATACTCGGGATTTCGTGCTTCTATCATGACAGTGCCGCGGCTCTGGTTGAGGATGGCCGTATCGTCGCGGCCGCCCAGGAAGAAAGATTTACGCGCAAGAAGCACGACGATGACTTTCCCAAAAACGCGGTTCGCTACTGTCTCGAACAAGGCGGCATTGGCGCTTCCGGCATTGATCATGTTGTGTTTTATGAAAAACCATTCATTAAGTTTGAGCGCCTGATCGAAACCTATTTGATGTTTGCGCCACGCGGGTTTGGTTCGTTCCTGAAGGCAATGCCCCTATGGCTGAAGGAAAAACTGTTTCTCAAGCGGTTATTGCTCGAAAATCTTGATTTGGTTGAGAAACATCCCGACTGGCGTTCGAAGCTGCTTTTTTCCGAGCACCACCTGAGTCACGCCGCCAGTGCCTTTTATCCTTCGCCATTTGAGAAGGCCGCAATCCTGACTATGGACGGTGTTGGCGAGTGGGCAACCACGTCGACGGGAATAGGCGATGGCTCAAGTATTGCGATGGAGCACGAGATCAGGTTTCCACATTCCCTGGGGTTACTCTATTCCGCCATGACTTATTACACGGGATTCAAGGTAAATTCCGGCGAATACAAGGTCATGGGATTGGCGCCTTATGGGGAGCCAAAATTTACCAGGTCAATCCTTGATAATGTCATCGACCTCAAGGAGGACGGTTCATTCCAGCTTGACCTCAGCTATTTTGACTATTGCACCGGCCTGCGGATGACGAACGGTAAATTCAACGCGCTGTTTGGCGGACCGGCCCGCAATCCGGATGAACTACTTACCCAACATCACATGAATCTCGCTGCCTCAATCCAGGAAGTGACGGAAATAGCCGTATCGCGCATGGCCAAACATCTTGCCAAGGAAACCGGGCAGCGCAATCTCTGCCTTGCCGGTGGTGTGGCGCTCAATTGCGTGGCGAATGGCAAGCTACTGCGTGAAGGGACGTTCGACAAGATCTGGATTCAGCCGGCGGCAGGCGATGCCGGAGGGGCACTGGGCGCAGCCCTTGCAGCCTATCATCAACATTTTGGCAAGCCGAGGACGGTTCACACGTCACCCGATGGCATGTCGGGTTCTTACCTCGGTCCGGCATTCGGCCGTAATGAAATCGAGAAGGCATTGCAGACTGCAGGTGCACGCTTTAAATGGATAGAAAAGGATAGTGAACTGATCCAGAAGACTGCTGCGGCCTTGGCTGATGGCAAGGCCGTGGGTTGGATGCAGGGCCGCATGGAATTTGGTCCGCGGGCTCTTGGCAACCGCTCAATTCTGGGCGATCCGCGATCGCCAACGATGCAAAAGCTGCTGAATCTGAAGGTCAAATTCCGGGAATCGTTCCGCCCGTTTGCGCCTTCGGTTCTGCGTGAAAATGTGAATGAATGGTTCGAAATGGATTGTGACAGTCCTTACATGCTTCTGGTGGCCGATGTCGTCAAGAAACGCCGCCGCCAGATGACGCCTGAGGAAGAGAGCCTGTTTGGTATCGACAAGCTCAATGTGGTACGCTCCGAGATATCGGCCGTGACTCATGTGGACTATTCGGCCAGGGTGCAGACCGTTCACAAAGAAACCAATCCGCGATACCATGCGCTTATTTCCGCATTCCGCGACCAGACAGGATGTCCCGTGGTGGTCAACACCAGTTTCAATGTGCGGGGCGAACCCATTGTCTGTTCGCCATCCGATGCGTTCCGCTGCTTCATGGGATCGGATATCGAGATGCTGGTATGCGGAAACGCCATGTTGCTCAAGGAAGAGCAGGACCAGAACCTCAAGCTCGACTATAAGAATGCCTTCGAGCTCGACTAGATTTTAGCCAAGACGCGGAAAGATGCACCCATGCTGAACTACAACAAAGTTGAAATGCGCTACGAGCCTTATCCGCTTGCAGTATTACGGCCCGCACTTGAACCGGGCCATTATAACCGTTTAGCGGACAGTTTTCCAGATGAAAGCCTTTTTGGCACACTGCCAAAGTTTCCCTACAAGCTCAGCCTTTCGGAGAAATGGGCGCCGGACAATTATGCGCGTTTCTTGCGCGAGAACCGGGAATGGAATGGTTTTCATTCATGGGTCAAGAGCGACGACTTCATGCGCAAGACAGTTGATTTCCTGAAAGACAACTATGTCGAACTGCCTCTCAGCGAAGCATTCGAAACCAGTTCCCAGAAAATGAAGCGCTTTTTCAAATCGCTGAAGCGTGGCCACCTGCCATCTCGCGGATTGCGGTTGCGCAGCCGCTTTGAATTCTCTTCATTGAGGGCAGACGGCGGTCGGGTGGAGCCGCACACGGACGCGGCCCGCAAGGTTATCACTCTCGTTCTGTCAATGATCAAGGATGGCGAATGGGATATCGCTTTTGGCGGCGGACTCGATGTCAATCGTGCCAAGGACAGTCGCTACGAATACAACTGGCAAAACAAGATGGTGCCTTGGGCCCAGGCTGAGGTGGTCGATACGATTCCTTTCGTTCCCAATCAATGCACAGTTTTCGTGAAAACCCACAATTCGCTGCATTCGGTGCGCGAAATGACCCAGAAGGGATCGAAGGCGCTACGTAAATCGGTGACGGTTGTGATTGAGAGGGAGGAATAGAAAATGATCATTGCTCGTTCATGTTTTGAACAACTGTAAGCATGAATAACGGCTCAGTCCGCCAATCTCAGCAAACTGCCGGTGGGTTGCCGACTTTGTACCGTAATAAACGACGTAAATAATTTTCATTTGAAGAAATTAGCGAGTTACAAGAGAATTCAGGCAGCCGATATGGAAAGCCACAGCTCTGACCGTAAATCGAAGATAAAAAATTTTACGCTCAGCGTTGTCACTATTGCTGTGTCAGTAGTTGTTGTCCTATGTGCGTCAGAAGTTGCACTGCGCACATTTCCGTCCCTTATTAGCGCGCCAGTTCTTGAGCGTTTTAATTCGAACCTTCGCCAAGCAGTGGCGGATCGGCTGCATTTGTCGACAAAATCTTCAAGGCGTATAATTCCTTCCTCTGAGCGTAGCGACCGCGGTCCAGATTTTTATAATTATGAACCAGGCTTAACTCTTAATGTTCCCGTTGACTCGGTCGACGCGGCTTTAGGTGCCATTGAAGATGTTAGATTAGACCGTAATGGATTTTGTAATCCTGCCACTGCGGCTGAGCACGAGACTGTGGACGTGATCGTTCTCGGCGATTCAATGACTTTTTGTACTGCCGTGAAGCCCGACGACACCTCTTCCGCACAGCTTGAAAGAGTTTCGGGACGGCGTGCATATAACTTGGGTATTCCTGGAATTGGTCCATTTGAGTATGTTGAGTTGTTGCGTAAGTTTGGACTCAGCCGAAGGCCGAAGTTTGTGATCATGAATATATATGAGGGCAATGATCTTCGAGACTCTGATCGCTATAACAATTTTTTGCTTCATGGCAAACAAAGCATGGACCAGGACGCCTTTGGAGGTCCTTTTGCATGGAGCTATTCGCTCGCCTTTATCAAGGCTGCAATTGAATTGGAGTTGCGCCAGCTAGATAGGAATACAGGCATGGACTTCCGCTATGCAATCAACATGCCTGGCGGGCTTATTCGGATGAATACAACAAACAGTGATCGCGATGAAGCTCGCTATGCTCTACGGCTAATGAAAGGGGAACTTTCTCCGGTGATTATGCAGCCCGCCCTCGATGATTTTCGCGAGTTGGCACGTCAATATAGATTTGTTCCGGTTATTACCCTAATTCCTTCAGCTTATACGGCATATGCGCAAAGCATAGAATTCAATGATCCATCGCTGAGGGAGGCAGTGCGAGCTGGCGGCGAGATTCAGCGCCGATGGCTCGGGACATATTCCGCCCGTGAAGGGTTGATCTTTCTTGACCTTACAACTGCACTTCAAGGTGCGGCAAATACCGGACCACTCGTTTACTTTCCCGCAAACGTGCATTTAACGCCAACTGGCCAGCGCGTCGTTGCAGCGGCAATCGCAGCTGTATTAAAAGTGCAAGACCCACAGCAATTACGGTAATTGAGTGGGTATGAAAATGTTCATCCATAGCAAAAGGTCGGGACAGCATCTGTTAAAACGGAATTCTGACTTGACCTTGTCGTGAGTACCCAAATACCGAATCCAGCTCCTCGTCCACGAGCTGTTCGATCCAGGCGATCTCCCCGTCTTTGAAGTAGTCACGAAATCCACCAACTTTACCGCGCCTTACCTTATAGCTTTCCGGATTTGCGGGGTCGCGCGCTTGAAGCCTTGAATTCTGAAAGTAATTTGCCCGTTCCTTTTCCTTCAGCTTGTTGAAGGAAGCGAATTCTGCAGCCTCTTTATATTCGCCGTCGCTGAAATTTTCGCCCATGAAAACGCCGACGCGTTTCAACTCTGAATCCGGATGCGCCCTCATATCTTCATAGCGCAACAACAAACACCGTGGGTGATTCTTGAGTGCTTCAGCCCATTTGTTCATGTACCTGATTACGGAAGGCAAACCATAGCTGGGATTGATCATGAATTCATGGATCGGTGTTCCGGAAAGATTGGCAGGCAGGCGTTTGATGTCCAGCAGATCTGGATTGGTGCGCCCACAGAGCTGAAAATAATACGACACTGCTGTATCCGCCGGGTGTCTTGCCAGGAATATCAGCTTTTTTGCCTGGAATGGCGAGTCCTCACCAATTATGGGCCGGACATCTGCAACGTAGTTGCCCATCGAAAAAAAGAAAACCGGAATAGGCGGATGCACTTTGTGAAAGTTGTCGTGCTCGATGATTCTATTTTCCGGAAGGTTGTATTTTTTTTGATATAATCGTGAGATCATCACGCGCACCCACGTGCGTCCGGCTTTGGCATGGGAAACAAAAGCCACATCAGCTCTTGCCAGGAGCGAGATATCCCGGCGCGCCCGGCGCCAACGGAAGAGCGTTACACGATGCCTGCCGAATACAGACCTCGTTATTTTATGAATGAGTCTCGCTACCCAGGATTTGTTGTTCATGATATGCGATGCGGTATAAATTGGTTCCAATGATTAGAAGCTAATACGTGCCAGGATGCCCAACGGCAAGAGCCAACATCATCTACGGGGACGCTTGTTTCTGCTATGATTTCGGAGGTAAGAGTTGCTGGCTGGAAACAAGCTTGGATTTTGACTAATGCGAAAATTTTTGCTGCCGATAGGTGGGTATGCGGCTTTTGCCCTTGTTACCTTGCTGTGTATCGAAGGCGTTTACAGCATTGCCCGGTGGAAACATGCCGATCGGAGTATCGTTTACGACGCTTACCGCAAGGTGGTCGAAGCTTTGCCAGCCAGCCAAGACTCGAGATTTCCATTGGCCAGCCGCGACGAGATTGAATCTCTGATCCCTGACATGATTCAGGCTGGAGTAGGGATGGGAAACGTGCCTTACAAAGAACTGGTTACCGGCCGCGCTGCGATAAATGAAGTTGGTCCAGACGGTTGTCGAGGTCCAAGAGCCAATACCCACAAGATTACCACCTACATTCGTTCTGCGGATTATGATCTCTTCGATCCGCCAAGCATGTTTTTTGACAAACAGGCCAAACTTGATGAGAAACTGTCGCAATTTGTGGAAAAATACGCTGTCAGGAAGTCAGAATTTAACAGTAATGATGCCAATGAAAGGATTACCCTCCCACTTGTTTCTTCGCCGCGGAAAATTCTCGTTGCTGGCGATTCAGTAGCTGCAGGATCAATGATTGATGACTCCGAAACGATATCGTCACAACTACAACGGCGCAACACCGCCTCCCAGTATGTGAATCTTGGCGTGAATGGGGCGGCCGCAGAAGACATAATTTGCAGGTTGAAATCGGCGGCCCGTACTTATAAGGGCCAGATCGAGGGCCTGATTTATGTCTACTGCGAGAATGATTTCGATCCCTCGAAACCTTTTGGCAAGCCGCAAGAAGTTGTCGCCTTCCTCAAAAACTATGCAGCAAGCGAAAGAATTCCAGAAGTAACGATCGTTTTTGCACCCCACATTTACAACATAATTCCGCAGGTCACGCGGTTTCCGGGCTCACGAGGTGCAGAAGTTGGGACATTCTCTGACGAGGAGGAAAATCTCAAAACTGATGCATTGGTGGCAGGTTTCGGTTATATAAGTATTGCAGAAATAGCGACGGAAGAGGCGGCTGCCCGGAACACCGATTTTGCTGCCTTTGCGCTGTTCGTTGACCATCTGCACCTATCCAATTACGGCGTGTCAAAGCTCGTAGAAAAACTCGGTGCTCTTTAGTTCGCCAGGCTGCTATGTGGCTTCGAGCTTGACTGGGCGAGATAGTGAACCTTCAAATTACACCAATCCGTGCCAGATCATTCAATCTTATCAACCCCGATAACTTGTTTTGCTCATCCAGAACGAAAAGTGCGGTAATCTTGTTTACCTCCATTTCCCGCAACGCGACGGAGAGGAGTTCTTCTGCGCCAATAACGCGCGGGTTCCGAGTCATGATATTTGCTGCGGCATTTTCGAAAAGATTTACATCAGCGATGTGACGGCGGAGGTCGCCATCGGTGATTGCGCCGACGAGACTACCACCTCCGTCCACGACGCCTAAAATGCCAAGCTCCTTGGTCGTCATTTCCAGGATGGCATCGCGCATGATCATTTGCTCATGAATGATCGGCAGCGCTGGTCCCGTATGCATAACGCTTGCCACGGTGCGGATGCTTGCTCCCAGCTTGCCGCCCGGATGATAGACCCGAAAGTCCATAGGCTTGAATTTGCGCGCGCTTAACAGCGTCACGGCCAGAGCATCACAAAGGGCCAGTTGCAGCGTTGTGGACGTAGTTGGCGCAAGCCCATTGGGGCAGGCCTCTTCGGCTTGCGGAATTTTGAGCACAACGCTGACATTGCGGCCCAACGTGCTGTTCGCGCGTGCTGTAATGGCAATGGAGGGTATTGCAAACCGGCGTGTATGCTCGATAATTGCGGAAAGTTCTCCGCTCTCGCCGGAATTTGAAATTAAAAACACAATATCGGACGACGTAATGCCGCCGAGGTCGCCATGGCTTGCTTCCCCGGCATGAATGAACTGGGCCGGTGTCCCCGTGGAGGAAAGTGTAGCCGCAAACTTGCGCCCGATATGGCCGCTCTTGCCTATGCCCGACACGATGGTGCGGCCTTTAGTATCCAGCACCATAGCTACCGCCTTGTTAAATGCATCGGCCAAGTCCGCCTCGAAGCTCTCAACGAGTTTCGAAATGCCCGCTTCTTCGATGCGTAGCGCCGCTAGTCCCGTCTGCCAATAATGCATGAATTCGTATCCCTTCGCCAATACTGAGGATAGCCTCCCGTCAGGTCCTATTCCAGCACCAAGAATCCCGGAAAAGTTAGATGGTTGCCTGATTACTGTTTCCCGATTAGATACCTCAGTTTTGTTGGGAAAGAAGAAATGCCGCTTGTAATTGTGCCCGCCCGGCTGAAAAGCGCCCGGCTGCCGGGCAAACCTCTCCAGTTTATTGGAAATGATCCGTTGATCGTGCATTGTTGGCGGCGCGCCATCGAAGCGGATATCGGGCCCGTATATGTGGCCGCCGACAGTGAGGCCATTTGTGACGTCATTGCGAAGGCGGGGGGGCAGGCCATACTCACGGGAGAGGCACATTCCGGCACGGACCGGGTGGCGTTGGCGGCGGAGATAGTGGATCCCTTGGGCAGGCACCAGGTCGTGATCAACCAGCAGGGCGACATGCCCTTCATAAACCCGAGTCATTTGCGGCAATTTGCGGCGGGACTTAAAAATATTGTCGACATGGCGACTGCGGTTTGTGAATTGGGGCTCGTTGAAGTGCGGGGGCAGGACTTCTTCCGCATGTCTGTCAAGTCGCATATCGGGCTTTACGCTTTTACGCGAGACGCGTTGCGCAAATTTCACGCCATGCCGCAGAGCGGGCGCGAAAAAGAGGTTCGTCTTGAGCAATTGCGGGCGGTCGGACAAATGGCAATTACCTTTATCGAGTTTGCCCACATGCCACAGGAAGTTAACACGCCCGAAGATTTGGAAGCGGCTAATTCGATGGTAAAGGCAGCCGGCTCAAGCCACTGACGGCTTCAAAATGTCCTTGGCTACCGCATCAAGACGCTGCAGGCCGACAATCAGGTTTTCCAGTTGATCCAGCGGTATCATGTTGGGGCCATCCGACGGTGCTCGATCAGGGTCTTCATGGGTCTCGATGAAGAGACCAGCTACGCCTACAGCCACCGCGGCGCGCGCCAGGACAGGCACCATTTTTCTGTCTCCACCGGAGCTGGCACCCAAACCACCCGGCTGTTGAACCGAATGGGTGGCATCGAATATGACGGGCGCCCCTGTTTCACGGAGCACCGGCAATCCGCGCATATCGGAAACCAGCGCATTGTAACCAAATTGTGAGCCACGCTCAGTTACAAGTACTTTCCGGTTGCCCCCGTTCACGAGCTTTTCCACAACGTGACGCATGTCCCAAGGCGCCAGAAATTGACCCTTCTTCACGTTGACAGCCCTTCCAGTGGCGGCAGCGGCCAAAAGCAAATCCGTCTGGCGGCAAAGAAATGCCGGGATCTGCAGCACATCCACTGCCTCCGCAACAGCTGCGCATTGCCAACTCTCATGCACATCAGTGAGAATGGCGAGGCCGAATTTTGACCTGATCTCCTGGAAAACAGGCAACGCAGCTTCAAGGCCGATTCCCCGCTTGGCAGTTGCGCTGGTCCGATTGGCTTTGTCGAATGACGTCTTGTAGACAATTCCAATGTTAAGTCTTTTTCCTATCCCAGCAAGCGCATCGGCCATGAACAATGCATGTTCACGGCTTTCCAGTTGGCACGGCCCGGCAATCAGCGCGATTGGCAGATTGTTTCCAAACCGTGCAGATCCGATCTCAAGCGTGGGCAGCGGGGGAGTTGTTTTCATTGGCGCTTGCTAGCATTAAGATCGCTAGGTGCCAAGCGCCATGCGGGGAAGTTGTGCTCAGGAACTATCGCTCTATCGCCGGTGAAGTTTCCGGTCGCGAAGGCCTCCTGGCAGCCAGTCTAACCGAGATCAGCCCGGCAACCAGGATGAGGCCAAGGCCTGCGAGGGTGGTCCAACGCGGGATTTCGTTGAAGAACAGGAAACCCCAGAGCGGGCCCCAGATCATGCCCGTATATTCAAACACGGTAACAAGATTTGCATCTGCCATGCGGTAGGCGTTTGTGAGCAGCGACATGGCAACTGCGGCGATGGCGCCACAGACGCCCATGAGAAACAAAGCATGATTGTCAGGCCACGCCCAGGGGCGCACCAGGAAATCGAGGCTGGGATGACAGAGATGGTCTATCCCGGCAACCGCAAAAAATGCTGCAATTAAGACTGCTCCGAAGAAGTAGACAGCGTTCTGATAAAAAGCCATGACCGTGGCCGACTCCGTAACGCCGAGCCTGCGGGCGATGACCATGGCAAGTGCGTAGGTGG
>WUUC01168899.1_pt1 | contig 15027 bp, 20 predicted proteins | sample 6278441 | NCBI WGS metagenome assembly WUUC01 (sample SAMN13675441, study PRJNA597444) | soil metagenome | isolation source: soil | place: USA: Washington | collected 2017-10
GATAATTTTTCATGATAACAAAAACATGGTATATTTATATTTTTATTATAAGCAAATTGAAAAATAGTTCAATTATTTAAAAATTGAATACTATCTATATAATAATAGATATCATCAATTTTTAATTTAATCAACCTTACTTTCTCTATTTACTCTTTTTCTTATAAAGTAAAGTTTATTTTTATTGAAATTATAAAATTTACGTTTATAATCTAAAAATTTTAATTTATATAAACGATTATAATAATAAGATACCGTTAATTCTAAACCAACTTTCATAATAACATTACGTAAAATTAATGTAACATCAGATTTTATAAAATATTTATATTTTATAGATATACAAATACCATTAAAAATAAGTGGTATACATTTATAATGATATACAAATTCTATAATATCCCCTACTTTAAAAAGTTTTAATAAACATGAACCTTTTATTAAATCTCTAAATTTTCTTTGTTTGATATAAAAAGCAGGTGTTAATTTTAATTTTTTATTAGGATTATTATAAAAATAATTAAAATACATTATAACAATACACAATAATATAATAATTGTCTACAAGTATTATTTAATATACAACCTCTATTTAAATAATAAGCTAAACGCTTAAAATTAACAGATAATAAACGTTTATAACCATATTTATAAAATCCTAAACGCTCCACCATTTTTTGACTACCTACTTTTCTTTTATTTAAAATAACTATAATTCAATATACTTGATTAAAATTAGGAATACCTTTTTTTATTCTTATTACATTATGCTTATAATTTTTAAAACTCATAACTTAAATAACTAATATATTATTTGAAATATATGTATACATAGACTTATATATATATGATTTTCTTTTTTTCTTCAATTGTATTTTTTTATTAAAATAAATTTTATAACTATTAATTATTTTAATATATATATTTTTTTTATCTTTATAATATAAAAAATTAAATCAATATAAAAATAAAGATAAAAAAAATATATATATAAAATAAAGAAAATAAAATATATAATTATAATTATTATTTAAATAAGAATTATAATTATATATTTTATTTTCTTTAAGGTTGTATCCTTTGATAACAACAGAATTATCAACCTTTTTTTTTAACTTTACTATAAAAGATCGTTGATTATACTTATATTTAAAATAATAATATTTTATAAAAAGATATTTTAAATATCTTTCTTTAAAATAATATTTTCTTAATAAATCCATATAATTATTACGACAATTATTATAATATTCTAAAACATTTTTATATAATAATAAAAATTTTAATATACTTAAATTTTTATAATAAAATAAATTTCTTAAAATAAAATTGTATTTTAAACACATTACAAAAGTTAAATTCTTAATTTTTTTTAAACTTAAATTAAAATATAAAAATTTAATAAATTTTTTTAAATAAATTTTTATTTTTAAAATTACTAATTTAAAAAATTTATATATAAATTTTATTTTATGACTATAAATATTTAAATATTTATATAAATTTTTATATTTTCTATATAAAAATTTATATCTTCTAAAAATATATATCTTATTATATATTTTATATCTTTTTTTTTCTCTTTTACTATATTTTATCATTTATATTATATTTTTTTGATTTCTATAAAATGATAAATTTTCATATTTTTTAAAATCATGATATATTCAAAAATCACGTTTTGCTCTATTATCAAATCAATCTTCATAATGATTATAATCCATTAAAAGATAACAAGTATAATATCTATATATAAAATTAGAACCTATATAAAAACCTAAATTATTATAAATTTCTTTTTTATATATATTATTATATCTTTCTTTATTTAAAAAATAAAAAGCTAAGCTAAGTTCCATATTTTCATATAAAAATTGAAAAAAAAAATCCATTACATATAATAAATATTTATAATCTTCATAAATAAATCTTATATTGTTATCTTTTAAATAAAATTTAGCTTTTATTACAAAATTATGTATACGATTACTATTAACAAAACTAGTTATATTATTACCATATAAATAATATTCACTATGAGCATAAGATAAACTAGTTAAATTTAATCTTCATTTTAAATAATAAGATATAATATTAAAACGTTCAATTAAATTATCTGCTTTTTTATCTAAATCTTCAAAATAATAAAAAACCATAAATAAAGATGTAAAATAAAGTACTTTTAAATATCTTTTAACAATTTTATGAAAACATAGAGAATAATATAAAAAAAAAAATAAAGGATCAAAAAAAAATATAACTAAATAAAATAATTTATTGTAAAATGATATTAATTGAATAAAATAAAATAAAAAATTACTATTATTAAAAAGTATAAAATCTCTAAAAAAATAAAATTTAGTAAAATTTTCTTCATATAATTGCATATAAAGATTATATAATATTTCTTCATTTAAATTTTTATAAAAATTTAATGTTGATATTGGTAATGAATATATAGCTCATACAAATTCTTCAAGATCATTATAAGTTGAATTTACTAATCTAAATTTATAAACACTTTTAAAATTCATTATTAATTTAAAACCTTTAGTAATACTTCTATTATACATAAAACCTAATAAATTTTCATTAAAAAAATCATAAATTAAATTTCAATTTTTAAAATTTTTTATTTTTTTAAGAAAATTTAAACTATAATTATTAATAAAAATATTAAAACTAGTTTTATTAATATAATCATTATACTCTAAAACTTTTAATCTTTTATAAAATTTACTTTCATATAAACTAAAAGAGTCATTAGTCTTTTTTAAAATCATATAACGATCAAATTGTTGCATTGTATATAATTTTTGATATTTATAATAAGATATTTTATATTTATTTTTACCACCTGGATTATTAACAAATATAAATAAATATTTTACACTAGTATATTCATTTAAACCCATATTATTTCTTACATAATAATTATAACGAATATGTCTTAAATGTATAGAATAAAAAGTCCTTAACATAAAAAACATATAAGGCAATTCTAATGAAAATTTATTTAAATTAATTAATCTATTAGGTATATATTTATCTATATTATATATATAATATAATTCAAAAAAATTAGAATTAAATTCATAAAAGGAATAATCATTATATTCTAAATAAAATTCAAACATACAAAATACATCAAAAAATGAACCATTATAATTACTAAATTCTAAATCAAACATATTTAAATCTTTTTTTGGTATTTTTGGTCAATCTTTTTCAGGTGTCAAAGATTTATCATGCTCATATTTTATTTCTTCAATATTTAAAATAAAAAAAAATATATCTAAATAATAATAAATATTTAAATTATAATAATCTATAACAAAATCATCATTATTATGCTCTAAATAATATATACTACTAAAATCTTGTATATTATCATTATATTCAAAATACACATCAAAAAAATTATTAAAAAAATGATAAAATAAATTTATATCAAAAAATGAATAATATAATTCATCCCTTTTATCATTTACACTATTATCTAAAAATTCTATAAATGAATAATAAGCTGCTAATAATAATAATAAATAACCACTAATAATTACAAATAATATATAGATATTACGATTTGATTCTATTTTACTTAATAGAAACCTTCAATTTTTTCTATAATCTCTGGGATCAGCCACTTTATTTGAATATACTAAAAAAAAACGTTTTCTTTCGTCTTTTTGAAGTATTGAATATTTAAAAAAACTTATAAATTTATCTTGATTTATTTCTATATTTTCTTCTTTTTTTTTAAAAGACATTTAATTTTTCTACATAATAAATTATTAAATAATTATCTAAGATTAGAATAATAAATTCTTTTACTTCTTTCATCTTTTACTTTTTTTAAATATTCAAGTCTTTTTTTTAAATTTACATCTCTTACATTTTTAACATATTCAAAAAATTCTTGACGTTTTTTATAATGACTTACAATATATATTTTTAATGGTATTTTTAAATATTCTAAAAGATTTCAAAATCTTAAAATAAAGTATAATTTTATATCAATACTACTAAATATATCTTTATAAGCTTTTATTAATATTAAATTAGGAGTATTTTTAATACTATGTAATTTATACATATAGGCATCATCTATATCCATCATATTTAATAATTTTATCTTATTTTTTTTATATAATTTTCTAAAAAAACTCTTTATATTTCATATCCTTTTTAAAATATATTTTATTAATAAAGGTTGATTAAATAATAATAAATTCTTATAAAAATTTTTACAATATTTATAAATATTTAATAAAGTCTTACTAACTAATTTAATAATTAAAATATTTTTTTTTAATTTTTTAATAAAATCATTAAATTTTAATTTTAAATCATAATCAAATAAATGAGCTAAATAAGCTCTACTATATATTTGATCTTCTTGTGGTCAAATATATGAATTAAATTCATCTTTATTATAAAAATCATATAATAATAATTTTTTAGGTTTACTATTTTTATAATAATATAATTTATTATAAGTATAAAAATAGTAAATCTTTAATAATTTATTATTTTTACTATTTTTTAATTTAGATAATTGTAAAAATAAAAAATTTTTTATTTTTCTTATATTTATATTATTATTTATATATTTAAAAAATATGTTTTTATAATTAAAAAACATATTTTTTAAATATATAAATATATTTTCAATAATAATTTTATATTTTATATTATATTTATAAAATATAAAATTAGAATAACTATAAATATATTTAAAAAAATTATATATATAATTTTTATTTTTTCATAATTTTGATTTTAACAAATAATCATCTGATAATTTATTTAAGTAATGACTATAATTAATTTTATATTTATTAGAATATTCTAATAAATTATTAGAATATTCTAATTCTTTTAAATTATTACTTTCATTTTTATTAAAAAATTTATAATTTTTTAATTTTTTTTTAATAAATAAAAGAGCTTTATCAAATAATTTATATTTATTTAAATTAATTCTTCATTTACGATGTCATCTTGAATTAAACCTTTTTTTTTTATTATAATTAAATCTTGAATCATAATTTAATCCTTTATTTTTATTTCATACTAAATTTTTTTTTTTTTTCATATTATGAAAAAATTTAGTCTTCTTCCAACTATTTTTTGATACTAAATTTATAAAAGATTTAAAACTTTTTATAAATTTAATATTACTATGAATTTTATAAATATTATTTACTTTATAATATTTATAAATAATATTAAAAAATTTATTATAATTATAACTATATAATTTATAAAATTTAATATTATGTCCGTTATAAAAAAAATAATATTTATAATTATATTTAAATAAAATATAATTATGAATATTATTTTTAATACGATTCATAATATATATACAAATATTATTATTAATTATTTTATAATAATTAATATCATATATATTTTTATTATTAAATAAATTAATAAAATATAATTGATTATATTTTACTAATTTATTTAATAACCAAAATGAACTATTAAATCTTAATTTTACTTCACTATTATTAATTAATAAATCTGTACAAATACTAAAATCATTAATTAATTTAGCTTTATTTCATTTATAATGAAATAAATAATTATAATTATTATTAAATTTAAATAATGAACTACTCATATTATACAAATAATCATTATTATTACTATTTATTAAATTATTTAATAAACTTAAACTAAAATTATTTAAATCAAAAGATTTATTAATTTTAATTTGTTTTAATAATCCATTATATTTTTTTAAAAACTCAAAATATAATTCCTTTTTATTATTAAATGTAACTAAACGACTTATTACATTATATCTATAAAAAGAATTATATTTTCTTACTTTATTATTATCTACTATAGAAATATTTTTATTTAACATTTAATATAATAAAATTTAAATACGTCTTAATTTACGCTTTTTAAAAAAACCATGAGGTTTTTTTAATATATAATTAAGACTTTTAATATAAATATTATTCTTCATTAATAATCATCTTAAACTAAAAAAATGACCACTTAAACGATGTCTTACATAAAAATATAAAGCTGTTATATTACCTTTATGAAGATATTCTAAAAGTTTTGTTACTAATAAAGGTATTTTATGTACCGCTAATTTTTCTTTTTTTTTTTTACCTAATTGACAAGATCCAGATGTTAATGTTACTACATGTTTTCTTTTATAATTTAAAAGAACTACAAAAATATTACTATGTCTCCTAAAATATAATAAATGACCTATATTACCTCATACTTTATGATCTATATATTTTTTTTTATAATTTTTAATCATTTAATAAATATTTAAAACGTTTTTTTGTTTTTGCATTTGTTCTAGTCCTTTGACCTCTTACAGGCAATCTATCTTTATGTCTTATACCGACATAAGATTCTATATCAAAATATTTTTTAATATTTTGATATATTATACGTTTTATACGAACTTCTAATCAAGTATAAAAATCTAATATAAAAGAAAGTAAATGTTTATTATAACTATTTAAATTTTTAAATAAAAAAGGATAAGCTAGTCCCATTTTTGAACATATTAAAATAGATTTATATCATCCTATACCATATATTAATTGTAATGATGATCTTATTTCTTTATTTAAATTTAAATTATATTGTTTATAAACAAACATCTAATATATTTTTATATAATCCTAATTTTAATAAAACATGCATTACATAATGTAGAGTATATATTTTATTATTTTTTAATAAAGGTTGCCTAAATATTACTTTATTATCTAAATATACATATATATTTCTTTTTTTATAAACAATTATTAAAAACATTTACCTAAATTTATTTTTACCAGGTTTCATTAATATTATTTGTCTTGGATATATTAAACCACTTAATCTATAAACTAAATATTTTTTTAATAATAATAAATTAATTATGGATAATTTTAAAGATACATAATCTATACTTAAAAAAAATAATCTACGCATTTTATATTTAAATAACATAGTACTAGGTATATGCATATAATAATAATTACTTCTATTAAAAAATATTTTTATTAAAGATTTTGTAACTATACGAATTCTATAACCTAATCCTTTTAATTTTAATTTAAAATAATAAAATATAAAAAATTTAGAATAATTATTTAATATTAAAGCTATAAAATAATAAAAAAAATTTTTATTTAAAGTTAAAATTGTTATCTTATTATTATTATATTTATAATAATAATAAGATAATAATTTTAAATAATAAGTTTTTTTATTATTTAAAATTATTATCTTATTATTATAAATATTTAAATAGTAATTAAATTTATATTCAAAAATATAATTGTATTTTTGAACTATCATATTAAATTTTTATCTTACATAAAATTTCACCTGATATATTTTTATATAAAATAGCTTCATTACTTGTAATAAGACCTTTTGACGTTGATATTATATAAAATTGTGAAAATGCATGTTTTCTATAATTTCTAGATAATACATTTAAATTTCAATATATACGTTTACTTGGTTTTGATATTACACTAATATCAGATATAGCTGGTATTTTTTTTTTATATTTTAAATAAATTAATATATTATTTTCATTTACTAAAATAAAAAAACCACGTATTAATCCTATTTTATAAATTAAATAAATAAATTGTATTGATAACTTATTATTTAATACTTTAACAGATAATAAATTACATTTATAAGCTAATTTTATTCTTATTATTAAATCTGATAGATTATGATAATTCATTATTTAAAAAGATGCTTTTCTTAAACCAGTAAATAAACCATTAGAAGCTAATGCTTTACAAGTATATCTTGATAATTTAAAAAATTTAAAAACAGATCTACAATTACCTGTAATTAAACAGGCTCTTCTATAATAGGATATACTAGAAAATTTATAAAAATATTTATTTCTATAAATAATTCTAATAATTTTATTTGATTTAAATTCTCTATATTTATTTGATAAATAAAATTTACTAATATTTTTTTTTAATTCTTTTCTTTTCATTTTACCTAATTTAAATTTATTAAATGAAAATATATTCATTATTTATATTTTTAATTTAAATATAGTTAATAAATTAAATAATTTTAAATTTAATAAATTTTTAAAATAAAATCTAAAATGTATACTATGTTTTAAATTAAAAAATCCTATTGAATTTTTTTTTTCAATAAAAAAATTCATATCATTAACTTTAAAATCATAATAATTAGATTCTTCTTTTAATTCTATAAAAGATCTATTAAGCATATAATATATATCATTTAAAAAAAAAAACATTGGAAAATAAATAGACTTATTAACAAAATTATATTGAATATGAAAACTATAATAATCTGTATTTAAATGAAATCTATAATTATAATTAGAAAAAAAAGGTATAACAGAAAAATAATATTTAAAAAAATAAATATAATTTAAAACTGAAAAATTATTTAAATCATTAATATCTTTAATATTAAAATATACAGCTAATTTACTAAATTTAATTAAATCTATATAATTAAATGGTCCATTATCTTTATAACTATATTTTAATAATAAAATATAACGTCCTATGTTTTTATAAAAAAAATATAAATCTAACATTTTATTATTATATTATACAAGTAGATACACATCCTAAAGATGGTCATTTCATACAAAATTCTCTTAAAATAGGTCCATATACTTTATTTGATAAAGGTACTACTTGTTTTGATACAATAACAATACTATTCTCATTAAATTTTAAAAAAATATCATTTATTCTACGATAATTTACTTTAGTACGCACTACTAAAGCTCTATGCATAGAACCTACATTGAAAAATTTTTGAAATCGAGCTTTAAGTTTAATAAATTTTTTCATATTAACACTATTAACACATATAATAATTAAATCACCTAATAAAGCTATTCTTGTTTTTGTTGATTTCAATACTTTAATACAATATACTTTTACTATAGCAGTTTTATCGGTTCCTAATAAAAAGGTTTTTAATTGAATCATTTTAATATATATTTTTTGTTATTTTAACTTTTACGGGCAATTTACTAGATGCCTCTAAAAGAGCTCTATAAGCTTTTTTATAATTATCACTAATTAGTTCACATATTACTTGACCTTTTTTTACGATAGCTATTCAATTAGAATGGGAACCTTTACCTTTACCCATTCTTGTTGATAATGGCTTTTTAGTTACAGATATATTAGTAAAAATTCTAATATATACCATACCTTTTTTTTTTAAAATTCTACGTACAGCTTTTCTACAAGCTTCTATTTGATTATAAGTTAATTTAGCATTTTCTATTGATTTTAAAGCTATTAAACCATTTAATGGATAAAATTGTTTTTTTTCATTTAAATATAATAAAGATTTAGATAATTTATGATTTTTCTTATATTTTAAACGACTTGGATTTTGTTTCATATTAACACTTTAATATATATTTATAATTTTTATATAAAAGATTTTTATACAATCATATTTTTATACTAACTGCACTATTTTTTAATGGTACTGTATTAAACGAATAATCAATATTAATATTAACTTTATTTAATGGTACTCTACCATGTGTATATCAAATTGAACTTGATTTTTGCTTACGAGAAAATCTTCCATGAAATGCCATTTTATAACCAACTATGGCATTTTTATATTTACCTACTAATTTTTTTCTTAAATCATGTTTATTTAATACATTATAAGTTAATCATAATGATTTAAGATAATTATAATAAATATAAAATTTCATGAAATTAGCTGATACTAATAATAGTGGAGTATTTAATATATTAAATAATTTAATATTATTATAAATATTACTATTAAATGTATTTAATAAATTAAATAATAATAATTTAATAAAATTATTATTATTTAATTTAAATGTAAAAAAATTAAATTTAGATTTATTAAAATTAAAAAATATACTATAAAAAATTGATATAAATAAATACTTATTTAAAATATAATAATTTAAATTTTTTTCTAATCTATATTTATTTTTTATATAATATTTAATTTCAAAAAAATTATAAATAATAAAAGAATAATAATATTTAAAAAAATTTAATATTTTTACATTAAACTTAGTAATAATAGAACCTAATAATTGTTGAAATTTATATTTAAAATTATATAATTTATTATTTCAATTAGTTCTATAATTAAATTTAACTTGTCTATTTCGTAAATTAATACGTCATAAATCTTTTTTAATTGGATTTAAAATCGGAAATAAATAATAATTTTGTCTTAATTTAAAACCTATATAACGAGCTATAAAATTAGCAGTAATATCTTTATTTGATACAAAAAAATAATAAAATTTTATATTATTGATATTACTAATAAATTTAAATAATATAGCTCAATATTCTGATATATACGAAAAATATACAAAAAAATATTTTTTACCTAATAATATATATATATATGTATATACTAAATTACGCATATGAAAAGGCTCATCTGACATTTTTACTTGTTTAGATGTTTCATAAATAGAATATAAATATAAAAAAAAATAATTATAAAAATTAAATTGTTTATCTAAATATTTTAAATCTTTAAATATTTTAAATATAGTTATAATTCTATTTCATTTAAAATCAAAATCTCATGAACTATTATATTTTCTAAAATCTAATTTTTTTGCTATATATAAAAAATTATTTAAAAAATAATTACTTAAATTATTTTTTTTTATAATATAATTTACATCAATATCTAAATTTTCAAAATAAAATTTTAAATTTTCATTATTAAACCTAACATCAAATTCGCTTTTATTAAATAATTTTTGATTTCTATTATAAATTTTTTGATTCTTAGTTTCTTTTTCTTTATATTTATTATTTTTTAATAAATTATTTAATAAATTATCATTTAATTTTTCATTTAATAAATTAGTATAATTATTTATTTTTTCTAAATTTTTTATATTTATTTTTTTTAATTTATTTCTTATATTTTTAAAAAATATATTAAAAAAAATAAATATAAATATAAATAAATCAGAATTATGTAATGTAAAAAATTTATCAAATAATAATTTTCTTTTTTCTTTTATTAATTTATAATAAATACCATATACTGTATTAATAAAATTATATGATATTCTTTCTAAATCTATATGATATATAAATAATTTAATTATATATTGTTTATTAAATTTAAATAATACTAAATTACTTAAAAAAATACCACATTTTATTATTTTTTTTAATCTAAAAATATAAAAAATATAATTACGTATATTTAAAATACTATGTAAATATTCAGGATAATAATTATTTTTTACAAATCAATTAGTTTCTCAACTACGTGAATGTCCTACTCTAAATGCTATTGGATTTATTAAATGACCCATTATTTTTTTTTTAATTTCATTCTATCTTTACCTTTTTTTAATAATTTTTTTTGTCTCTTACGATAAGCTATACGTTCACCTAATATTTTTGTAAAAAAAAATTCACCTATCTTATGTCCAAGATGTTGTTTTGTAATATTTAATTTACCTACTATTTTACCTTTATAACATTTAAAATTTTTATCTAAAAATTTAGATGTTAATGTAATATTCCTACTTAAAGTTTTAACTTTATCTTTAAAAAAATCATAATTATTATAATTATAAGGAAATTTTCATATTGATTTTTTAATTTTCATTATATTTTAATATTTTTATATAAACGTCTTTTATAATTATCTATTTTTTTATTTTTAGTATGCTTTCATTTAAATACTGTACTTCAAGCATTTTTTGGTATCATAGGTTTGGATTTTTTACCATTACCACCTCCATGTGGATGATCACATGGATTTTTTGCTACACCTCTAACTTTAGGTCTTCATCCTAAAGCTCTATTTTTACCAGCTTTACCAATTAATAAATCATTATTAAATTTACTAGAAATATGGCCTATACTACATATATTATTTTCTGATAATTTAACTAATCAGCCTGAATTTAATTTTAAATTACATAATTTATTTGTTTTTGATATTAAAAGACAACTAGCATAAGCTGCTCTTGCTATGCTACCTCCCTTATATGTTTTATTTTCTACATTACTTATAGTAGTAAATAAAGGTATAAATTTTAAAGGTAATGAATAACCATTATTTAAACTTTTAATATTAGTATCATAAATAGTACCTGAATATATAATATTATTTAATTTAACATTTTTTTGAATTAATATATAAGAACTTAAACCATTCATATATATTATTAATGCTATTTTACCTGTTCTATAAGGATCTTTTATAATTTTTAATATTTTACCAAATTGATTTAGTCTTCTATATAAATCAATAAATCTATATAATTGCTTATTTTTAGAACCTCTACCTTGAATACATATTCTTCCAGTTATATTACGTCCACTCTTATTATTAATACCTAATATTAATAATTTATTAATATAATTAATAAAATAATAAATAATCATTATTTTTTAATTTTAATATTAAAAATAATATATATATATATATATTATTTTTATGATCTTTTAATATATTTTTTTCTTTTAAAAAAATATATAAATTTATTAATATATTACTTTTATTTAAAATATTAAAAAATTTAATACTAATAAATTTTTTTAATAATATTAATTTTATTTTTATTTTATTTATATATTTTTTTTTTATTAAACAAATTAATATATATTTTTTATTAAAAAAATTATTTAATTTAAATAAATATGTAAATATATAAAATATTTGAAATATTTGAAAAAAACTATAATGTTTAATTTTATTCTGTAATAATATATATATTATTATAAAAAACAAAATTAAACATAAAGCTAATAATAAATTTTCATTAAATACTATAAAATTAAAATTTATTAAAAATGATAATATAATAATAAATAATATAAAAAACATTATTTATTAAATTTATTAATAAAGAAAATATCTAAATTATATAATAATTTAGATATTATTAAACTATTAATTTTATTACTATAATTAAATTTATTAATTAATTTATATTCTATATAATTTTTATTATTTAATAAAATTTCATTATCTATTAAATCTATATCATCTATATAATAATTATAATTAAAATTTATTAAATTATTATTCATTAATAAAGAGAATTCTTTATAAATAGATTTATTTTCTGTTATTGAATTTAAAAAAAATAAATTACTTACTATTATTTTATCATCTTTTCATGAATCAAATATATTTTTTAAATTTTTATAACATATAGAATAAGGTCCATCTACTCTATTATTATTAGAATCAGATAATATTATATCAAGTAAAACTCTTAAACTAAATAAATAATCATATAAAACTATTAAATGTCAACCTTGATATAAAAATGTATAATAAATATTAAATCTTTCTGAAAAATTTAAAATATTTTTATCTTTTATATTATTAAAAAAATTAAATTTTAAATAAAAAAAACTATAAACTCTATCTAAATCATATTCTATTTCACTCATTGTAACAACATTTAATTGAAAAACATAACCTACATTAGTTTTATATACTAAATCTCATTTACAAATCATATGTAAAAGTAAAAAAAAAAAAATAAAAAGACCAAATACAGATATTAAAGATCCTACAGAACTTATATAATTTCAACCTGCATATATATCAGGATAATCAGGTATTCTTCTAGGCATACCTGCTAAACCTAAAAAATGCATTGGGAAAAAAGTCATATTAACTCCTAAAAAAGTTAATCAAAAATGAATACGTCCATAATGTTCAGAATATTTTAAACCTGTTAAAGAATCTATTCAATAATAAAAAGCTGCAAAAAGACCAAATACAACACCCATAGATAATACATAATGAAAATGACCTACAACATAATAAGTATCATGTAAAGCTATATCTAAACCTGCATTAGCTAATACTACACCAGTTACACCTCCTAATGTAAATAAAAAGATAAAACCTGTAGCAAATAACATTGGTACTGTCATATGTAAAATACCACCTACCATAGTAGATAATCAACTAAAAATTTTAATACCAGTGGGTACTGCTATTATCATAGTAACCGCTGTAAAATAAGCTCTTGTATCTACATCTAAACCTACAGTATACATATGATGTGCCCATACAATAAAACCTAAAAAACCTATAGTCATCATAGCATAAGCCATTCCTAAATAACCAAAAATTGCTCTATTAGAATATTCAGCTACTACATGACTTATAACACCAAAAGCAGGTAATATTAGAATATAAACTTCAGGATGACCAAAAAATCAAAATAAATGTTGATATAAAATAGGATCACCACCTCCAGAAGGATCAAAAAATGATGTATTAAAATTACGATCTGTTAAAAGCATTGTTATAGCTGCTGCTAATACAGGTAATGATAATAATAATAATATAGCTGTTATAAATACACTTCAAACAAATAAAGGTATCATTGACATTTTTAAACCTGGTACTCTCATATTTAAAATAGTTACCATAAAATTAATAGCTCCTAATATAGATGATATACCTGCCAAATGTAAACTAAATATAGCAAAATCAACAGCTCCTCCAGAATGAGCTAAAATACTACTTAATGGTGGATATACAGTTCAACCTGTACCTGCTCCTGTTTCTATAAAAGCAGAACATAATAATAATATAAAAGAAGGAGGTAATAATCAAAAACTTAATGCATTTAATCTAGGAAATGCCATATCAGGAGCACCTATTAAAAGAGGTACAAAACAATTCCAAAACCACCAATCATAGTGGGCATGACCATGAAAAATATCATTATAAATGCATGTGCAGTTACTACTACATTATAAAATTGTCAATTACCATCCAATATTTGGACACCTGGATAAGCTAACTCTACTCTTATAATAATACTAAATAAAGCACCAATAATACCAGCTACAAAACCAAATAATAAATATAATAAACCAATATCTTTATGATTAGTAGTACTTAATCATCTTTTAAAATATAAAAAAATTTTATTTAATTTTTTCATATATTTTTTTTTTATTTAATCTATTTATAATATTAATATTATAAATA
>WUUC01118654.1_pt1 | contig 15017 bp, 14 predicted proteins | sample 6278441 | NCBI WGS metagenome assembly WUUC01 (sample SAMN13675441, study PRJNA597444) | soil metagenome | isolation source: soil | place: USA: Washington | collected 2017-10
CCGTGGACGACGTCTCGCTCTCGATCGAGCCGGGACGGTTCTTCGCGCTCCTCGGCCCCTCCGGCTGCGGTAAGACGACGACGCTGCGCATGATCGGCGGCTTCGAGGAGCCGACGGAAGGCGCGATCTACCTCGGCGATCGCGACGTGGTCGGCCTGCCTCCGTACAAGCGGGACGTGAACACGGTCTTCCAGAGCTACGCCCTCTTCCCGCACCTGACGATCTTCGAGAACGTCGCGTTCGGCATGCGGCGCCAGGGCGTCCGCGGGTCGCAGCTCGCCGGCCGGGTGCGCGAGATCCTGAAGCTCGTCGACCTCGAGGGCATGGAGAAGCGCAAGCCGCGCCAGCTCTCGGGCGGCCAGCAGCAGCGCGTCGCCCTCGCGCGGGCGCTCGTGAACAAGCCACGCGTCCTGCTGCTCGACGAGCCCCTCGGCGCCCTCGACCTCAAGCTCCGCCGCCAGATGCAGCTGGAGCTGAAGACGATCCAGCACGACATCGGCATCACCTTCATCCACGTCACGCACGACCAAGAGGAGGCGATGACGATGGCCGACTCGATCGCCGTCATGAACAAGGGGCGCGTCGAGCAGCTCGGCCCGCCGACCGAGCTCTACGAGCAGCCGAAGACCGCGTTCGTCGCCGGCTTCCTCGGCGTGTCGAACCTGCTGCCCGGCGCAGTCTCCGGAGCCGATGCGATCAGGCTCGACGGGGGCCCCGAGGTCAAGGTTCGCCCCGAGGCGACCCACGGCCGTTCGGGCCGAGTCGCAGTCGGCATCCGCCCCGAGAAGATCAGGATCGGCACCGGCCAGGTGAACACGCTCGTCGGCACGGTCTTCGAGACGGCGTACGTGGGCGTCTCGACGCAGTACGTCGTCGACACGCCGGCCGGCCGGCTGAACGTCTACGTCCAGAACATGGATTCCGGGGCGCCCAGGGCCTCGAGCGGGGACTCGATCACCGTCAGCTTCGACCCCGACGCCACCTTCGTCGTCGACCTTCCAGAGGAGGAGAGCAAGTGACCCACCACCTGACCCGACAGGAGCTGCTCCGCCGCGCCGCCTTCGCCGCCGGGCTCGCATCAATTCCCGGCCTCGCCGCGGCCTGCGGCGGCGGCGACGGCAACGGAGGCGGCGCCAAGAGAGAGCTTGCGGACACACTCCGCTTCTCGAACTGGACTTTCTACATCGACGTCGTCGAGAAGACGAAGAAGCGCCCGACGCTCGAGGCCTTCACGAAAGAGTTCGGGGTGGACGTCGTCTACACCGAGGACATCAACTCGAACTCGGAGTACTTCGGGAAGATCCAGGGCCCGCTGTCTCGAGGCCAGTCGATCGACCGGGACCTGATCGTCCTCACGGACAACGAGCGATTCCTCTCGACGATGATCGAACGGGGCTGGACGGAGGAGCTCGACAAGGAGGCGATCCCGAACATCGAGAACCTCGTCGACGTCCAGCGACATCCCGGCTTCGATCCCGACCGCGAGCACAGCCTCCCCTGGCAGTCCGGGATGACGGGCATCGCCTACAACGCGAAGCTGACGAAGCCGATCACGACGATCGACCAGCTGCTCGAGGACTCGAGCCTCAAGGGCCGCGTGACGATGCTCGACAGCCTCTCCGATTCGCTCGGGTTGACGATGCTCGCCAACGGCGACAATCCGAGCAAGGTCACCGACGAGGCCTTCCAGCGGGCGCTCGATCGCGTGAAAGAGGCCTCGGACTCGGGTCACATCCGCCGATTCACCGGCAACGACTACACGGGGCCGCTGGCGAGCGGCGACCTCAAGGCGTGCCTCGCGTGGTCAGGCGACATCGTCCAGCTCCAGCCCGACAACCCGGACCTGAAGTGGGGCATCCCCGAGGACGGCGGGATCATCTGGACGGACAACATGCTGATCCCAAACGGCGGCGACGTGTACACGGCCTCCGTGTACATGAACTACGTCTACCGCCCGGACGTGGCGGCGAAGATCGCGGCGTACATCAACTACGTGACCCCGGTGAAGGGCGCGAAGGAGGAGCTCGCCAAGACCGACCCGGAGTTGGCGAGGAACGAGCTGATCTTCCCGACCGAGCAGACGCTCTCGCAGGTGCACCTGATCGATCCGGAGGCGCTCAAGAACAACGACTACAACGAGCAGTGGCAGTCCGTGCTCGGCGTCTAGTGGCTTGGACTTCCTGCACCGTCACCGGGGGCTGACCCCCTACCTCCTGCTCGCCCCGGGCCTGGTCTGGCTCGCGATCTTCTTCCTGGTCCCGCTCGGCTTCCTCGCCTACCAGTCGCTCGAGTCGGGGACATTCGACCTCGGCTACTCCTTCGATTGGGCGTGGGGGAACTACTGGGACGCCATCGACAGGTACCACGACTGGATCTTCCGCTCGCTGATCTACGCGGGGCTCGCGACGGTGATCGCCCTCCTCATCAGCTACCCGCTCGTGTACTGGATCGCCTTCCGGGGCGGGCGTTGGAAGAACGTGCTGCTGGTGCTGATCATCGCGCCGTTCTTCGTCACCTACCTGATCCGGACGCTCGCCTGGAGGACGATCCTCGCCGATGAGGGACCGGTCGTCGGCGCCCTGCGAGACCTCGGCGTCATCAACCTCATCGGGGCGGACAACCGCCTGCTCGAGACCTCGACCGCTGTCGTGGCGGGCATCACCTACAACTTCCTGCCCTTCATGGCGTTGCCGATCTATGTGGCGCTGGAGGCGATCGACCACCGTTTGATCGAGGCGGCCGAGGATCTCTACGCGAGCAAGGTGCAGGCGTTCCTCAGGGTCACGCTTCCGCTCTCGCTGCCCGGCGTCGTCGCCGGGACCCTGCTCACCTTCATCCCGGCGGCCGGCGACTTCATCAACGCGCAGCTCCTGGGCTCCCCGAAGCAGGCGATGATCGGCAACGTCGTCCAGCGACGGTTCCTCGAGCTCGCGGACTACCCCTCCGCAGCTTCTCTCTCCTTCACCCTGATGGCTGTGATCCTCGTGCTCGTCGTCGTATACGCGCGCGTGGTCGGGACGGAGAAGCTGACGGGATGAGGTTCCTCCGCCGTCACATGCTCACGGCCTACGCGATTCTCGCGTTCGCCTATCTGCTCGTACCCATCGTCCTTGTCGTCGTGTTCTCGTTCAACGACCCGGCGGGACGCTTCAACTACACCTGGCAGGGATTCACGCTCGATCACTGGCGCAACTGGGACGCCTACCCGGACCTTACGGACGCGATGTGGCTCTCGATCAAGATCGCGGTCCTGGCCAGCCTCGTGGCCACGGCGCTCGGGACGCTGATCGCGCTCGCGCTCGTCCGCTACCAGTTTCGCGGCCGCGGCGGGACGAACCTCCTGATCTTCCTGCCGATGGCGACGCCGGAGATCGTGCTCGGCGCCTCGCTCCTTGCGCTCTTCATCAACGTGACGTCGCTGGTCACGCTCGGATTCACCACGATCCTGATCGCGCACATCATGTTCTGCATCAGCTACGTCGTCGTGACGGTGAAGGCGCGCTTGATCGGCTTCGACCGCGACCTCGAGGAGGCGGCGATGGACCTCGGCGCCAACGAGTGGACGACGTTCCGCAAGGTGACCCTGCCGCTGATCGCGCCGGCGATCCTCGCCGGGGCGCTCCTCTCGTTCGCGCTCTCGGTCGACGACTTCGTGATCACGTACTTCAACTCGGGCTCGGAGGTCACGTTCCCGGTTTTCGTCTGGGGCGCTGCCCGCGTCGGAGCGCCGCCGCAAGTTAACGTGATGGGAACAGCCATCTTCGTCGTCGCTCTCGGCCTGATGCTCGTGAACGTCCTGCTGCAGCGGCGCCGTGAAAGTCACGTGAGGGCATGAGCACCGACGTCGCAGCCACCAAGATCGACCGGGAGCGGGTCAGGGAGCTGACCGAGCGCGAGAGCAAGCGCCTCGACGAGCAGACGCAGGGGTCGAGGCGCATGTACGAGCGCGCCCGCAAGGTGCTGCCCGGCGGAGTCCCCTCCTCGTACCAGGTGCGCGAGCCGTGGCCGATCTACCTGGAGCGCGGAGAAGGCGCCTCGGTCTGGGACGCGGACGGACGCCATCTATGGGACTTCCACAACGGCTTCGGCTCGATGCCCCAGGGCCACGCCCATCCGGCGATCGTGAAGGCCGTCGAGGAGCGAGTCCGGCTCGGGACGCACTTCGCGGCGCCGACCGAGGACGGGATCGTCGTCGCCGAGGAGCTCGCCCGGCGTTTCGGCCTGCCCAAGTGGCGTTACAACAACTCCGGCTCCGAGGCGACGATGGACGCGATTCGCATCGCCCGCGCGCTCACCGGCCGCGACACGATCCTCAAGATCTTCGGCTCGTACCACGGCCACCACGACGGGGTGATGGTCGCCGTCGGAGACGTCGACACGAACGTCGACCCGGACGACATCCCGTCGACGACCTACGGCGGCGGCGTGCCCCAGGCAGTGGCCGACCTGACGATCGCCATCCCGTTCAACGACGCGGCTGCGCTCGAGCGCCGCGTCGAACGGCTCGAGTCAGAGGGCCGCAAGCCCGCATGCCTGATCATGGAGGCGGCGCTGATGAACATCGGCGTTGTCATGCCCGAGGAGGGCTACCTCGAAGCGGTACGCGAGATCACGAAGCGGCACGAGGTCGTGCTCATCTTCGACGAGGTCAAGACCGGCCTCGCGATCGCGGCGGGCGGCGCGACCGAGCGCTTCGGCGTGCAGCCGGACATGGTCACGCTCGCGAAGACGCTCGGCGGCGGGTTGCCTTCCGGCGCGATCGGCGGCACGGACGAGGTGATGCGGGTCGTCGAGGACGGCACCGTCTACCAGGTGGGCACGTTCAATGGCAATCCGCTCACGATGGCCGCCGCGAGAGCGAGCCTGCTCGAGGTCCTGACGCCGGACGCGTATCAGCACCTCGACCGGATCAACGAGCGGCTCCTCGCCGGGTGCCAGGACGTCATCGACCGCTATGGCCTGCCGGGCTACAGCGTCGGGATCGGGAGCAAGGGCTGCGTCACCTTCGCCGACGAGAAGATCACCGACTTCGCGAGCTTCAAGCAGCATCAGGACGCCGAGTTGGCGGACCTGGCGTGGCTCTACAACCTGAACCGCGGCATCTTCATGACGCCCGGGCGCGAGGAGGAGTGGACGCTCTCGATCGCACACACGGACGAGGCCGCCGACGCATACATCGCGGTCTTCGAGGAGCTCGCCCGAGACCTCACCGCGTAATGGCGCGGATCAAGGTCACGGTCTCGCCAGGCGCGGCGCGGACCGAGCTCGTCGGCAGGCACGGCGACGGCTGGAAGGCGAGGGTTGCGGCTCCGCCGGAGCGCGGTCGCGCCAACGACGCGCTGGCCAGGCTCCTGGCAGCCGCGCTCGACGTTCCGGCTTCCTCGATTCGAGTCGTCGGAGGCCATTCCGCGCGCGCGAAGGTCGTCGAGGTCGAGGAGCTGGACGCGGAGGAGATCGAGCGCCGGCTGACTCGGTCGCTAAGCTCGTAGCCCCATGGCACGGTTCGTCCTCGCTGTCGTTTTTGTGCTGCTCCTGGCCGGTTGCGGCGGCGACAGCAACTCGTCCGAAGGCGAAGGCTCGCAGACGACCACGGCCGAGTGCGAGTCGCTGAGTGGCGCCACGGTTGAGAAAAAGGTGAGTCCGGCAATCCAGGACCGCGAGACGATGTTCCTCACCGACGTCGAGGTCGAGATCGAGGACTGCGTCGAGCGCGTCACCTTCAGGTTCAAGGAGAGCGAGCCGGGGCCAGGCTACGACGCCTCGTACCAGCCGGCTGATGTCGCAACGAAACAGGACGGCTCCGGCAAGCCGATCGCGATCGACGGCGAGAACTTCCTCGTCGTGCGCATGTTCCCGGCGATGACGGCTGAGATCGAAGGCGAGGACGTGATGCAGACCTACACCGGCCCGAGCAGCATCCCGGCACCCGCCGAGGCGCAAATGATCCGCGAGGTCGCGAAGACCGGCGATTTCGAGGCCCAGGTCACGTGGGTGATCGGCCTGGACAACGAGCATCCGTTCACGGCGACGGCCTCGAACGACGAGCTCGTCGTCGAAATCGGGCCATAGCTCCCCTGAAGCACGTGCTTTGGATTGGAGGGCCGCCGGGCTCCGGCAAGACCTCGATCGCCACTCGGCTCGCCCGAAGACACGGCCTGCGCTGGTACAACGCGGATACTCAAACGTGGGCGCACCGGGACCGGGCTCTCGCTGCTGGCTTGCCGGCTGCTCACCGCTGGGAGTCGCTTGCTCCTGAGGCACGTGGCGAAGCTCCACCCGCAGAGCTCCTGGCGATGTCCCTTCACCGGGAGCGCGGACCGATGGTGATCGATGATGTTCGAGCGTTGCCGCCGGCGCCGCTCATCGTTGCCGAAGGATCGACCGTCCCGGCCTCGGTGATCTCGACCGGCCTCGCGGACCGCACGCGCGCTATCTGGCTCTTGCCGACGAGCAGCTTCCACGAGGCTCAGCTCGTCGAGCACACTGCCGGAGCCCGCACGCTCTACGCGTTGTTGAGAGACGCCATCGAGGAGGAGGCGCGCGAGCACGGCGCCCCGGTCCTCTCCGTCGATGGCACGCGCGGGATCGACGAGATGGCCGAGGCAGTCGACCAGCTGTTCGCCGACGCCATCGCAGAGGGCCCGCGCGCCGAAACGCTGGACGAACGGCGAGCCTTGCTGCGCGGTGCGAATCGAGCCGTCGCGGAGCAGGTGCGGGGGTACTACGCCCGAGCTTGGGCCCATGGCGATCCGGATTCCGTCGTCCGCTCGTTCCTCTGCGAGTGTGGAGATCCGGATTGCACTGAGAGCGTGGACGTCGCAGTCCGAGCGTCTGCGAGCCCTATCTACGCTCCCGGACATGGCTAGCGGAGACTGGGAGCTAAGGGACGTCGCCCACTTGGGGCGACTGATCGTTTAAGGTACGGGCCGCGATGGGGAGGCGCTTGTCGCTGCTCTTGGCCGTAGTGGCCGTCGCCGGCTCGGCGGTCACCTTCGCATCGGCTCGTCCAGAAGGAGTCGGGTACAGCTGGCACGAGACGCCGACGGGCACGACCGCGAGCCTCCGCGGGCTCTCGGCCGTCAGCACGACGATGGCGTGGGCGAGCGGCGCGACGGCGACAGGCCCGATCGTCCTGCGCACGACCGACCGCGGCGCGACCTGGCAGGACGTCACGCCCGCGGGCAGCCCGCCAACTCTCCAGTTCCGCGACATCGAGGCGTTCGACGAGGACAACGCGGTCGTCATGTCGGCCGGCACCGGCAGCGACTCCCGGATCTACTGGACGTCGGACGGCGGGGCGAGCTGGACGCTCGCGTTCGAGAACGACGACCCGGGCGCCTTCTACGACTGCATGACGTTCTTCGACAACAAGCGCGGGCTCGCGCTCTCCGATCCGCCGGACGGCGTCAAGTTCCGGATCCTGTCGACCTCGAATCGAGGACGGACGTGGAGCGTCGTTAACCCGGCCGGGATGCCTCCCGCGCTCCCGGGTGAGTTCGCCTTCGCAGCGAGCGGACAGTGCATCACGTCGGCGCATGGCCATCGCGCGTGGTTCGGCACCGGCGGCGCTGAGGAGGCCCGCGTCTTCCGGTCGAGCGACCGCGGCCAGACATGGCGCGTGTCGTCGACGCCGATGAACAGTGGCCCGACCGCGGGCATCTTCGCTCTCGCTTTCCGCAACCAGCAGCACGGCCTCGCGGTCGGCGGCGACTTCGCCGCGCCGGAGGCTTCGCCCGACAACTTCGCCTTCACCCGCGACGGCGGCGCGCTGTGGAAGCTGCTTCCGGCTGCGCCTCCGGAGTACAGGTCCGGGGCGACCTGGGTCGACGGCCGCACGGCGATCGCGGTCGGTCCGACCGGCAGCGACGTCAGCACCAACCAGGGCCACACGTGGGTGGGCTTCGACGAGGGCAGCCTCCACACGGTCGACTGCGCGAGCCCGGACGCCTGCTGGGCGTCGGGCGCGAACGGCCGCGCCGCGTACCTCGTCCGCTAGCGAGCCAGGGCCACGATGCCCTCGGCCTGGCTGGAGCTCGACGTCGAGCTGAGGGCACGGCTCCGGGACGTGCTGGAAGAGCCACGGCGTCCTGTCACCGAAGCCGAGCTGCGGAAGCTCTCCGAGGAGGGCAGAGCGTGCAGGCTGATCCTCGGCGCAGAGCTCGAGCGCCTCGAGGGCCGACTCGGCAAGCTCGACGCTGACCCGGACAGCTCTCTGGGCGAGATCGCCAACGCCTTCCGTCGAGTCCACGACTTCCGCGAGCACGTCGAGGAGCTGGACGGGCTCCTAGCGGCCCTCGAGGCCCGGGCGCGCGAGGTCCGAACGGGGTGGCAGCGGCACGTCGTCGACCGACCGCGCTAGCAGCCGCGCTCGATGAGCTCGGCCCGGTAGCCCTCACGTAGGTGTCAGGAACGTTCGGGTTCGGGCTTGCGCACCGCGATCGTCCGCACGAGTTGCACCAGCTGCTCCTCGAGTTCCGCAGCGCCTTTGATAGTCGTTCCGGTGGCAACATAAGCGCGGTCGCCGACGACGAAGTAAGCCTGGCACTGCGATACCGAAACGTCGTCCTCGGTAACCCAGGTGAAGCGCCGGACGTACGCCTCGACTTGGGCAGGCAGCTCGACCGGCTCGAAAGAAACCTCCTCAAATTGGTTGAGGCCCTGCAGGTGTGTAAGCGCTTCATCCGCGTACTCCCGCGCCGTCTTCGAGGCCTCGAGTTGGTCGCCCGAGACCATCAGATTGGAGACGCCGTCAGGCGCGGTAAGGGTCATTGACTCCTGTACCGCCCATCCAGGCGGTAGTGGCGTCGCGATCTCTGAGCTAAACGTCGTCACGCGATCTCCTTCCACGAGCTCCCGGAACACGCGATGCACCGCTTCGCCGAGCCTGCCGTCTTGCGCCGCCGAGGCGACCTCGGCGACGGTCGACCACCACGCGTCGCCGTCGCCGGACTCGGCGAAAGCTTCTACGGCCTCTCGGAGGAGTGCGGCCGTCGCGTCCACTTCGCGGCTCTCCACTTCCGCAGCCGCAAGTCGGATCAGGGCGCTCCCACGCACGCGAGGGTGGTGTCCGCTCAACTCCGAGGCCGCGCGGTACTCCGCTGCGGCGGCGTTCAGCCGGCCAAGCTGGCGCTCTGCGTCGCCAGTAGCCTGCCTTAGCAGAGCGAGAGCCGGTCCGACGGCGGCGCCGTCGTCTATCCGCTCAATGGAGCCGCGGCAGACCGCCAACGCCTCGGCCGGAGCGCCGCGCGCGAGCAGTTCGTACGCCTGCATCACGCGGTAGTTGGCGAAGAGTTGCAAGATCGGCGGAAGCTGTAGTGGAGCGTTCGCGTAGGCTCGGTCGGCGGCGTCGGCGGCTCCGCCCCATTCACCGAGGGCCGCCAAGACATACGCGAGGTTGAGCGAGTACCACATGTTCGTCGGTACCAACTCGATCGCCGACAGCAGAAGGTCGCGTGACGCGATGAGGTCGCGGTCAGGCGAGCAGTAGATCCTGACAGCGTCTCCGTTGCGCCGGTCGGCAGCACGCTCGTTTCTCGAAGGCTGATACGAGGCAGCCGAATGGACCTCACGCCAGATCTCCACGGAGCGTCCGGCCCACTCCGTCGCCGCGGCCCAGTCACCCCGAAGCGCTGCGACCAACGACAGGTCGGCGGCAGCACTGCCAGCCTCGAGGCGCCTGCTCTGCTGGAGCGCCTCAAATCTGCGCCGATTCGCCCCTTCAGCCTGATCCAGCTTTCCGCGCGCTTGGAGCAGCAAACCATGCGTCGCGTGGTAGATCGCGACGAGCGACGGCGCGAGCGCCTCGGCGTGCGCCCTCCACTCCTCGAGCCGCGCCTCTGCATCATCGAGCCGGCCCGTCTCAACGTCGACCCGCGCGAGGAAGACGTGCGCGGTCGTCACCATCGGGTCGTTCCCCATCTCCTGCCAAGTCAAGAGCGCGGCCTCGAGATCGCGCCTCGCCTCTCGCCAGGACCCGGTCGCTGCGAACGCGCCACCGCGGCCCGTCAGCGCCAGTCCACGCTGGTAAATCGACACCTCGCGATCTTTCAACACTTCGGTCAGCGCGGCGATTGCGTGGGCGTAATCACCGAGCGCCTCTGCGTGCAACGCTTGCTCGATGCGAACGCCGTTCATGATCGAGGGTCCGACGACGTCCTTCACCGGTCGGCGCGCGAGCTCGAAGACCTCATCCGCTGAGAGCGACCTGCGCGCCTCGCGAAGCGCGCCGAGGAAGTTCACTTCAAAGGTAACTGCCTCCACCTCGTCCTGCGACGGCTGGACACTGTACGCCTCAGTCCGTAGCGTCTGCACCAGACGGGGCTCAAAGGTTGCGAAGAGGTACATGAAGCGCACGGCGGCTGCCCGCTGAAGCGGCCGGAGGAGCTCGGCCCCGGTGCGGGCTAGGTCAAGCCCGTGCAGCGCCTTCGCAAGGGCTTCCTCGAATTCACCCAGCTGAGCGAGGACGCCCGAAAGATGCAGCGACGCATATGCCTCAGCGGGGACGTTGGCGTTGTCGGCGGCTGTCGCAGCGGCGAGCTGGTAGTACTCTTGCGCCCGAGGCAAGTCGTCGACGGTCCATGCGAGCTCACCGAGGCGTTGATACGAGACCGTGAGATTCCATGGATCAACCATTGTCGCCTTCGCCAGCTCAAGCTCCTCCTCGTAGATCACGCGCGCTTCCGCGTACCGGTCGCGCTCGCTCAGCGTCGAGGCAAGGTCGCTGAGAAGCCACGTCCGTAGGCGGGCGTCATCGCCCGGATCAATCGAGCGGTAGATCTCCTCCGCGGATTCCGGATCGCCCGCGTCTCGCGCTAGGCGGCCGTCCCAGTACCGAAGCCAGATAAGGCGACTGGCCGCCTCCGGAGCATCCGAGCGCTCAAGCTGGTCGCGCAGGGCACCGACGAGCGCACGGCAAACGCCGATGCGGCCAGCGCTCTCATAGCTCTCGACGTACTTGCCGAACAGGGTGTACCCATCCTCAATGGTGATCAGCGTCGCGTAGTAAAGGGCGTCGTGGAGGGGGCTGAGCAAACGGGACTCGAGCGCTCGGGTCAACTGCACGTAGCGCTCGTCGTTTGCACGGCGGATCACCGAGCTGACGCGGAGCAGAGATCGCTCGAGATCGGCGAACGCGTTGTGCTTCGTCTCATAGAGGTCGACCAACGCGTGCGCGAGCGCGGCAAACTCATTTCGATTTCGGGAGCGACGCCAGTCATCGAGGAGTATGTCTCGAACGTTGTCGTGGTAGACGAGGTCGCCGTCTTCGCGCCGGATCACGAAACTCATACGCGCTACCCGCTCGAGCAGAGCCACGTTCTCCGCGTGCTCGCCGGGCCTCCCGATCAGCACGCCGACAACCTCGGGATTCAGCCGCTTGGGGATAGCGCAGACGCGGACCGCATGCGCAAGGTCCACGTCCTGTGTCTCGAGGAGCGCGAGCGTCGCTTCAAGAACTGCGCGCTCGGGGTCATCGGCCGCCTCGAGCCGCTCCAGCACCTGGAGGTGAGACTCGCCTGTCACACGGCGATCCCTAGTCGTAGTTGTTGAACGAGTTGCAGTGCCGCAATCAGGCTCAACCGGCCTTCGCCGAGCTGCTCTTGAATGAAATTCACCTCGTTCTCGCTCGGATCGATGCCGTGCAACGTCAAGAAGTCGCGCACGTGCGTCGCCTCCCACTTGCTGAGTGACTCAATTGAGCGAACGAATCGCGCCTGCAACTCGTCGGGGAGTTGCATCAGCTCTGGCAGGTCCCGGCCCGCAATGACGACGATCAAGCCAGGGCAGCGCACATCGGATGCGAGGATTCGCGATTTGAGCAGGCCGTCGCGCACCCATGAACGCAAGGGATCGCGACAGCCCTCAAAGGCGTCGAGCATCACGACAAACGGTTGCTTGTCCGTGATTTCGCACAGATCGTCCAGGAACGCGTTCGTGCATGCCAGACGCGCACGGTGTTCGAGATCAGAGGTCCAAACCGAGGGGGCCTCGTTGTAGGTACCGACGTCCCCGGCGATCGCGCGCTCGATGTTCCCCCCGACGATGCCGCCTCGGTTGACCGTGCCCGCGGTCGCAGAGCCTCGGCTCCCGGCTCCCGGCCCGAAGGGTGCTGGGATCTGGCGTGCCCTCGCGTAATCGAGCTCGTCAAACCGTGGAAAGTCGAAGTTCGGATTGTTGCCGAACTCTGCGCGGATCTTGGCGATCAACCCGAACGGCGTGTGATCTTCGAACTCGCTTAGAACCGTCAGCGTGCAAGGAATGCTGCCGCTGCTGTCGCCGCCGGCCCAGCGGCAGTGGTAGTCGAACCACTTGAGCAGGCTCGACTTCCCCATCCCGCCCTTATCGCGGATGGCGAGCACACGCGCTTCGTCAGTGAGCTGGAGAAGGGTCGTGAAGATCTCCTTTTCGGCCACGCGGTCGATGTGATTCTTCGGGTCTAGGAGGAACGAGCTCATTGCGGGTACCCGTCTGTTCTCGCGAGCGCAAGGACCCGCGCGAGCGAGACGGCACGGTCGGGCCTCTTGACGGATTCGGCCACGTAGACGTCGATTTCCTCCGGAGTCAGCGGCGGCTCGATCACCAACCGTTTGAAGTAGTCTCGAACCGGCTCCTCAGCAAGCGGACCGACCTCGATCACCTCGTCGGCCACTGGCACTAGCTCCCTGAGCTCGGGGACCCGGCCTGCGACGAGTACGACAACGGCTGAGCCCGTCGAGCGCACGCGCGAAAGAAAGCGGGCAAACGCCTCCGCGAACTCCTCACTTGCACGAAAGCCATCCACGAGGAGGAGCAGGGGCGCCTGCCTGGCAAGCTCCCGCACGAATGACGACCCGATCGTCGCAACCGGTTCAGCCGTCGCGAGGTGTGCGTGCGCTTCAACCTCGCTTCCCGAGCCAAAGGCGCGCGTCGAGTCGGTGGAAAATCTGATGAATTCCTGGACTCGCGCCGCGAACGCGCGCTCGTTCGTCTCAAGGTCGACACCGAGTCCGATGTCTCCGACAACCGTCCAGTCTTTCCCTCGAGCCTGATCCGCAGCTGCGCGAAGCATCTCCGTCTTGCCGGTGCCGACCTCGCCCATGAGCAGCACCACCGCAGGGTTCCCGGCATCCACTCGCTGCGCGATACGGGCGAGCTCGGCCTGCCGTCCGAGTAGGAGCACTTCCATTTCCGGGGCGCTCATGACTTCGTCTCAGTCGTCTTCGGCGCGGTCGGCGGCGCGGGCTCTCGCTCGAGGTGCTCGATGTTGCCCGCGACGATCCCGCCGTGCACGTCGCCCGCGTAGGCGACGCCGCCATGGCCAAAGATCTGCACGACGTCGCGTCCCGCTTCGATGTCCTGCTCCACTAGGGCGCGCAGATCGGCCACCAGTTGCGGATCCTGGACGAGCCGCTCTCGGAGCACCTCCTCGAGCAGCTTCTCGCTCGCCTCCGGCCGCGCCTCGAACTGCTCGACGACGGCGCCTTCGCCGGACGAGGAAAGCGCCTCCTTGACGCGATTCCAGACACGACCGGCAACGCTTGTCGCCGCCTCAGCAGTCGCCTTGCCTACGTCGTCCGAAAGCTGCTCCGCAAGCGCCTGGGCGCCCAGCTTCACGTATGGCAGCACAAGTCGGACCACGACCGGTGCCAATGCCGCCGCGATTTCGATGCCCATCGCTGCTCCCTTGGTGACGGGCGAGGGTCCTTCACCAAACGGAGCCGCAGACCGTCAGCCGACCCACCGTCCTGAGTTTGTTGCAATCGCGATCAGTGTAAGACGGTTGGATACAGTGGTCAATGGCCCGGAGAGAAGGAACTCGGCCTCAGAGGGTGAACCGGGCCGAGCTTGCTGTTGCCCCACTTGGCCGGGGCCGGAACGCGAGATACTGGCGCGGCCGACCTCGAAAGGGGTGCCATGAGCGACGTGCTGGATTTCGAATCGAGAGACACGCCGGGCCCCGTGGCATTCGCGGCGCTGATCGGCATCGCGAAGGCGCTCTTCGAGGGGCTCTTCGGCGTGCTCGGGTTCGCCGTGGCGAATTCGATGGATGACTCCTTCGGGGGCGGGTCCTCGTCTTCGGCATCGCCTACGCGATCGCCTCGATCCTGCTGCTGCGAGGGAGCCGCCTCGGGTACTACCTCACGGTCGCGCTCTCCGCGCTCGGGCTCGTCGTCGCGGTCATCTACATGCCCCGGTCGGATGGAGGTGTCCTCACAGGCGCCTTGGTGAGCGCCGCCTTCAACGCGCTCGTGCTGTATCTCCTGCTCGGCAGGAAGAGCGCGCGAGACTTCTTCGGACTGGGCGCCGGCGCCAGCCCATAGCCCGCCCGAGGCCGGGCTTTACCGCCCTCGCGCCAGCGCCAGCACTGCGACCCCGGCGGCGGCTCCGATTGCGAGCCCGATCTCTCGTCCGCCGTCGATCTCGAGGGCGTGCATCAGGCCCCAGCCGACGAGATAGCTCCACCCTGCGAGCGCCGCACTGTAGACGAGCGCCAGACCGAACTCGTGGCTGACGAGCTGCCCGGTCGGCAGTCCGAGCTCACGCTCGAGCTGACGGGCGCGGGTGGCAGCGGCGGCATACAGCTCCGTGTTGCGTCGCTCGTAGAAGTAGATGCCGAGCGTCGCGACGAGCCCAAGCACGCCGACGCCGAGCAGCTCGGCGGCCGGTTGCGTGTGGCCGAAGAAGCCCACTGAGATGCCCGCGAAGACCGGCACGATCGCCATCAGCCGGAAGCGGATGTCCGTGAGGGTCCGCATGAGCTGCGACGTCTGCTCGTACTCGAGCCGCAGGCGAGCCTGGTCGTCCACCGTCAGCCTTTGGCCCGCTCGATCAGCTCGATGCGATAGTCGTCCGGATCTCGGACGAAACAGAGGCGAGAGCCGCCCTCGCGGACGGTGTACGGCGGTCGCTCGGGTTCGATCCCCTGCTCGGCGAGCTGAGCGAGGGTCGAGTCGAGGTCGTCGACGGTGACCGCGATGTGGCCGTAGCCGGTGCCGATCTCGTACGAGTCGACGCCGAAGTTGTACGTCAGCTCGAGCCGG
>WUUC01120316.1_pt1 | contig 15015 bp, 14 predicted proteins | sample 6278441 | NCBI WGS metagenome assembly WUUC01 (sample SAMN13675441, study PRJNA597444) | soil metagenome | isolation source: soil | place: USA: Washington | collected 2017-10
CATAAACTTCCACCATTTCCGGCAATGATAACTTTATTCCCAGATTTAAATGCATTCGCAATCAGATGTGCAGTCTGTTCAATAAAAGAAATGGATTCGGGATATTGGAGCTGTGTAATCGCTTCAATACCATCTTTTACTGACTGTAAAATATTCTTTTTCATTGGGATATAAAATTTTTTGCCTTCAAAAACTTAGGTTTTAGGCATTTTTACCTTTTTTGGAATTAGAATCAACGATCTTTCTCCTTGATTTGCAGATATCCACATTGTCTGATATTATATGAGCACTAAAAAGAAGCAAAAATAATTAGAATAAACCATTGATAACGAGGATGTTATGAGTTTTTTAGGAAAGATATCCAACGCTCTTTTTCAAGATGATGCAGAAGGTTTGCTATCGGAACCGCAGCCTTCCCCAGCAGAAACCCTAGATAGAATTGCCGAAGAAATTTTCATTGTCGAAAATGAACAAATCATTCCTTTAATATGCCCTCTTTTGCCAACAGAAATTACTGCTGACAGCGATTATTCTCTGATAGTGTCTCTTATAAAAAGGGTATTGGATAGTGGTGTTCAATTGGACCGAATCTCAGACATCATTAACTCAATTTCAAAACTCATCTGGTTTCCACAGATTGTTTGCTTTATGCTAACTTCCGATCGCGAAGGATTCATCCGCACTCTTTATATGCTGCCGTTACAAAATAGAGATCATTCTTTCGCTCTGGCACTTGAACTCGAAGTGACAGAAAATTATGAAAACATCATTGCATGTTTACGAAAGCTGACAGCAATTGACTGGACAGATACTGTACCTTCCTATGAATATTTCGAAGCTCTCTTAGACATATTTAATCAGGAGCAATTTGATGAACTGGCTGTTACCATCGTCTCGAATATCCCTCCAAAAGAATTAGGAAGCCTTCTGATTTTAATAGATGAAAAGCAAACTGCAACTGGCTGCGTAGAACATTTAGTCAGGCATTACATCGAAAAAGATAACTCTGTCAATCTTTTGAACGAACTGATCGAATCAATTGTTGCCGCCGCCGACGCTGAGGTAAAAAAGTTTCGTCCTCTGATTTTGCGCGAACTATTAGATTATGGGGAGAGAAAAAAAATCAGCCAACAAATCCTTAGAAACTCCAATCGCCTTTCGCCGAGAGCTTTAGTCTACGTGCTCTGGTGCCTCCCCGAACAGGTACTTGCATCATATGTGAAACGATTCAAAGTTGTTCGGCATTGCGAAAAATTAATTTCCTGGATGGATCAACTTATCGATCTCGAGAAAAAAGTCAAATACCGCACTGCAATGGTCTCTGTTTTCATTAATGGCCTTTCAGAAGATGACCTCATCACGCTTTTATCACATATGTTGATCAACGGTTCAAGAAGCATCCCTTACCTATGTCCAGCCATGCAAATGGAGCCTTTTCAGATATTTACTCTTGTTTTTGAGCCCGCAGCTAGAACCAATCTTTTGAGACAAGCCCTTACCCTGAACCTCAGATGGAATCGGAAACTCGTTTCAAGTCTTTGCCTCGTAGAGTCTATGCAGTGCAAAAGAGAGTACTTGTGCAATGTAGCCGTCATGGACATTGTTTCACAAAAACTTATGCAAGCAGATCAAGGCATCGGCCAATTTGCCACACTTAGAGATATTTCTAGCTATATAGAATCAGGTCTCAGAACCAAAGATCTAGAAGATAAAATGACTAAATTAGAAGAAGATTATGTACGCATTCCCTGTTTGTTAATGGCTCTTGCGATGACCGATGACACACTCAGGCCATATTTCATTGCCACCATGAGATATATGACAGAAGAACAATTAATTGCATTTGCGCAACAAGTCCCAGAAGGCCGAGAAATTGAAGTACTGGATCAACTCCTTGCAATAGCACGTAAGGAGCAGATGGCTAAAATCTTGGAGGTCATTCCATATGAAGCCTTATTGCTCTTTCTTAAAGCAAAAAGCCCATTAATGAAGCAAAAGTTTGTACCTATTTGCGCTGCCCAGAAAAATCTTCGGCAGGAACTAGCCTTTCTTGCTCAACATGAGGCTGCTTTGCAACCAGGATTTGCCATACGCCATGCCCAAATAAGAACTCAATGCAGTTTGCAAAGCGGTTATATACTAGAAATGCTATCTCCTTCGAACCTTGAAATTTGCAAATTTTCCCAGGAAGTATTTGATCATCAAGAGGTAGATGATCCCGAATTTTTGATGCAAATGATCAACATCGTTAGAAGATGTGAAAAATACCGCAATGAGCTTTCAGGTCCAGGTGGTCTTTTCAAGCTGCTTGGTGCTTTGGATCCAGAAAAAGCAGGAAAAGCAGAGTCCAAACCTTGTTCAGCCTTTAAAATTGACCAGATTCCTCTTCTTTTTAGACAAACCAACAATATACACATTAAAAATCTTGTCGCAGCCGGTTTGGTTTATAATGAAGACTTCGAACTCCTTGGTATCCCACTAGCAAGCAAACCAGTCTTACTCGTAAATGATCTTAATCTTCTTAAGAATTATCTAGAACAATCACTGTTGACCGAAATATGGACCTTCTTAAAAGGTAAAAAACTAGGATCTATAACAGATCTCTTTAAACTAGATCTTGTAGAAGATCGAAAAGAGCTCATGAAAATGCTAGAGCTTGTCAAAAAAATGGGGTTCGTTCCTACTGGTAAAAATGAGCAAAAATAATTAGCCTCTTCACTCTTGCTGTGTAGGGGGCAATATTTTTGCCCTCAGTGCATCTCTTTTTTAAGAACCACAGCAGAGGATATGGCTAAAGTGCACATCGGATTTTGTTATAGTCCTGTTAGTAAAAGGATTGCTGCTTGTCTAGTTTCAGATGGAAGTCGGGAAGATGGAATGTCTTTGTAACAAACATGAAACGAATGTAATAATATCCTTATAATCAAATAGTTATAAAACCCCACTCATTTTATATCTATCAATTCGAAATATTTATGCAATCTGAGCTTCAATGTGATATGTTGAAAAAAAATTCATGGAGATTCTTGGCATGTATGGCACTCTAATTTCGTTGTTCTTAGCTATTTTTCTTTGGTTCAATCCAGCAATAATTATGGAATCCCCTGCTTATTTAGCAGCGACCATTTTTTCAGTGGGGGTGATATTTATAATCACCCAGATAGCCATCACAATTGCGGCTTGGGGGCCTCTGCAAAAAACCATGCAGAATATCACTCCGCGGCTGATTGAGGCCTTTAAAAGCGACGGAAAACTTGGATTATCTAAATTTATTCTGATTCTCTTTTTCTTTTTAACTTATTTAATAACTCTAGATTTATTAGTTTTTCATCAGTTCAATGAACAACTTCTCATCATACTATGGACTCTTATTCTTGGCGTTGCAACCGATGCGCTTTACTATCACCTCAAACGTGTCATGGATTATATGGACTCCTTTCATATTGTGAATTATTACACGGACTTAGCGAAAGACTGTCTGGTAGAAACTAAAGAAACAGAATTATGCGGTTGGATTGATACTATTGCTGAGACATCTGTTAAAGGCATTACACGCAACAACACATCGCTTGCGATGCATGCCGCAGAGAAACTTAGAGTAATTGCGCAAAATTATCTCATTGTTGCCAAAGGAATCACTTACCACGGGGACGAGGATGCCAAAAAATTTGGAGGTGTCGATCACGTAAGCTACATACTCTTCTATATTTTTCAAAGATTGGAAATGATCTTTGAACAAGCACTTAAAGGAAGTCAAGAACCTGTATGCAGCAAAATCATTACCGTTTTGGGGAAAATCTGCATCGATGGGGCAAAGTTTGATATTACGGTGGCAGGATATCCCTTGCATTATCTTGGAAAATTCACTTTGAAAGCGCAGCAGGAAGTGATGCAAGAAGTGGGAAATCGCGCAACATTAACTCTGTTAGAAGTCAGCAGGGTAATTATTAAAGAAGTAGATTTGCAATATGTTGAAATCAAAGAAACTTTTCTTAGTATCTTGACTATTATGCACGAGGTGGCTAAAAACACATTTAGAAACGATAAAAGAATTAATATTCAAATACTACTCCAACCTCTTTATCAGCTAAAAGAACTCTTCCAAATGGAGAAAATGATCAATCATCAAGACACAGAAGTAATTGTCCGAAATATCAATGTGGTAATCGATGAATTTAATGCGCTGGAAAGCGTCATGAGCACGCTCCCTCCGATACCAGAAATGGTCAAAGAGAGGGAAGCTGCGGAAGAAAAGCCGCAAGAATAAGCTATTCTATACCCCAATTTTCACGAGATCCAAAAGAAAGCATTTCTTTGGTGATCGGATGGGGAATTTCAAAATAGCGATGATGCAATGCTATTCCGGCACCTTTCCAAGACTCTTTGCTTCCGTATTTTTGATCTCCTGCAACTGGACATCCTATGGCCGCTAATTGGGCGCGTATTTGATGGTAACGGCCGGTTTCAAGATCAATTTCTAGTAAAAAGCCAAAAGAATTTTCCTTAATTACTTTGTAGTAGAGCCGACACTGCTTGGCTTCTTTATGATCTTTTTTTACCACTGTAGCACGATAATCATCGTGGATCAGATAGTGTTCCAAAATTCCTTCTTTTTCAGGCGGAGCTTTTTTCACCAGAGCGTGATAGATTTTTTTTACATTTTTGTTTCGGATTTCCGACATTAGGCGTGACAAGGCCTTACTAGTTTTTGCGAAGACAACAATGCCGCTGGCGGCTCGATCGAGTCGATGGATGGCTTCTAAAAAAACATTACCGGGTTTTTCATATTTTTGCTTTAGCCATACTTTTGCCAACTCTTCCAAACTCTTTTTATCAGTGCCGCTGGGCTGAGTTAGCAGCCCTGAAGGCTTGTTAAGCACCAAAAGATGATTATCTTCAAACACGATATCGATCATAAACAGGGATACTCGCTATAAAAGTGAAAGTGAGAGGAGCTCAACATAATAAAAGTATTTTGGACTATACTAACCATAAAAGCCTTTGGTACTCTAATCGGGATTGTCCGAAGTTCACTAACAGTCCTACTTTAAGGCGGGTTGTTTTTAGGTAGATGTTCAAACAATAAAGACTTGCAACATTTTAATTTGAAAGCACTTGATCTTCAACTAGAAGATCGACAACGTACTGACCAATTTTCTGTTCACGAAAATAAATATCAAAGGGGGCTTCCTCTTTAACTTGAAGCCTTTTTAACACAACGATCAATGCATTCTTATATACTTTTTTAAGAAACCCTGAACCCAATTCATCAACATCAAAACAACAACCTAATATTGTTTCGTTATTTCTTCGTGAATCATTTGTAATTCTTCTTATCCTGTCTATCCTGTTCATCCTTGTTATTTTCTTTCCTGCCTATCTTTGTCGCTGACGTAGGGCTTCGTAAAGCAATAAAGTTGTTGCAGTGGCTACATTCAGTGAATCAGCGACTCCTAACATGGGAATGCGCACTTGAATATCGGCGTGATCCATCCAGAGTTTTGACAAACCCAGTTGTTCCGTACCCACAACAATCGCTATGGGAACTGTCATATCGACTTCAGTGTAAAGATGTGAGGCGCTTGGAGTAGCGGCCAATATGGAGATCTCATTGTTCTTTAACCATTGCAAAGTTTCTTTTCCTTCGGCTTCCACCACAGGCACAGTAAATAATGTTCCTACAGATGCCCGGACAACATTTGGATTATGGATATCCGTGCAGCGGTCGCATACAATCAAAGCATCGATGCCTGAAGCATCAGAGGACCTAAGAATGGTTCCTAAATTTCCTGGCTTTTCAATCGCTTCAGCTACCACATAGAATGCGGGAGATTTCGGCTTGATGGCATCCAAAGCTAGGTGCATTTGAGGGGCAATGGCGAGCAGTCCATCGGGACGATCTCTGTAGGAAAGCTTTCTAAAAACACCCTCGGAGCAGGTAAAAACCGCCGCGCCCGATTTTAGAATGCGGTTAATCAGCGAGTTTTCATTGGTCCCCAAAAACAGCTCTGGGCAGATAAATAAGGTTTCGATGGAGCGCTCGGCATCTATGGCTCTTAGAAGTTCGCGGAATCCTTCAATGATGAACAATCCTGATTGGTCGCGCTCTCTGCGATCCCGCAGTTTAACTACCTGCTTAACTCGGGGATTTTGCAAGCTTGTCAGATGCATGCTGTCATCTTTCACCGAGCCACCTCGCGAAGGTACCGTTTGGAAGAGGCATAGCCCGCGCCCCGCCTTTTAACATGAGTTCTCCCTGTTCGACCTTGCCGGAAAAATCTTGCATCACCTGTGAAAGAATATTGTGCAACCCATTGGAAGAAATATTCGGCGTATGGCAAGACAACAAAATAAACAAGGGTTTTTTACTTAACACATCCCTGCACTGTTCTAATAACTCATATAAATCTCTTTCAAATTTAAACACCTGTCCCTGGCTTCCTTTTCCAAAAGAAGGCGGATCAAGAATAACAGCATCATAGAAACTTTTCCGGCGAATCTCACGGCTCAAAAATTTTCGCACATCATCAACAATCCATCGGATAGGATTTTTATCTAGGGAATTCAATTCCGCGTTTTCCCGGGCCCAGGTGACCATTCCTTTGGAGGCATCCAAATGGCACACTTCCGCACCCTCTCTGGAAGCAACAAGCGTGGCACCACCAGAGTAAGCAAAAAGGTTCAATACCTTAAGTGGCTGTTTTCTATTTTCTTGCTCTTTTTTCAGTGTGGATCCAATCCAGCGCCAAAGATCCTTTTGCTCGGGAAACACACCTAAATGTCCGAAATCGGTGGAGGATAAACGCAATTTAATTCCGTTGATCTCGACAATCCATTCACCTGAAATTTTTCTCACCCATCGAAATTCTCCTTCTCTAATGAAAATCCCATCAGCATTGTCCCATTCTTTATCGGGAAAAGAAGGTTTCCAAATGGCCTGGCCAGCGGGCCGCGCCAGCGTGTAGGGACCAAAGCGTTCTAATTTTTTTCCATCCCCGCTGTCGAGCAAAGCATAAGTATCTGTCATTGTTTCCTTTTTATAATAGAGAAGTTTCTTTGATATATATGAGAAGATTGCTGAACAAAGAATTGACGCTACGTGTAATGATCATCTCTCTTGTGCCCCTTCCCTGCAACTTCCAAGTATGAGGAGATTCACCTTTACGACAAACTGCACACCATACCGTACCGACAGGTTTCTCTGGAGTTCCCCCGGTCGGCCCAGCGATACCTGTAACAGCAAGGCCGAAATCGCTGCCTGTTAAGCGGAGCACTCCCTCGACCATCTTCGCGGCAACATCTTTACTTACCGCTCCCGCCTCCTCAATCAATTCCTCAGGCACTCCAAGAATTTTGGTTTTTAATGCATTTGAATAAGGAACAACAGCTCCTAAAAAGTATTCCGAAGCCCCTGGCATTTGAGTAATCCTTGAAGCTGCATGCCCACCTGTGCAAGACTCTGCAATACTTAGGGTCCATTGGTTTTCCAAAAAACTATCGTGTATAGTTTCTTCGATACAGCCGCTTTTGGATGTAAAACAATTAGTCGCAAAGTTGCGTTCAAGCTCACTAAATGGTTCTTCCAAAACTTTCATTGCATCATGTTCGCTTTTCGCCTTTGCTCCAACTAGAATAGTAAGCACACCTAGAGAAGGATAAATGCCAAATTCGACCTCTGTGTACTTTTTATTGAGTTCTCTGAGCAGAGGATCCACATCATGCTCACCAAGTTCAAATAAGTGCAGGGCTTTCTTATATACTTTTGTTTTTAAAGGGAACTTTTTAAGAATGTAGGGAAGCGCTTGCTCCAACAGCATAGGCTTCATTTCCATAGGCACGCCTGGAAGTACAATGAGGGCCCTGCCATCCTTTTCAAAAATAAATCCTGGAGCCGTTCCTGATGGATTTATTAATATTTTTGCTTTCGCAGGGACTGTGGCCTGATCTTTTATAGTCGGAAAATTTTCGCCATACCGTTTTTTCAAATCCGCCGCCACATTCTCATCAAAAATAAATTCCGAAGCAAAATGAGCGGCTACACTCTTTCGTGTAATATCGTCTATGGTGGGACCAAGCCCTCCGGTAGTGATAACTACATCGCTGCGCTTTAAAGATTCAGACAATTCTTGCAAAAGATCCTCCTCTCGGTCGGGAAGGATGGTCTGCTTTTCCAGCACGTATCCTTCTTTAAGAAGTTCTTGTCCGATGAAAGAGGCATTAGTGTTCACAGTAAAACCCGTCAACACTTCATTCCCGATGACTAATAACTCCATTCTCATTCGGATTCTCCTTTTCTTGGGATAACTACCTGGATCCCCAAGGGCTGAAGCTGTGGGTGTTTATTGATCCATGAAAAACAATCTTTCCCTAGCCTCATCGGAACATTTATTCTCTGATCATCAACTAGAAAAGGCGTGGGTACAGTATGCTCGCGGATCCATTTTTTAATTGCGTTGAATAATTGATTATTCGGAAAGCGATTATCGCCCAAAACTTTTTCTACATTCTTAGTTGCCGGGTCCAAATAGAGTTGCGGATATGAAAATTGCAACCCCCAATGGATGCTGTCTTTACCCATGATCATTGGCCGGAATTTCCGTTCAATAGCAGAATATCCCAATGTGTGAAGCTGCAACTGCACAACTGGCTTTGCCACCCGAATAAGCTGTTTATTTTCTCCTACTTTGATGGAAAAAAGGTGATCCTCCGAAAGTGTCAGAATAGAAGAAAAGTACGGCCTAAAACGAGACGAGTCCGGCACTAAGCCGTTTCTTAGTTGTAGGATATATTCAGCATATAGACCTAGAAAACCCTTTTTTGGAATTACCCCTTCCTCTAGCTCCGTAACATGGCCGACAAGATAGATTCTTGCCTCCTCCATTTGCCGGAATAAGTCTTCCATTTCTTGGCTGTCAAGCAGAGCTTGCTGCTGCAGCCATTTAGACGCTTGCATTGAGGGAAATGGGCCGTTAGAATTGGAAGATATCATGCGCTAGAAAGAAGATTTTGTTTCTTATTGAAGAATGTTGCAAATACTATCCACCATACTCCTATGAAGATAGAAGAATCTGCTACATTAAATACTGGATAATCATAACCCCAAAAAACGAAATGAATCATATCCACCACGTGGCCGTAAAAAAAGTAATCAATAATATTTCCTAACGCTCCGGCAGCAATGAGCGTCAAGGGCAGCGTTAACTCTTTAGCCTTATTGTAACGGAAGAGATAGACAATGATGATGGAAACGAAGATTATCCTGCATATCAAAAGAAGGTGTTGATATTCAGCAAAAAGACCCCATGCAGAGCCTCGATTAGTTGCATGGACGATAGAAAATTCAATTCCAAAAAAGTTTTCAAAAATTCCGATTCCGCGATAAGGAAACCATTGAGCTTCATGGGTCATTCTTGGAATGTTTGCTTGAACTACAAACTTCGTTGCCTGATCTATGAAGAGGATTAAAATTCCTAATAAAAGGCTTAATGCAGAGATATTGAAAAAGGACCAGCGTTTCTTTTTTTTGGATGTCATTGTTTTTTTGGTAGTTTTTTTCATGAATCAGATTGTGAAATTATAGATCATGGGCAGAGAGAGTCTTCTGCCCAACTTAAACCCACCTTCTTAAAGAAGTCCTTTTTCCATCTTTTCTTGAGCTTTAACCGTCATTGTCGCATAGGGAACTGCATCGAGCCTAGCGCGAGGAATCTCTTCGCCAGTCACATCGCAAATTCCATAGGTATTTTCATCAATTTTTTCTAATGCTCTTTCCACTTGACGTAGAATTTCATACTCTTTACCTGTGACTTCCAGGCTGATAGTGCGATCGAAATCGTCAGTACCTTGATCTGCTTGATGCTGAGAGTAGCCGGTCGCCTCATCTGGTTTTTTGATTTCAGCTGTCGACCCCTTTAACATCCTGTTCAATTGATTGCGCATCTCAAAAAGCCGTTCTTTGAATTTAGCAACTTCTGTTTTTTTCAGCGTCATTATACAAATTCCTCCTGAATAATTAACTCTTTAGTGTTTCTTGGCGCTTAGCATCGTCTTTTGGTTGGATTGCCTGAATCGCTTCCATCAGCTCATCAACAGCTTTAAACCTGCGATATACACAAGCAAAGCGGATATAGGCTATCGGATCTAATGATTGCAAGCGTTTCATTACTATTTCACCTAATTCTGTTGTTGTCACTTCTCTCACCTGTCTTGACATCAATTCATCTGTCACTTGAGAAGCGAGAGCAATGACTTGTTCATGACTTATCGTTGTATGGCGGCAGGCGGCGTCCATTCCTTTGATTAATTTCTGTTGTTCAAAATCTTCGTACCGTCCGTCGCGCTTCAATACCTGCACCGTCAATTCCATTGTCTCAAATGTAGTAAATCGACGCAAGCACTCTAAACATTCTCGTCTTCTGCGGATCGCATTCATCTCCTGCGATTCACGGGAATCAATCACTTTTAGTTCTTTATGATGACAAAACGGGCATTTCATAACAATTCTCGCTTTGCTTTATAAAGTGTCCAATTACTGGATAATCTCTTTAAGATAGCAAAATTGAAAACAAATAATGTTGCACTAGAATTAATACCATATTCTTTTATTAAAAAAAACAACAAAAAAAATTATTAATGACTCTGCCCACAACTTCGCATGGAAATCCCATATCCGGTTTTTTAAATGTCCTTGTATTGATTTTCCTAATCTTCTAGCTTAATGTAAATATTTTACTTTAAACCTATTCATGGGAGTAGATGTTGATGAAAGCAAAAGTCATTTTATTTGTTGTGGTCATCTGTACCATCACGCATGTTTTAGTGGGTTTAGAGCAAAAACTACCTCCTAGAAATAAAACAGTATTAGTCACTGGCGGGGCGGGTTTTCTAGGGTCGCATCTATGTGAGAAATTGCTTAATAGAGGTGATTTTGTGGTTTGTCTTGACGTCTTGATTACAGGAAGTAAAGATAATATCGCAGAATTTTATGCTAATCCAAATTTTTTGTTTATCAAACAAGATGTCTGTGAGTTAAATTTGCCGGAATTTAACTTCGATGAAATTTATAATCTCGCCTGTGCAGCTTCTCCACCCAAATATCAAATGAAGCCGATCCATACATTGAAAACAAATTTTTTAGGGACCATGAATCTTCTCGAGTTGGCAAAAAAGCATCAGGCTAAATTTTTTCAAGCCTCTACCAGTGAAGTTTACGGGGACCCTAATGAACATCCACAGACTGAAGAGTACTGGGGTAATGTAAATCCCATTGGAATTCGTGCCTGCTATGATGAGGGTAAGCGCATCGCGGAAACTTTATGCTTTGAATATAATCGGCAGCATCAAGTTCCAATAAAAGTTGTACGGATTTTCAATACCTATGGCCCGAAAATGTCACCTGATGATGGAAGAGTTATCTCAAATTTTATCATTCAAGCACTTAACGGAGATCCAATTACCATTTATGGAAATGGATCGCAGACCCGCTCATTTTGTTATGTGGACGATCTAATAGATGGATTCATCAAAATAATGGAGACCGGTGATCATCTTATAGGTCCTATTAATTTAGGCAATCCCCAAGAATTATCTGTTCTTGAACTTGCACTGGATATTATTGATCGAACTCGATCCAAATCTGAGATCCAATTTTATCCGCTTCCGAAAGACGATCCTTGCAAGCGAAAACCGGATATTACACTGGCAAAAGAAAAATTGCTGTGGGAGCCTAAAGTATCTATCGAAAGGGGCTTAGAAGAAACGATAAAATATTTTAGTATGTTAATGATCCCTACCTGCCAGAGTCCATCCGGCGGTTGATGATTTCAACTTATTTCGTGCCCAGAAATACACAGCAGCGCCCATAATCAAGTTTGTAAGAGAGATCACTGTAAAAATTCCTTTGGGACCGAAAAACTTCATAGCTATTAAAGCCAAAGGCACATAAAGCACAAAATACCTAATAACTGTGATCATGGCAACAGAGTAAGATAATCCGATTGCATTTAAAAAAGCGTTGGTCACGAAAAGGCATCCGACGGCACTATAGCTAAGAGGAACAATAAGAAGGTATAGGGAAACTGTAGAAATCACTACTAGGTCTTCGATAAAGAATTCGGGAATGAATGTATTGCCCATTGCCAATAGAACTGTAATGAGCAAACCCCAAGCCAATGAAAACTGATATCCAAAAATCAATGCTCGATGTGCGCGCTCGAACTGTCGGGCCCCCCAATTTTGTCCCACGAAGGGTGTGATGCAGTTACTTAGACCTATGATCACGATCAAGGAAAAGGCTTCCAATCTTGAAACAATGCCATATCCCCCGACAACACCCGGCCCGAATCCAGAGAGCATCCACACTGTAAGTCCTGCGGTAAGTGGGACTATCATTTGAGATGCTGCAGCGGGAACGCTGATGTGCATGATAGCTTTCCAGGGCGCAAGCATCTCCTTAAACTTAATTCGTGATAAAAGCATTTGTTTTTTAAGGGAAACTCCCCAAAAGCAAATGCAAAATGCAGCATAATAGGAAATTACAGTTGCGAGCGCTGCACCTTGCATTTCGAGCCTGGGAAAACCAAGCCAACCGAATATCAAAAGGGGATCCAAAATCAGGTTTAAAATTGCGACAACAATCATGATAACCGCAGGAAGCCGCACATCGCCTGTTGCGGTAATTGCTGAGTTTCCAACCATCGCAAGGCCCATAGCTGGCAATCCAAGATACCATACTTGCATATAGTTTCGAATAGATGGCATGACAGTTTCCGAAGCATTGAATAGAGAAAATAAGGGTTCGATGGTAGCGATCCCAAAGACTGCCATGAGGGCCATAAAACCAAAGGTAAATACGAGGCTACTGGTTGTAAGAAGTTTTGCTGCAGGATGATTCCCTCTTCCAATGGCGCGGGAAACTACGGACCCTGTTCCTACAGACAATCCTAAAGAAATGCTCATTAGGATCAATACAACAGGCAGGGCAAAGCTCATTGCGGCAAGTTCATCTTTTCCCAATTTTGCAATGAAGTAGGTGTCTATAAGATTTAATGAAATGATGGCCATTAAACCCCAAACCATAGGACTTGTTAATCGCAGCAGGGTTTTTCCAATGGGTCCTTGTGTAAGATTTTCTGAGATGATCTTTGTTTCCGGTTCCATTATATTGTTACCTTTTGAATGATTTTTACAGTGAATCGACGTCCGAGATTTTCGAGCAGCATCCAAGGAAAACGCCTATAAAATGGAAGATGCCTGCAATAAACAGCCGTATAACCTATTTCGCGAGAGCTGCCTCGGTTCATTTTAAACTCATCATTACCGCCGCCAAAATTAAAAATATAATTATTGTCGTGAGCAACTTCGAGGCTATGAGCAAAAATCATCCGATACAAGCCCTTTTCTTGATTTTGCGTGGTATCATATCCCAAAGGACCGCAAGCCATAATGTTTCCTTCTGTTTCATAAGAAAAAAAAGCATCGATAATCCCTGCTGGATTTTTTAGTGCGAAAAAAGTATACCACTGATTTGAATGACATTTTTGAATATACTCAGGTGTTAGGGCAGGACTATCTTTGCCATGTTTTTCGATAAATAACATCGTGTATAATTGATGAATCCTAGTGAGATCCTCTGAATTAATTTCTTCGTGTAAGACTAATTGATACTCCCCCTTCTTAAGTAAACCGAAATCTTTCTTTGTATGATTGCGTTTAAGATAGGAGGCATCAGGAAGAAAAATATGGACACCACGTGTAGGGACCATCAAAAAACCCAACAATTCCAAATGCTTGACCAGCGAAGGGCTTGTGATTTTATCGATTCTTGGAAACAAGATTGCATGTTTGGGAAATTTTTTTGGAAGTTCCTTTATGCATTGTTCGACTTCGTCGAATGATAAATCCGGATAAGTGATGGCATCGCAAGGTTTGTTATTCAACTGTATGACCTTGTCAAATTTCGTCGGCGCCAGGACTAAAGATAATATTGTGGTACTGAAATCGAGCAAAGGTCTCAACCAAAGAGGTTTGATATGCGAAAGCTTCTTTTTGGGATAGAGACAAAATAGATTATAAGGGGAGCACAAAGGGGAATTGTCGTGTTCCTTTTCATTGACTGTCCCTATAACAGATGAGGATCTAAAAGAGACAGCAATCTCCTTAGTATTAAAATTTAATACGAGATTTTGGTAACCGTTTTTAAAGATTGTTTCCACAAAACTATTAAGTTCGGGGTGGGTTTGGGGATTATCATTGTGTTTAGTCTTAGTAATCACTTGTACACAATGAACCGACATCTATCTTCAGCAGCCTGTTTTTCAATCGATTTCGCGGGTAATGGAAATCCTATTTCCCAAGATATAATATTACAAGTGTTAAATGGAAGGCAGATAAAATACCAAAAAAAATAAAAATTTTATTATAGTCAGGTATAATGCGAATAGTCTCAAAATGAAGGATCTTATGAAGTTTAAACGGAGATATCCAATTGGTGCCGAATGGACGAAAAACAAAGGCACGCATTTCCGTGTATGGTCGCCGAATCATAAAAAAGCTACCTTGGTCCTAGAAGATCAAAAGGATTCTCCCGTCTATTATGAAATGAAAACAGAAAAAGATGGGTACTTTTCTATCTTTGTTCCTGAGGCGCAACCAGGTTCATTATATCGATATTGTTTAGGAAAATCTAAAAACAGATACTCTGACCCAGGATCAAGATTTCAACCTTTTGGACCTGCAGGTCCATCAATGGTAGTCGATGTAAAATATCCTTGGAGAGATAAAACTTGGAATGGGGTGAATATAGAAGGCCAAATCCTCTATGAACTGCATGTGGGAACTTTTACACAAGAAGGGACTTTTCAATCGGCGAGTGAGCAGCTTCAAGAACTTGCGGATTTAGGAATAACTGTAATTGAATTAATGCCGCTCAATGAATTTTCGGGGCACTTTGGCTGGGGTTATGATGGAGTAAATTTATTTGCACCAACCCATCTCTATGGAACTCCTCAGGATGTC
>WUUC01114710.1_pt1 | contig 15014 bp, 9 predicted proteins | sample 6278441 | NCBI WGS metagenome assembly WUUC01 (sample SAMN13675441, study PRJNA597444) | soil metagenome | isolation source: soil | place: USA: Washington | collected 2017-10
TGGTCGACGAAAGGGTGAACATTTATTCCGATCCGCTTAATGCCGAGCTTCCCACAAGTCCCTGGACCGGTGATGGACGTCCGCAGGAAAGAGTGAGCTGGATTGAAAAAGGTGTGGTGAAGAACCTTACCTGGGAAAGATACTGGGCTGAGAAAAAAGGTGTAAAAGCCGTCCCTAGTCCCGATGCAGCGATCATGGACGGTGGAACAAAGACCCTCGAAGAGCTCATCAAAGGAACTAAGAAAGGCGTACTCGTCACCAAGCTGTGGTATATCCGCAGCGTGGACCCGCAATCCTTGCTGTTAACCGGTCTGACCCGCGATGGAACATTCTACATCGAGAACGGTGAGATCAAATACCCGATCAAGAATTTCCGTTTCAACGAGAGCCCGATCATCATGCTGAACAACCTCGAAGAGCTTGGACAGCAGGAAAGGACTGTCAGTACAGAATCGAATCAGAACTATTTAGTGCCCGCGATCAAAGCCAGAGACTTTACCTTCTCCAGTTTGTCGGACGCAGTTTGATCTAAAAACTAACGCCGCACCCGGCCGGGCACCAACGTCCGGCCGGAAGCGGTGCCCTTCTTTTATCCCGAACATTAGGTGAGGGATTTACTGCATCACCAGTCAGCCGCGGTTCAGCAAACGGAGTACTTCCCGCCTATATAAATTCGGGAACAAAAGGTCGAAAAATTGCGATTATAGCCACACTTTGTACAGTCAGAACAAATTCTTCTTCACCCGCCTTCAATACGAATCCGGCGATTGGGACGTCGACCAGCGCATGCCATCCAACGTCCTTAATTCGCTTATCGAATACACAACTTTGCCTGTAGACACACAGGAGAATATTGTAGCGCTTAGCAGCGACGCTATTTTTCGCTGCCCCTTTTGTTACCTCAGCGGCCACAAGCTCGTGGAATTCACGAGCAGCGAACGCGAAAATCTCGAGAAGTACATCAACCAGGGGGGCTTTTTATTTGTTGATGACTGTAATCACGATATCGACGGTCTCTTTGCAAAGTCATTCGAGTCGCAAATGGAAAAGATCTTCGGAGCCAATGCACTCAAGAAGATCCCGAAGACCCACGGACTGTATTCATCTTTCTTCCAGTTCGACGGACCGCCGGCAACTTCGCAAGAGCTTAATGGCTGGGGCGACGACATCGTTCACGATTACCTGAAGGCCGTCGAAATAAATGGGCGGATCGGGGTTCTTTATAGCAACAAGGATTATGGCTGTGAATGGGACTATGATTTCAGGAATAAAAGATTTTATAAAATAGACAACACCCGGTTCAGCGTGAACATCGTGATGTACGCGCTGACGGCATAATATGACAAACAGAATATGAACGCAAATTTACAGGCTACGGAACAACGGGTAAATGACCTGATCGAAAGACTGAAGGCCTTGAAGAAAGAGATCAGGAAGGTTATCGTCGGCCAGGAAGAAACGGTAGATCAGCTGATGATCACTTTTCTGGCGGGTGGTCATGCCCTGCTCGAAGGAGTCCCCGGGCTGGCGAAGACCCTCATGATCCGTACCCTTTCCGAAGCCGTACACCTCAAGTTCCGCCGTATCCAGTTCACACCGGATCTTATGCCATCGGATATCATTGGAACCGAGATCCTGGAAGAAGATCATACGACCGGAAAACGGGTCTTCAGGTTCAACAAAGGTCCGTTGTTTGCAAACATCATTCTCGCTGACGAGATCAACCGTACTTCGCCCAAAACACAGTCTGCACTTCTCGAAGCTATGCAGGAGTTCGAAGTGACCTACGGAGGCGTTACATATCCGCTCGAACGCCCCTTCTTCATCCTTGCTACGCAAAACCCGATCGAACAGGCCGGAACATTCCCGCTCCCCGAAGCACAGCTCGACCGCTTCCTGTTGTATATCAGGATCGGCTACCCGACTGCTGAAGAAGAAAGATCGATCCTGGAGAATACTACAGGCAAAAGGACCACACAGATCGAAAAAGTTATTACGGGGGCCGAGATCCTCGAAGCTCAGATGCTGGTTCGTGAAGTTCATATCAGTCCCGAGCTCGTTCGCGTGGTGAGTGAGACCGTCCGTGCCACGCGACCCGACCAGACTACTGTGAGCAATGTGAAGGACTGGGTTCGCTGGGGCGCAGGACCTCGCGCCGGACAAGCGATGATCCTCACCGCCAAAGCAAGAGCCTTGCAAAACGGAAACCTCTCAGTCACCCGTGACGACATCGCAAGAGTAGCATATCCGGTACTTCGACACAGGATACTGATGAACTTCCGTGCAGAAGCCGAAGGTGTAAAATCCGACGACATAACAAAAGCGATCCTCGATCAAACATTAACGACTCACAAGACCATCTGAGCATTGATCCGCGCGATCTGTGTGATCCGTGAGAGCTGTATTTACAATGAAACAACAAATAAACGATCTTCTAAAACCCGAGCTCCTCAACACCGTCAACGGTCTGGAGCTTGTGGCCCGCATCGTTGTGGAGGGTTTCATGAGCGGAAGCAACCGCAGCCAGTCCATTGGTGTGGGCTATGAATTCAGCCAGTACCGCAGCTATGAACCCGGCGACGACCTTCGCTTGCTCGACTGGAAGATGTATGCCAGGTCGGAACGGTATTACATCAAACAATCAGAGATCGAGACGAACATCACCGTAAAATTCATCCTCGACGCCAGCCGGTCGATGGACTACAAGGAGAAAGGCATCAGTAAGCTGCAATATGCCAAGGTGATGATCGCAGCACTCGGGTACCTTGCCCGCAAGCAAAGCGATACCTTCGGACTTTACGTTGTCAACGACCAGAAGATATCGATGATCGAACCGCGCTTCGAGCAACAACAATTCATGCGGTTCCTGAATGAGCTCATCGCAGCTAAAGGCGAGGGAGCGTGGGGAAAGGGTAAAGACCTCGAAGCACTGCAGAGGTACGTTGGCAAAGAGATCATTGTTTTCTTCACCGATCTCTACGACAATGGCAAAGACATCCAGGAGTTTGTTTCACGGTTAAAGACCAGTCGCAACGAAGTCGTTGTGTTCCATATCATGGGCAACGATGAGCTGGCCCTCGAAACCGAAGGGGTTTTCACCTTCGAAGACCTGGAGACCGGCGAACGACGAAAGGTCGACACGATCGCACAGCGGAAAGCTTACACCAAACGCGTGAATGACTGGCTGCAGCAATCCAGGTCATGGATGCTCGAGAAACAGATCGACTACCACCTGGTCAGGATGAACCATACGGTCGAGTCGGTGCTTGTCTATTTTCTTAACAGCCGCAAGAGACTTTTCAGATGACCTTCACAAATCCTTCATACTTGTGGGCGTTCCTGGGATTGGCTGTTCCCTTGGCGATCCACCTGCTAAGCAGGAAGGAAGGAAAAGTTATTCGTGTCGGCAGTCTTCGCCACGTAGAAGAATCGAACACCAGTCAGTTCAAATCTATCAGGCTCAACGAGATCTTACTGCTTTTATTGAGATCGTTCATGGTAACGATGCTCGTATTTTTTCTGAGCGGAGCCCGGTGCACCAATCCGCCCGGCGCAGGTGAGGTGAAGTGGCTTGTCGTGGAGCCGGGTATCGGTGAAGATCCGGACTACCGCCCGCAGATTGACAGCCTCCTGTCTGCCGGTTACGACACGCATGAGTTTCCAAAAGGAGATTATCGGATGGTGGCTGAACAGCTCGGAAGACTTCCGCATGAAGTTGTAGTGATCTCTTATTCGAGAGTTGAGGGTTTTAATGGAGAGAGAATTGCGTTGCCCGAAAATATCCGGTGGATCTCAGCAGACCAGTCCCCGAAAGAATTCCCGGCAGTTGCATGGCAGGCAGGCGATAGTGTTTTTATGAGAACGGCGAGATCGGGCTCGTTGTTGACTTCATATCATACTAGTGTGGGGATTCCCGATTCTATGGAAATTATAAAGCCACAAAAGATTTCAATTAACATTTCTGCAACTGACAAATCCGAAGCGGATATACTTCTGGCCGCATTGAATGTACTGAAATCAGAATACAGACTTCCGATAGAAATATCCAATGCCCAATCCCAATCTCCAATGACCAATGGGTGGACATTCTGGCTACGGGAAGCAAAGCCGAAATTTTCAGGCGATCAGCAAGTGGTCCTCTCCAAACCTGGGTCAGGTCCCCTCATCGAACGCATTTCAGAAAATGTCCTTCACCTCAATCGAAAACTCGATCAGGATGTGGCGCTTAACGAAAACCTGGTGATCGAATTATTCAAAATGCTTTACCCCGATCTCAATACACCCCAGGTCTCGAAAGAAAAAGACATCAGATCGCTGCCCGATCAGCTGGCTTGGTCGGCCGGAGAGCAAAAAAATAGCGGAAACGACGCGCCTTCTCTGGCTGGAATTGAAAAGTACTTAATCTTGTTATTTGCATTATCGTTGGCTGTGGAAAGGTTCGTAGCCATACGCCGAAACCAATGAGCCACCTGGCATCCATATCGCATATCCGGTCGAAATACCTCCGTATCAGGTGGTCTGAGGTGATCTTCTTCGCGCTGTCGGCCGCAACGATCGCCGGGGCCATAGCCCTGATCTCCGGCTTGCCTTCCATCGCGATCTTCGGTGTTGCCCTTGCCTCAGGTATGGTCGTAGCCTTCTGGCGGCACAAGGCGATCAATCTTTCGGAGGTTGACAATCTTCGTATATCTCTTTATCTGAACCGCTTCTATCCCGAGCTCAAAGACAGCAGCGATCTCTTGCTGAAAACAGAAGATTCATTGTCAACACTGGAAAGAATTCAGCTTAACCGGATCGACAACGAGATCGGCAGGCTGATCCCCCGGATAAAACTCCCGCACTCGCTCCCACAATCTTGTCTCGCCCTTGTTGCCGGAATAGTGTTGTTCGCAGGTGCGATCATACTCGTCCCGTATCTTCATTCAACCGGTCCGCAAACCATCGATCAATCCACTGAACCAGGAGGACCGTCAACACCTCCCGACCCGTCGATAAAAAGTTTAAGCGTCAATATCACGCCTCCCTCCTATACCCGTCTTCCGAAAACAACCGGTAACAACCTCACTTTCTCTGCCGTTGAAGGAGGCGAAGTAAGATGGACAATCTCATTTCACCAGCCGGTTTCCAACGCCAGGATCGTCATGACATCCGGTGATTCTATCGTACAGTCGGCCTCGATGCAGCAGGTTGAATTCAAATACACGCTTACAACGTCCGTGTTATACCGCATTCGCTGGATCGCCAACGGTGAGTCTCACAGCTCCGACTATCATCGTATCGACGTCAAGCCCGATCACGCACCGCAGGTGTCCATCAAAGAGCTTCCGCAGTTTACGCGGCTGAAGTGGGGCGAGAAAAACTCCATCGACGTAACGTCGGGCGTAGCGGACGATTACGGCCTGACTGCCGCGCACGTAATCGCCACCGTCAGCAAAGGAAGCGGCGAGTCGGTGAAATTCCGTGAAGAAAAGATACCATTCTCGACGCCATCGAAGGTAAGCGGTACCAATGTAACCGGTAAGCTCACGCTCGATTTCAAAAAGCTCGGAATGGATCCTGGCGACGAAGTCTATTTTTATGTGGAAGCATTCGACAATAAACAACCTACGGCGCAGCGAAACCGTACCGATACGTATTTCGTCGCGCTACAGGATACCGCCAGGCAAGAGATGGCGATGGAGGATGGACTCGGTGTCGACATCATGCCCGATTACTTCCGGAGCCAGCGCCAGCTGATCATCGACACAGAAAAACTTCTCGCCGAACAAAAGAAGATCACCAAGCACCAGTTCAATAGTACCAGCAACGAGCTCGGTTACGACCAAAAAGTACTGCGGCTCCGGTACGGACAGTTCCTGGGCGAAGAGTTCGAAACATCCATCGGTGAAACCGCTGCTCATGAAGAACTGGAAGAAGAAGGTGAAAAGAAAGATGAAGATCTCCTGAAAAAATATGGTCATCAGCACGACAACGAAAATGAGCACAACCAGGTAGCCGATAAAAAAGGGAAAGAGCCTGAAGGCGCTCATCACGATCACGCCGATGAGGAAAAAGACAAGGACGATCCACTCGCCGCCTTTCGCCATAACCATGACAGCGAAGAAGAAGCAACGTTCTTCACGCAGTCTATCAAAGCAAAGCTCAGGGCTGCGCTTACGCTCATGTGGGACTCGGAACTGCAGCTGCGTTTGTATCACCCCAAAGAATCGCTGCCATACCAGTACCAGATCCTGAAACTACTGAAAGAGATCAGCCAGGATTCGCGGATCTATGTACACCGCATGGGCTTCGATCCTCCTCCATTGAAAGAAGAGAAGCGACTCACCGGGTTGCTCGATGAAGTCAATCCCGCCAGGATCGAATACAAAGGCACGAACGAATTGAAGTACCCGGCGATCCGCACGGCATTGACCGACATCGCCACGGCATTGGCGAACGAGCCCGTGACCATGACAGGTCAGCAGCGGACCAATCTCCACGCGGCCGGCGATGAGCTGGCGGGCCTTGCGTTGAAATCACCGGGGAGCTATCTCGAACAGCTGTCCGATCTGAAGCTCATTGCTGAAAACAATGCACCGGCTACCGAGGTCCGTCCAATGTTGGAAGAGATCCAAAAAGCACTGTGGGCCGTTCTGCCAAATGAAGCACCGTCGCCCACAAAACGCGGGTCGGGCACCCATCCGCTGGATGTGAAATTCCTGGAAGAGATCAAAGCGAAGGCGAATGACTGATAGCATGATCCACTGGGATCCATTGTTCCCGGTTATTCCTTCCGTTGTCGTCGCGCTGGTGGCCCTGGCCTTGCTGATCATCCTCGAGCTCCGGCGAAGGCTGAAGTACAAAGCGATCCGGGTCTTCTCGCAATGCATGCTCGTTGCCACTGTTCTTTTGCTGATACTCAGGCCCTCGGTTCCGGTCAACACCGAAGCCGTTTCCATTCTGCTGGTAACAGGTGGGTACACCGATGGCGCGATCGACAGCCTGAAACGAAATGACCCTTCGTTGCAGGTTGTTACAACACCTGATGCAAGCCCCTACCGCGACGCGACTGCCATGAAGTCACTCAATGAGCTATCAGAGACCGGTGGCAGAGTGCGCATGATCGCCGGGAATGGATTGCCTGCGTGGGCAGTCGAACTGATGCCCGAAAAGAAGTTCGTTTTCAATTCATCAGAAGCCCGGGAAGGGATCTCCGGCATCGACATTCCCGGCCACGTCTATGCGCATCGCTGGAATGAAATACGTGGATCTTATGATGTATCCGGCACCTCCGCCACCCTGAAGCTCCGCGGACCGGGCGGCGTTGAGGATTCGGTCAAGCTGAAAGGCCCGGGCACTGTCCCGTTCGCCTTATCTTATTTTGCGAAAGCACCTGGCCGGTTCAATTATGACATCATTACGCCTGCCGGCACTGAAACACTTCCCGTTGTAATCGAACCCGAAAGAAATTTCAGCATACTGTTCGTCGCCAACTACCCGACGTTCGAAGTCCGTTACCTGAAGAACTTTCTCGCGTCGAAAGGTCATCGTCTCGCCATACGGAACCAGGTATCACGCGGTGAGTACAAACTTGAGTTTGCAAACAGGGCGCCGTCTAATTTTCAGTCATTGACTGCAGCTGTTCTGAAAGAGGCCGACCTGCTGGTCATCGACGAGCCTTCGTGGCATGCACTGAATTCCGCCGAACAGAAAAATCTCAGGTCCGCTGCACAGGATGGGCTTGGTGTTGTGATCCTTCCCGCTTCGAGGCCCGAGAAACGACGTGCGTCCCTGATCCAATTCAACGCGACCGACAATAAAGACACCGCGAGAGTGTCATTGGGAAGAGCTGGTTCCTTCGTATTGCCTGCGTTGCCGCTGGAAGTAAAACAATCAACGCCGTTGCTTTCTTCCGGAGCGAGGGTCATCTCCGGATTCAGACACCATGGCGCAGGGAAGGTTGGGTATCAAATGCTCAGTGAAACGTACCAGGTCGGGCTCCAGGGGAAATCAGAAGCATACTCGTCGATGTGGGTTCCGCTGCTCGAGAAATGTGCCCGCAGCGAAAAGCAGGATTTCAAACTGAAGGTCTCCACGCCGTTCCCGTTTTATGAAAACCAGCCGGTTGAATTCGACATTCTTTCTTCAGGCAATGAGCCTCACCTCGTATCCGGAGAAACCGAGATCCCCCTCGCGGAAGATGCCTGGATCGACGACCTCTGGCATGGTAAGATCTGGCTCGAGGCAACCACTTGGCACGAGCTCAAGATCGACTCGTCAAGCCACTGGATCCATCTCGCCAAAAAAGATTCCTGGAAAACACTGCATTCAACCAACACCAGAAAGGCAACCACCCTCGCGGCCAGTCAAAGTCCGATCAGTTCATCAACAATCACCGCCTATGATGCCAGCGTCCTCCGCATCATCCTTTTCACCCTGTTTATAATTTCAGCTGGCTTCCTTTGGCTTGCCCCAAAACTCTAACTAATCCGCCTACTTACTACTTACTACTTACTACTGGCTACTTACTACTGGCTACTGGCTACTTACTCCTCCTCCCCCCTCACCAACTGCACCCATCCCTTAAACACCTCAAACTCCTTCTCTGGATCTATAGTAACGTATTGCACATCCGCGCGATAATAATACGTCCCTGCCGGCACTTCTCTTCCTTCGTTGTCTCGTCCGTTCCAGCGTATATAAATGCTTCGCTCTTTGGTGTTCTCCAACTCGTAGATCTGCTTCCCCCATCGGTCATATACGATGAAATCCACTCGGGCTACGAACTTTGTACACTTCAGCGGATCGTCGTTCGTGTTGCATGTCGCCGACTGATCCGGATCTCCGAAGGCCGTGAAAACATCATTGCACCCGTCGGCGTTCGGGGAGAACACGTTCGGTAACTCGAAATGAGGGCAATTGTCGAAACAGAATTCTTCACTGAGCTCACTGACGTTGCCCGACCGATCGACAGCCTGGACTTTGTAGCATCTGGCGAATGATTTCAGGTTCTCATTGCTATCGATGAAGAACGTGTCGCGGATATTGTCAACATACGGCCTGAACTCATCGCCGAGGCGGTCAGCAACGAATAATGAATAACTCACAACATCACCCCGGCAAGGGCCTTCGGGAGGGCGGTTCCATTTAACGATGTTCGTGAAAATATTCGCACCACAACCCACGTCCTGTCGCTCTTCGCAAGTTTGCGCGACAATATTCAGCTCGGGCTTACAAGGCGGAGTGCTGTCGTTGGGCTGCGCACAAAGTTTCTGTGAAAAATTCAGAAGGGGCTCCAGGATTTTCGGATTGCCGTAAGCTCCCTGTGTCATCACGCGATAACAATATGTTTGGTTGTTGTCCAGCGGAGTGCCATTGAACTGTCCTTCATCAACATAGCGGAAGCCCTCGCGATTTACATCTACGCTGGCGATCAGCTCCAGCTGGGCATCCGGAGTTCCCTCCGTACCGCGATAGATCAGGTGCGTGGGGTATGCTTCGGTCTTGTTACTCCACGGCACATCCGCGGTCCACACAAGCTCGATCCTGTTCAACTGCGGCCTTGCTTCGAGTCTCACACTCGATGCGGCGAATGAAGTGTCTACCTTGTTAGAGCTGCCGTCGTACACCACGATCCTGTAATTGTACATCAGCTGTTCTGTATTGACGCCTGTGTCGACGAAAGTCAAACCGGTCAGCCTGCCCGGGTGCGGTTTCATGATCTTCAACTGGCCGGAGATCCCTTCGCTGCGATACACCTCGTAACTGTATGGCGGCGGGAATTGTATGGTGTCGATATCGAAGGGCGATGTCCATTTCACGGTGATCTCTCCTGCCGCAAGGTCCGTTTTGTCTACCGTGACGTTCGTGATCACCGGAGCATCCGCCAGTATCGGGGCAAGACATGTATCCCTGGAGAGATAGCTCTCTCCGCCACCCGGCTGCGGGAAGACGGCCACCAACCGATAGCAATATTGCGCTCCCTGAGCAAGCCCCTTACCGCCATTGTTGTCCGTGAAATTCGTATTCGCTACCGGGACCTCTGCAATTTTCGTATAGCCCAGGAAATCTGGCATACCTGTCACACACTCGGGTGGCGTGTACGGAAACTCGTCCACTCTTCGCCACACCTGCATCGTGGTGGCATTGGCACATTCATACGGCGACCAGGAAAGATTCGCGGTCCGGTTGCCCGGCATGGTCGCCGCCGACTGCCATTCAGGAGCCGGGCCCACGATCGTTATCCTCCACGTTTTAAACTGGACAAGCCGCACTCCTCCCGACTTTGGTTTATCGGTGATCTTGAATTGAATATGATAGGCCTGGTCGCGTATATGATTGCATTCCGTCTGCCATTGAAAATTCATCGTGGCCGAACTTCCAGGCGCCGATGCCTGGAACTTCGACGGGAATGGCGACACCTTGGCAGGCGAAGGATTGAGTATGAACACCTCGGAGTAAGCGTCGAATATCACGCTGTCGGAATCAGGATCGAAACCCAAAATGTTTTCATCGATCAATGTGCCCGCCTCGACACAAATGTCTTCAGGTACGGTCAGCTCCGGCCGCTGGTTCAAACAGTCCTCGACCACGATCTGCATGTCACGTTCGACGTAGCCGAGTAATATCCACGTCCCATTTATCTTTCGCCATTCTTTAATAAGGAACGCGATGTTGTATTCACCTTGCATGCCCGGCGAATCCCAGACGAGCGTACCCGTTACTGCGTCGATACGGAAAGAAGGGGATTGAAGGCCGTCTTCACTGGCAGTTCCGTAGTTGATGCCGCCGCGATCGTAAAACTCCCTGGTGTTCGGGTCGCGGTAGTTGGCTACATCCACTCCCTTCCCCATTTTCGGGGGGATCAGCTCGAATGAAAGACTGTCAAAATCGATATCGTAAGCGCCCGGGTTGTGATACCATGCAGCTCCTACACAGGCCTTGTCGATCGGGGGAACGAGCAGCCTCGGGGTATTGTCGCAGCCCATCAGCGGGTCGATCATGATCGACGTCTCGATATAGAACAGTGTCGACAACGGGTCGTCCAGGTTCACCACGCCGCCGTTGCGGAACGGCTCACTGTACCGCAAGAGGAATTTACCGGGACCGCCGTAAGTGTGCTCGACGGTGAATTGGGCCATCCCCATGTTCTCCCCCAGGTCGGGCCGGGGGATGGTGTTGGTATCCGGGACTTCTATCCAGGTGCTGTCGCCGAAATTGAGAACTTCACCCGGGCCGCCGAAATGCACCCCGGATTCGGTGTCGATATATACTGTAATTGTGATGATGAAGGTCCGTCCCGTGCAACTGACGCGCGTTGCGGTGATCTCGCCCGCCCGGAGGTGTGTTGCAAGCGCGTTGCCGCCGGCGCAAAAGGCGAAAAGGAAAGGCAACAGCAGCCGTCGGAACAATGGGTTCATAATACGTGATCAGCCTCCCAGTTAAACGCCGAAAGGCAGGAGAATTATATCACGAACCTCTACAATTAAAAAGCCCCGGTTATACGACCGGGGCTTTCCTTATTTCTTGCCGGGTTCTTCCTTGAGCCCGGTCGAAATTGTCTTCGCTTTGGCCTCATCCGCCAGTTTTTTCAACTCATCGGCGTTCTTCCCCTTCAGGTACTCCGGCAGCTCCATGCCCGCCATGTTGAAGATTTCCTGCAAAGGGGGGACGGATTTATACAATCCGGATATGAAGTTGGCCGTCGACGTCTTGCCGTCGCCATTTGCGCCGGAGCCACCCTCCCAAACGGTTAGCTTGTCGATCTTGATATTCTTGATCGCCTCGGTCTGCAACCTTACAAGCTCAGGCAGCTTGTCGACGATGAGCAGCAACACGGCATCCCGGGGATTGTCGCCGGCTGCGCTCACGATCTGTTTCAAACCTTGCGCCTGCTTGGTCAATATCTCGAACATACCGCGGGCTTCGGCTTCCAGTTTAACGTAAATAGCGTCGGCCTCACCTTTCGCTCTCTCTCTTACCTTTTCCGCATCGGCTTGAGCTTCGATGATCAGTTTCTGTTTCTGTATCTCTGCGCCAATGACAATGTTCGCATTCTGCGATGCACGTTCGCGTTCGGCACGGGCTGCTTCCGCTCTTTGTTCGGCAACGTATGCTTCTTCGAGCGCTTTCGCTGACTGTACTTTTTCCGCGGCAATCGCCTTTCTCAACGCTTCGGCCTCTTTTTCTCTCCGTTCCGAATCTGAGTTGGCAATGTTGATCTTCGAATTGTTTTCACCCTTCACAGCAAGGGCATTCGCTTCAGCGGATTTAATACGGGTATCGCGTTCCGCCTCCACCTTACCGATTTGTTCGTCACGAACCGCTCCGGCTATCAGGATCTCCTTATCCTTCATCGCAATAGCAACCTGTGCGTCGCGGTCACGACTCATTTCAGCTACCCTGATGTCCCTGGTTTTCTCTTCTTCGGTTTTACCGATATCACCAATACGTTCCTGTTCAGCCACCCGGATCTTCGCTTCGTTGATCGCGCTGGCAGCAGCCTTCTTACCAAGGGCAGCGATATAACCGCTTTCGTCCTTGATATCGGTGATGTTCACGTTGATGAGCTTGAGCCCGATCTTCTTGAGCTCGACCTCCACATTGTGAGCAACGTTTTGTAAGAATTTGTCGCGGTTGGTGTTGATCTCTTCAATGTCCATCATGGCCACTACGAGACGCATCTGGCCAACGATGATATCGTGCGACAATGCATGCACGTCGGGGCGCTGAAGGCCCAACAAACGCTCGGCCGCATTCTCCATAATACCGCTTTCTGTAGAAATACCCACCGTAAATTTTGAAGGCACATCGACACGGATGTTTTGCTTACTCAGGGAATTGGTAAGATTCACCTCGATCGAGATCGGCGTAAGATCCATGAAAGCATAGTCCTGGAACACAGGCCAGATGAAGGCCGCACCTCCATGAATACATTTGGCGGAACCGCCGCCGCCGACTTTACCATATACAACGAGTATCCGGTCTGAAGGGCATCGCTTGTATCGCCGCAATGAGCTGACGATCACAATGAACACAAATAGGACGACACCGATAATGATGGGAAGGGTAAACTGCATAAATATGAATTATTGTGAGAGGGTTTCTGATTACTTGGATGTGACTAGAAGCGTGTTGTCGTTAACGATGTTCGAAACCCTGACGATCTTTCCCGTCAGGATATCAGCGTCATCGTCGGTAAGTGCATCGAGGGTTCGCAACGCTCCCATGACCTTGACTTGTACTTTTCCAAGGCCTCCTCTCTTCGACTGAATTGTAAGGTATACCTCACCTGTTTGTCCGACAGCCTTCTCGATCTTCATCGTTCCGTCGGCCTGGGCTTTCATCAAAAGATAGAACATGCCTGCCATGGTGAGCATCATCAGCGCTCCTGCAACGGCAGCCACAATGATCGATACACCGATGCCGGCGCCCGATTCGATCATAGCAATACCAGTCCATCCGAAGATGGTAAAAAAGCCGATGAAATTCTTGAGTGTAAAGAACTGGAAACCGATCCCGTGGTCGGCGCTGATCTCCGCGTCCGGAACATCGTCAGCCGTTTCGTGGCCGAAGAACGACAGGATGACCTGCAATACGAAAATTACTGTGAAAGGAAGCGCAAGAGACCAATAGATCTTAAGTATCAGGCTAAGGCCACTCCACCAATCTGAGAAGGATTCCATGTTTTAAAAGGGGTGTTTGAATTTAACTGGAAATTCATAAAACCACAATACTAAATGTAACCCTGATTTATTTAGTTGTCCGCGCAATATGCTGATTATCAATCGATTGTATGGAAACAAATAAAAAAGCCCAACTGTGGAACATCAGTAGGGCTTTCGCGTAGGGATGTAAGGTTTTTTAATGTGCGAGGTGCTGGGTGCGAAATGCGATGATGTGCTACGAACGGTCTACAAAGGACTCCATCGCACTTCGCACATCGCACTCCGCACAATTAAACGTATTGGTTCAGCATCACCGGCATCACCAGCATCAGCATATCCTCATTCTTGTCTTTGTCCGCGGGAAGGATCACACCGGCCTTGTTGGGAGCCGACATGTTCAACCTGATCTGATCGGTACCGATGTTACTCAGCATTTCGATAATGAACTTCGCGTTGAAACCGATCTCGATATCTTCACCCTCATGCTCGCATGACAGCCTTTCGTTCGCTTCGTTCGAGAAGTCGAGGTCTTCCGCCGAAACCTGCAGCTCGCTTCCTGTGATCTTCAGCCTTACCTGGTGTGTTGTTTTATTCGCGTAGATCGAGATACGTTTCAGTGAGCCGAGGAAGTCGACCCTGTTGATGGTCATCTTGATGGTGCTCGAAGACGGGATCACATTCTCGAAATCGGGGAAGCGCTCATCGATCAGGCGGCATATCATCTTGATGTTGCCAAACTTGAAGAAAGCGTTCGACATGTTGAAGTCGATGTTCACGTCGCTGTTCTCGGTGGGCAGAGTAGCCTTCAGCAGGTTCAATGCTTTCCGTGGGATAATGATGGCATTGCCGTTCTCGGATTTCACGTCGGTGCGGCGATAGCGGACCAGCCTGTGCCCGTCGGTTGCCACGAACGTCGTGTTCTTCTCACCGAGATTCACATAAACACCGGTCATGGCAGGGCGAAGCTCGTCGCTGCTGGTTGCAAAGATTGTATTGTTGATCGCACGTCCGAGTACGTCGGAAGAAACGTTGGCCGAAAAGTCGTTCGACACCGCGGGAACTTTGGGAAAATCGGTGGCATTTTCGCCTGAAAGTTTATAACGACCGTTGTCGGAGCTGATCTCGATGCTGTATGTCGACTCGTCGATCGAGAAAGTTACGGGCTGGTCGGGCAGGTTCTTCAGTGTATCGAGAAGGATGCGGGCCGGAACGGCGATGTTTCCTTTTTCTTTTGATTCAACATTGATAACCGTGATCATCGAGGTTTGAAGATCGGAAGCGGTGACCGTGAGAATGGTCTTATCGATCTCGAAAAGAAAATTCTCAAGGATAGGAACAACCGGGTTGGTTGTGATCACTCCATTGATA